>MDTG01375491.1_pt1 | contig 10723 bp, 13 predicted proteins | sample 811421 | NCBI WGS metagenome assembly MDTG01 (sample SAMN05326645, study PRJNA326480) | marine metagenome | isolation source: seawater | place: Pacific Ocean: South East | collected 2011
AATAACTACAAAAACGGTCCCGATGCGGTAAAAAGCATAACATGTCCAACGTTTTTTATTTTTGGAGATCTTGATAAGATGATTAAACTAGAATCAGGAGAAAAATTTGCAAAAATGATTAACGAATCTAAAGTTCATGTTATTAAAAATTGTGGCCATATGATTATTTTAGAGAGCGCTTTTGAGATGAGAGAACAAATTTTAGATTTTTTAAAAAAATGAAACATTTTTACATTAGTAAATCACGAAGAGTAAGATCTACACCTTTTACAAAAAAAATAGAAGAGCAGGGTGTTAAAAGCTATACTGTGTATAACCATATGTTATTACCAACTTCTTTTTCTAATGTTGATGATGAATATTTACATTTAAAAAAAGACGTTCAAATATGGGATGTTTCAGTGCAAAGAGAAATAGAGATTTCAGGTAAAGATGCGCATCAATTGGTTCAATTAATGACATGCAGAGATATTTCTAAATCAAAAGTAGGTAGTTGTTATTATGTCCCATTAATAGACCCAAACGGAGGTATGGTAAATGACCCGTTAATATATAAGTTAGAGGATAATATTTGGAGAGTATGTATAGCTGACTCCGATGTATTATTATATGCCAAAGGAATAGCAGCAGGTAAAAAATTGGATGTAAAAATATTTGAGGCAAATATTGATACCTTAGCTGTGCAAGGTCCAAAGTCATTTAAGCTGATGGAAGATATTTTCGGAAAAAAAATTACTGAATTGAAATTTTTTAAATACGATTATTTTAAGTTTAGAAATAATAAATTTCTAATCTCAAGATCAGGATTTTCAAAACAGGGAGGGTATGAAATTCATGTAGAGGATGTAAAAGCTGGTTTAGAACTATATGATTTTTTTTTTGAAGTTGGAAAAAAATACAATGTCAAACCAGGTGCACCAAATCATGCCGAAAGAATTGAAGGAGGCTTATTGTCATATGGAAACGATATGCTTATAAGCGATAATCCATTTGAATGTGGTTTTGAAAAACAAGTTCATTTGACCACTAATGTAGAATTTTTAGGAAAAGAAAGTTTAAAAAAAATATTGAACAGTGGTATTAAAAGAAAATTAATGGGAATAAAGATTAATTCAGATATTTTAAATTTAAGTAGTGTAGATTTGTTTAATAAAAAAAAACAAATAATTGGAGATCTAAGATCCGCAGCTTTTTCTCCTTTTTTCAAAAAAATAGTCGGTATAGCAATGATAAATAAAGATTATTGTTCAAATAAAGAGACTTTTAATATCAATTTAAATAATAAATTAGTTGATGGTGAGATCTGTGAATTACCAATAATTTAATATGAAAAAAGCAAAAATATATATTCCTACAAAAACAGCAATGCAGTCCGGTAGGGGTAAACAAAAAAATTGGGTGCTCGAATTTGAAACTAAAGATAATAAAATTAATCCTCTTATGGGTTGGGAAAGCTCTACAGATACCATGGGTGAAGTTTTATTGAAATTTTCCTCTAAAGAAAAAGCTATTGAGTATGCAAAAAAAAATTCTATCTCATTTAAAGTAATTGAACCAAAAGAAAAGGAATTCGTATTAAAGTCGTATGCGGATAATTTTTTAGAAAATTAGGTATGTGGCGAAGTTTTTTTAAAGATAAAAAATGGTTTTATTGGTCATACGGAGGTGGTGCTTTTATTCTTTTTTTATTAGTTACTCAGACATATTTAGATGTTCTATTTAATAGCTGGTACAAAGATTTTTATGATATTTTACAAACTGCTGAAAAAAGAGAAATTTCTGAATTTTGGGATTCCATTAAAAAATTTTTATATATAGCTCTTCCATATGTAACTATATTTGCATTTACAAATTGGTTTACAAGATTGTGGGCTTTTCGATGGAGAGAGGCTATGACTTTTTCATATATGCCTTATTGGAGAGCTACAGAAGCCAAAGTCGAGGGATCTTCTCAAAGAATACAGGAAGATTGTATGAATTTTGCTAAAATTGTTGAATCTATTGGTCTACAAGTTGTTAAAGCAATTATGACATTAATTGCTTTTATACCTATATTATGGGTACTGTCTTCAAATGTTACAGTCCCTTATCTAAATAATGTATCGGGTTCATTAGTTTGGGTAGCTTTAGTATTAAGTCTTGGTGGCATTATTATAAGTTGGTTAGTGGGTATCAGATTACCTGGTTTAGAGTATAATAATCAAAAAGTTGAGGCTGCATTTAGAAAAGAGTTAGTATATGGGGAAGACGATAGAAAAAATTATGTTCAAGCACCAACAATTTTACAACTGTTTACAGGTATTAAATTTAATTATCATAAACTTTTTTTACACTATGGTTACTTTGATCTTTGGGCTATCTGGTATAGACAATTGTTTGTCATAGTCCCTTTTTTAATTATGGCACCTGGTTTATTTACAGCAGCTTTCACTTTGGGAATCATGATGCAAGTTGTTAATGCTTTTGGAGAAGTAAAAGATGCTTTTTCAGTCTTTTTATATAATTGGACAAGAATAACAGAATTAAGATCAATCCATAAACGTCTAATGGAGTTCGAAACTGCAATAAATTATAATAAAAAATCGTTGAGAAAACCAAGAAAATCTGATGTAAGAGCTTAATGGAGCTCTATATAAAACTCTTTGATGTCCTTTTTCCTGTTTTTTTTGTTATAGGAGTTGGTTATTATTTAGGTATAAAAGACCCTAAATTTGATACAAACTTTATCACAAATTTTGCTGCAAATATTGGAACTCCGGCAATGATCTTTTACACAATAACTACTACTGGAGTAACTTTAGCTATATTTATTGAATATTTTATTTATGCATTAATTATAATTGGAGGGTTTGCTTTGGTAGGTTTGTTTTTTTTATTTATATTAAATAAAGACATAATCAGTGAATTACCTCCTTTAATTTTACCGAACACAGGAAATATGGGTATTCCAATATGTTTATTTGCTTACGGTACTGCAGGTTTAGGAATTGCTTCAGCAATTGCATCTGTTATTATTTTATTGCACTTTACTGTTGGGGTTCTTTTAGCAAAAAAAAGTTTTTCTTTAGAAATTTTAATTAAAAACGTTCCGATTTATGGTATTTTCGCTTCTGTTATTTTTCTCTATTTTGAATGGGAAGTTCCTGGATTTTTAGAAAACACAACCTTTTTGCTCACTTATACAACAATTTTTTTAGTTTTAATGTCTTTAGGTATAGCTTTATCTAGGTTTCAAGTGGTGTCTTGGTCTCACGCTTCATTATTAGGAGCGGTTAGAGTAATAATAGGACCAATTATTGGTTTTCTTTTAATTAAGTTTCTTGGTTTGACAGGATTTGCAGCAGGGGTTTTACTTATACAATCATCAATGCCAAGTGCCGTTTTGACTTACTTAGTCGGTTCAATGTACTCTGAAAAGAAGGTAGTTGATAATGTAGCAAGTGTGATTGTTTCTTCAACATTAATGTCATTAATAACAGTTCCAATAGTAGTTTTTTATAGCATTAAATATTTTCAATAAAATCAATTAGTTATATTAAATATATAAAGTAATTTATTAGTTTATAGGTAAGTTATATTTACTTAAATAAACAAAAATACAAATAACCACTGATAAATAAGCCTGATTTAAACGCATTTTAAATTATTAAATAATTAAAAAGGGGCTAAAAATATGAAATTATTGATAAAATGAAAATTAAAGTTAGTAAAAAGGGTAGAGGAAGTTAAATTAGATAGAATTTTCAATGTTTTTAGTCGATCCAAACCTGTTGATAATGAATAATTCTAGAAGCTTTGCAGTTATCGAATATACTGTTTAAACGGCCTTAGATAGCGTTTTTTTTGCGAGTTGAGATTGTAGGGTACAACCATCTGGCGAATAAATAAAAAAGACAAAACTTTTTAAACATTTGGCTAAAACGCCCGTTAAATAACAATTCTAGAGGATTATACCCTCTTTTTTTAATAACATTCTCTTAGTTTTTACACCTCCTTTTCCTGAATATCCACCTATAGAGCCGTTTGATCTAATAACTCTATGACAAGGTATTTGGGCAGGATAGGGGTTTTTACCTACAGCATTAGCTACTGCACGAACAGCCAAGGGCTTTCCTATTGCTTTTGCTACCTGAATGTAGGTTTTTACTGTTCCTTTAGGTATTTTCTTTAAATATCTCCATACTTTTACCTGTAATTTTGTACCTATTAGCCTCATTAATCAATTAACAAGTAAACTGTAAGAGATATTCCTATTAAAAAGGTTATAATTAAGGATATGGATATAGTTTTTTTTCCTTTAGAGCTTGAATTAGTCCAGAAATACGAAATACCAAACACTGCAGCTATAAATAATGCAATAGGGACGATAAATTTAATCATTTTCAATACTTAAAAGTTCAATGTTTACGGGCGTTTTGGTCAGATTTATTGAAATTAGCAAATTGTTTAGAACCCTTATTTGGCCCAACAAATATAAGCGTCCAGGCTATTTTTCCCTCTTGGAGCTTCAAACTATGAGTATCCGAGGCTTTTCTAATGCCTATATAGCCAGGACCCCGCCAAAATCGACCTTTTTTCGTAGTTTCCCAATAACCCCCCTTAAGAATTACAGTCAAATAAGACCAATAATGATCATGTAAATCCCCTAAATCGCTCTTAAGTATCTTATGCAGGAAGATATTAAATGGAAACCACTTTGGCCTTTTTCGGAATAATAAATAATATCGAACCATAAATGGTTCAGCTTTGTCATAATCGGGCCAGCTTGGTCCACGATCCAAAAGTAATCTTTTTCGACTCTTAAACATGACTTATTTTAAACTCTTGACACTAGATTTCATCTGATATATTACTATTGATAATTAATGGTTATCAATAGTAAATAAGGTAAATTATGAATGATCTAACAACAGACATCAAAATACTAAAAGAAGAAACAATTAAAAATTTGCAAAACTCTAAAGCCAAAAATACCGTACGAGCATACAAATCGGATTTTGATGATTATGGACTATTTTGCGTTAAAAATGGTTTTAACAGCTTGCCTACCGACGCTAAAATTGTATCTCTATATCTAACTCATTTATCGACAAAAAACGTAAAATTAAGTACCATTAAAAGAAGGTTAGTCTCAATAGGTGTCATACATAGGTTGAAAGGACATTATTTAGATACCAAACATCCAGTAATTATTGAAAATTTAATGGGTATCAAAAGAAGAAAAGGGACAAAACAAAATGGTAAAAAACCTTTATTAATCAATAATTTAAAACAAATACTTGATGTAATTGATAAACAAAATATTTCAGATTTAAAAAAATTAAGGGATAAAAGCATTTTAATGGTTGGTTTTTCAGGTGGTTTCAGAAGAAATGAGATAGTTTCATTAGATTGCGAGGATTTAGATTTTGTAAATGAGGGAGTCAAAATTACGATTAAAAGGTCAAAAACAGACCAATTTGGAGAAGGACTAATTAAAGCTATACCCTACTTTGATAACAATCTTTATTGCACTGCAACAACATTAAAAAGATGGTTAAATGTTTCAAAAATAAACAAAGGCCCATTATTTAGAAGATTTATAAAAGGATCTAGGCTTACTGACGAAAGACTGACAGATCAAACAGTAGCTTTATTAATTAAAGACTATTTAAAAAAAACGGGCATAGATAACAAAAATTATTCTGGACATAGTTTGCGATCTGGTTTTGCTACATCAGCTGCTGAGTCCGGTGCAGAGGAGAGAAGTATTATGGCCATGACTGGTCATAAATCACCAGAAATGGTTCGTAGATACATCAAAGAGGCAAACTTGTTTAAAAATAATGCACTTAAAAAAATCAAATTTTAAACCAATTTGAAGGAAAAATATCAGAATTAGATGAAAATTTTAATGATTTTGGTGGACAAATGCAAATTTTATTTTTGTAATTAGACAAATAAGCAGTCCACCAATGAAAAGTAGTTGGCCCAACAATAAAATTTTTGCAGAGAGAACTTAGATAAAAATCATTTATAATTTTATTATTATTATGATTAACAATTGTACAATCGTTAAAATTTTCAAAAAATTGATTTAATCCTTTCGTATTATTTGAAAAAATGAAAAATTTAGGGTTAGTAATTTTTTTTTTAAAAAAATGCATACCTTGTAAAACATAATTTAATGTATCATTAACAAAATTATCTGATTTAATTTTAGAATAGTTATCGGTTTTTTTTTCACTAAAACGATTTTGCCTTATTGCGATAGAAACAGAATTAGCATTACGTAAAATATTTGGATCTAAAAAAAGTGAACTTTTATCTATTTGCTTTATCTTGAACTGTTCAATTATATCTTTTTTATATTCTTTGAAATATTTTTCAGATTCAAAATGACCTTCTAAAAAAACTTTACTACCTAAATTCTCTGTTAATAAATTATTAAACTTGGTGCTTTTATGTAAATATTTCTTTTCAATTAAAAACTTCTTTTTCTTGCGAAAGATATCGGTTTTTTTTTCTATTTTATGCTTTACATATTTAAAAAAATTATCTTGTATGTCATTTTTAGTAGCGTAATTCAGTTTTATGTTGAATTTATCTAGCAAAAAATGAGTTATTTTTATTTTTTTATAAGCAGATATACTATCTATTAATAAGTTATAATTAATTTTTTTCGATAAAGAATAAGCATTTGCATACATAAATAACTGATTCCCTAGTCCCTCGGATATTCTAACTATTAATTTGTTCATTTAAAAAATAAACTAATTGTTTAATTGTGCCACAAATATTTGTTCTTAGTTTTTAATCCTAGTGTTTTATTGATTATAAAATCAGCAACAATGGTTGAATTAAAAAATTTCATGTATTTAAATTTACCTTTTTTAGCTATTGATTTTCTTAATTTGTCATCATTAGAAATTTTTAATATTTTTTCTGATAGATCGCTGGCATTTTTATAGAAAACCATTTCCTTATTATTAAAAAAATCTCTATACTGAGTTTTTTCATCGATTAAACACACCAAACCATTTCCAACAATTTGGGTAATTCTATCACTGCTATAATATTTTATTGCATCTCCCCTACTCAAGTTTAAACCCATTTTTGCATTAGCAATTGTTTTGAAATAGTGATCAGCCCATATTGGTTGCACTTTATCAATACCATAGACATCAAACTTTACATCTGGAGTAATATTTTTTAATTTTTCAATAAAATTAATCCTATCGTCAGTTTTACCGTATTTCAAAACTCCTCTATGAACTCCATGGCTAATAGCAAAAAATACATCAATATTACAAGGTTTGTTAAAATTATTTAAAGTTTCAAAAGAGGTATCACTAGGATTTGGTATAAAAAAATTTTGATTATTACTAGGTAAAAATTTTAATGCTTCCGGACTTGTTGTTAAGAAAGAAGCATCTACATGCTTAATTTTATCCAAGACTCTATTTTTGTTTCTCACAAAATCAGGACCGTTTTTATTTAATGGGTCCAAAAACCATTGACCAATTTTGACATTTGGATAATCATTTTTCAATTCAGCTATCTGTTCAGAAGATATTAAATCTGCATGTCCAAGCATAATTATATCTGGTTTGTAATTGTAACAAGTTTTTCTTAATTTTTCATTTAACGTTTTAGCTCCTTTTATATCTTTAAAACTTTTATAATATTTTTGAATATCTCTATCGCTAAAACCAAGAACACTATGACCTAATCTAATAAAACCATTGTTGATTCGTCTTCCAGTATTAAAAAAAAGTCTTCCATCTAATCTTTCATTAAAGTTTGTAATATGAAGTATTCTTAGATTATTAAGTTTTCTTTTTAATAAAAACTTTTTTGAATAATATATTTTTTCTGTTCTGTAAGCATCGATGGCACTTGAAACATATTTATGTGTTAAATAAAAATTTTTTATTGATAATTCTTGTAATTTTTTTCGTGAATTTTTGTTAACGATTAAAAATTCAATTGATTTAGCCAAGTCTTTCACTCCCAACTTGTTTAATATTTTTCCATTTGTTACAGTTTCTGGTAAACCACCTTTATTGGTTATAATTACGGCACATCCATTAGCAGATGCTTCGAGACTAGTTCTACCAAAAGGCTCTTCCCATCTTGAACAGGCAACTGCAATACTTGTTTTTTTAAAAATATCTATTACTTCATTGTGTCTTTTAAAGCCAAGTAGATCAGCATTTTTATGTTTTAAATTTATTTTTTCTCTTTTTTCATCACCTATAATTTTTGCTCTCCAATCTGGGTATTTATTTAAAATTTTTTTAATCGATTTACAAAAAATGTCATAACCTTTGGCTTTATTCAATTTTCCAACAAAAGTAATCCACTTTTCTTTTTTTCTTATTAATGAATTATTGCCTTTTTTTGCTGATTGATAAAATATTAATAATTTATTACTATTGATAAATTTATTTTCCATACCCTCTAAAAATCTTTTTTTTGACCAAGCACTGTTGAAAATAACTTTATAACAAGTTTTTAAAATATTTTTTCTTTCTTCAATAGTTTTTGATCCTTCCATTGAAAGCGGATCATTATGAAAATAAAGTGTGATTATTTTATTACTAAGTTGACTCGATAAAATTTTTAAATAATTTGGCCTGTTATGAACTTCAATTATTGCTGAATTATTTTTTCTTTCTAAATTAATAAATTTTTCCACATAGTTTTTTGTCTGACTTCTAAAAATATTTTTCTTAAGTTCAATATTTTGATATTTTATGGGAAATTTTTTTTTTGTATTCAGTATTGCCATAAACAGTAATATTTTTTCTAAATCTACTTATTTTTGAAGTTTCATAAACAAAAAGAGAGACTGCACCTGGATAATCTGGTGAAAAATTTTCTTTATACGGTAATAAAATAGCTATACGCATTAATTTAGTTTTTTAATTTTATTTCTTAGTGTCTTATTATTCTTTATATAATATTCTCTGGAAATTGCTTTATTTTTTGTTTTATAGACCTCTTTGTAAATTAGTTTCCATCTTCTGCCCCTTGTAAATTTAGCTCCTTTCCCAGCATTATGTAGATTTACTCTTTTTTTTAAGTCTTTAGTATAACCAACATAAGTAATTGGTTTTTTACCTGAGGATTTGAGCATATAAACGTAGTAGCTCATTTAATTCAACTAATGCCTAAATGTGTATATTTGATGTTTAAATAATCTTTTATTGCCATAGATCCTCCCTCTCTACCATAGCCGGTTTGTTTAATTCCACCAAAAGGGGCCTCAGGAAGAGCTACAACGCCCGTATTCACGGCAACAGTACCCGTTTCCATTAACTCAGAAGCTTTGTGAGCTTTCTCAAGATTATTTGTATAAATATAGCTAGCAAGACCCAAGTCATTATTGTTAGCTCTTTCTATAACTTCATCAAAATTACTAAAAGAAAGAATTGGGACTAAAGGACCAAATGGTTCTTTGTTCATTATTGTAAAACTATCTTTTACATTATCAAAAACCGTGGGTTCATAAAAAAATCCTTTATTAAAACCAGCTGGTTTTTTTCCACCGTAAAGAACTTTAGCACCTTCTTTTTTAGTAATTTCTACCAGGTCTTCAATTTCTTCCAATCTTTTTTTTGTTGTCAAAGGACCTAAAACAACTCCATCATCTATTCCATTTCCTATTTTTAACTTCTTAATTTTTTTAATCATTAAATCTGTAAAATCTTGTTTTAAATTTTTGTGGATATAAAATCTACTTGGTGAAATACATACCTGACCATTATTTCTAAATTTTGAAAAAATCGCCATATCTGTTACTTTATTCAAATTTACGTCATCAAAAACTATAAAAGGAGCATGACCACTAAGTTCCATAGTAACTCTTTGAACTTTTTCTGCGGCTTTTTTTAAAATAATTTTACCAACTCTTGTAGATCCCGTTATTGAAACTTTTTTAATTATATCAGAAGATAACAATTTATCAGAAATGTATGCAGGATCCCCTGAAAGTAAACTCACTACACCAGGCGGGACACCAGCTTCTTTACAAATATCTACTAACTCCATAACAGATCCCGGTGTTATTACATCTGGCTTTACTATAACTGAGCAACCTGCAGATAAAGCAGTTGAAATTTTTCTAGCAGCAAGTGTTATTGGAAAATTCCAAGGCACTAAAGCAGCAACGACTCCTACTGGTTGATAGTATACGTGAATTTTCGTATTAGAAGATCTGCCTTGCAGAGTTTCACCATAAATTCTTTTGGATTCTTCAGAACTCCATTCAAATATATCAGCTGCTCCGTTAGCTTCTGTTAATGATTCATTTAATGGCTTGCCAACTTCTAAGGTAAGCCAATTTGAAATAATCTTATTTTTTTTTCTTATTAAATCAGAAATTTTTCTTATAATTCTTGATCTTTCCCAAGGAGATGTATTTTTCCAGATTTTAAAACCTTCTTGGGCAGATCTTAAACAGATATCAATATCTTTATCATTGGCTTTGGATGCATCACCAATTATTTCTTCAGTGGCTGGGTTTATTACTTTATAAGTTTCTCCACTAGAAGATTTTTGCCATTTGCCGTTTATAAATTGACCAAATTTTTCGTACATAATTTTTTTAGAATATATTTAAAAATGATACTTTTCAAGATGGCGGTCCCAAGGGGAATCGAACCCCTCTTTGTTGGATGAAAACCAACTGTCCTAACCGATAGACGATGGGACCATATTTTTGATTGTCTTATTAACA
>MDTG01034359.1_pt1 | contig 10722 bp, 5 predicted proteins | sample 811421 | NCBI WGS metagenome assembly MDTG01 (sample SAMN05326645, study PRJNA326480) | marine metagenome | isolation source: seawater | place: Pacific Ocean: South East | collected 2011
ATCATTTTTAAATATATTACCCATTAAAATTTGGAAATAACTTATTGTATACATAAATTTTATAATAAAAAACTTTGACATTTTAAAAAAAAAACTTTGTAAAAATAAAAGCATAATTATAATATTAATTATAAATTTCTTTTAATTGTTTTTAATTATAAATAAAAAAACATGTAATTGTTTTTGTTTTGTTTTATTTTGTTTTTGTTTTGTTTTATTTTGTTTTATTTTGTTTTTGTTTTGTTTTGTTTATTAATTTAATTCAAATCTTTCGTTAACTTTCTTTTTTTATAATTTAAACTATACATTAGTTTTTGTGGTGGCAAATTATTTACATATTGGATAACATCGTTTAATTGTACATATTTATTATTTCCACGCAATTCTGTTCTATAAATATAATGGATTGCATCCAAATGTAATTTATTTTCATATGAAATATCTTCTTTTTCTTTATCGTGTGTTATATAAGCATCTACATAATTTTTATATAGATTCTTAGTATATTCTACAACTTTTGTATTATAGCTACTGAATGCACTATTGTATTCTGGAAACAAATGAAGAAATTCTTTTACCTTTTTATTTTTACGCAATTCCAAATAATGATATTCCAATTTTGGTTGATTTCCTCTCAATTCACGAATAGTATCAAATGTACAATTTTTTAGCTTAGTATGTTCATTTGTTTGAACATTTTTTATAACGAATCCCATAATGACTTTTTCATTTGAAAGATTGATATTGAAAATGCTCTCTCTTTTAAATCCAAACATGGCTTCAAAGTCTTCCCAATCACATGCTTGATCAATACTATCAAATTTAACAGGATATTTTATTTTTTCGAATTGTTTAATATTCAATGTTTCATCATCATCCATTTCATTAATGGTATAATGTTTTGTTTTTTCGTCATATTGGATATTATATCCAGAAATGAAATACAATTCATTATTTTTAATTACATTTACGATTCTATTTTCTTTATGTTTGATAACAAAATTATAACAAATGTTTTTATTCAGTTTCGATAAATCAAGCTCCACTTCTTGTGCACATTCAACAAACATGCTTGCGAAATTTTTAGTATCGAAAACATTTTCTGTTTTATAAAATGAATTTTTTGCTCCAATACTTCCTCGTGTACTGATTGTCCAACCAATATTATTTTCTTGTTCGCTTTCTGGTATTAATGTGTTTAGTTTTTCATCAAACATTTTTTTTTGTGTTTTATCATAAAATAATTGAATTGCTGTACCTTCTACAAATTCTTCCAAAATACAATCTTGAACATCATTTGAATTCTTAAAATTTTCATAATCACTTGATTTTGGAATACCAAAACCAACAACTTTACCTTCTGTATTTAATATTACACAACGATAATGTTTGTAATATTCTTCTGGTTCTTCACCAAGATCCAAAAGAGTTTTTACATACTTGATGTGTGTAAACAATGTATTATTTTCTTCATTTTTTACTTCATGAATTTTAACAAGTTTATTATCCTTGTTATAATTCATGAATTGCGAGGGAATCAAATTGCAAACTTGTGTCATAATTACTTTTTACATTATCATTTTTCTTTTTTATTAAATCAATTTTTTTTTAAAATAATATTTTCAAGTTAAATTTATTTTTTTAAATAAATTTCTACAGATATGGTATAGTAAAATATGAATAATTCTATGTCATTAAAACTCGGAGATATTATAAAGTTTATTTCACCTACAAATGAAAAATTTCATAATAATAAATTTTTAATTACATATATTGACACTAATTATTTTGAGATTTTAAATGAAACACAAAAAGAGAGAATAAATTTAGAAAATGGAATTGTAGCAGACAAATCTATTAAACAAATAATTATATTAGAACATGCTGAAAAAAAAGGATATGTAAATCAAAATAACTTAATTGTCGGTCAATGGATTAATATACATTTCAATGGAGATTTACCAATTATATTAACTGGACAAATAATGAGCCATGATGAAGATATGATTGAAATTAAAACTCATCCTGATAATAAATATATTTATATTGATTTTGAATATTCAGGAATTAAACCAGAATTTAATATTGAAAAAATAGAATTACGTGATAAACCTCTTATTACAAATAATAATTATGGTGTTATTCGAGATGATGAAATAGAAATTAATGAACAAATAAATAAACAAATAAATGTTAATGAAGAACAAAAAGGTGAAGAAGAAAAAGAAAATGATGAAGGTGAACAAAACAAAATGAATGAGCAAATGGATGAGGATGAAAATATTATTGATCCATCTGATGAAGAAGAGCAACAATATGAAAATACTAATAGAAACAATTTATCATATGTAAGCGAAAATATTGAACCTGACTTGGAATTAGAACAAGAAATTAACAATAATGAATTAGGAATGGATTTAGGTTTTATTGAACAAGTTGAAAAAGTTACCGAAAGTGAAAAGCGTTATGGTATACAATTACAAATAGAAGATTTAGCAAACGATATACTATCAAACATAAAGGTAAAAGACAGAACACCAAAAGTTAAAAAACACGTTGAAAAATTAATTTATAATTTTAAAAAATTGAGAGAAACATTCTCAATAATAGATCAAAATGGTAATATTGAAAATATTCAATATTTATCAAAAGAAAATCCTTTACATTTTAGTGTATTAAATAATAATGTGCCACTATGGTTGTATTATGGAAGTGTTTTTAAAAGAAAAATATACCAAGATGATTCTAATATTGACTTTGTTAATAAAGATATATTAGAGGATATAAACGATTATAAAAATAATTACACAAATTATTTGCTTACTAATGAAGATAAATTCATAAAAGCAATGAACACTACATTAAATCCAATTGAAAATAACTTGAATGATAATATATTTACTTTTTATAATTTAGATAACGTGGTTAATAGTATATGTAATAATGATAATAATTTATCAACAATTGGATTAAAATTAAAATCAAATCCAAGTGGAAAAAATATATATAATTTCATTCATAAATATTTGGAACATGAAGATATTCATTTTAATAGTTTAATTACTTTACCAAAATATTTTTTTAATATACAATCATCACATCATTTCAATAGTAATATTTTTAAAAAAATACAAGGAGATAATATTAAAAAGTATATTTTCAAAGTATTTTTTGAAAAAGCAAAAAAACAAAAGGATATAAATAAATTTAATAATTCTAATTTTAATACACTAACACACTATGTTACAAAAGATTATAGTGATTTAAATAACTTAATGCAAGGATTTCCTAATATTAATGATATTATATTATTTGCACGTTCATATTTAACACACCGAAATGGTTCGATCAGTATTAATAATTTTATTAATAATATGCAAAATTTCAATATTTATAAAGATGATATTAATTTTGACGCATATTTTAATATTAAAAATTATATCTATGAAATACGCCGTGAATTTTTTACACATATGAACAAAATGAGAAAAATATATAATAGTTTAGAAAGAAGTATTGATAATTTAACACAAAAAGATAATATTAAATTATTATTTGATGTAATTTTCACGGGAAGAAGAGCTAGCGAAGAAGAAAATCAATTATTAGAGGATATGTTAAAAGAAGTATATTTCAAAAAAGATGAAAATGTTAATTTAATTATTGAAAATTATAATTCAACATTAATCAATCATATATTAAATAATGATTATCAAGAATTTTTAACAACAGTTATTGCATATGGTAATGTTAATCTCTCTAATGATAATTTTGAAACAATGATGGATAATTATAAATCATATTTAACAAAATCATCTAATAATAATAATGATAATAAAGATGAAATCAGAGAGAAATGTGAAATAGATATTAATATAGCTAAAAAATACACAAGTGAGGAAAAAATAGCAAACGATAATGAAAAGGAAATTTACTATGATGAAGAATATGATAATACTTATTATGATGCTATTAATATTTATGATGATGAGAGAAAAACAATGACAGATGTTCAATTCAAAGAATTTCTTAAAAATAAATTGAAAGAAGTACACAATATAAATGATGAAGATGCTATAATAATGGCAGAAAATATTATATTGGGAAAGAAAAAAGTTCAAGAAAGTGATTTTGCCATATTAGAAACATTTGATGATGAATTAGTTGATTTTACATTACATAGACGTATTAATAATCGCTGGGTATATGACGAAGAAGTTACTGAAAAAAATAAAGATAACAATCTTCTTCTTGCTGGAGATATATGTAAACAAACATTAGATTGTAGTGAAATTGAAAATGATGATACAGATGGAAGTTGTGAAAATACTGCGGAAAAAAGAAAAAAAATAAATAAAAAGATCATTGACAATATGATTAATGAATTTAAACACATATATTCTAAAAAAGAAACTGAATTAAAATTATTGGTTTCCGAATGTTCTAAAAAATTTAAACAGAAAAATAAAATGAACTTAAATAAATTATATAAATATTCTGATTTTATTCAACATATATCAGATTTTTATAATTTTGAAGAATTACAAAACAAAAGTCCAACAATAAAACTTCGTGATACTATATTATCCATATCTGATTTTACCGAAAAACAAAATGCAATAATAACATTTGTTGGAAAATATTTACGTAAACCATTGACAAATACAAATGATCAAATAGAAAATGAATATATGTTGTATTGTAAAGAAACAAATCAAGCAGTATTACCATTATTTATTTATAAGTTAGCTAATACTTTTGTTAGTGGAAATAATTACATAGAAGAAATGGAAAGAATTAAAAATATTCAAGGTGAATTAAGTGATGATGGTAGTTTTTGGGTAGATCAATACACCGGTTATAAAATATGTAATATAGATTATAGTACAGATGAAGGTTATGATGAAAAAGGTTTCAAGGTAACAACTAAAACAGCTGTTGATGTAAATGAAGATGATAGTGAAATTGAATATTATGAAGAAAATATAAATTTTGATGAATTTATGGATAAAATAAAATATGAAACAGATGTTAAAAATAATAATTTATTGAAATTTAATCGTGAAGAAGCTAATTTTATATACAATATTATTTCAAGATTTGAAAATGAAATTGATTGTGATTTTGATAATAAACTTGAATTAGTTACAAAAGCATTATATTTTTATGATTCTAACCCTAGTTTAAAAACAAATCCTGAAATGGCGCAATTAGTTATTAGTATAAGTGTAATAACTATTGGATTACAATTAAATGTAAATGATATGAAATTAATTGGATACAATGGTTCTTGTAAATCATATATTAAAGGTTATCCATTATATGATGAAAAAGATTTGAAAACAGTTGTATTTGTAATTTGTATTATTAAAAGTTTCAAAATAAACGAAGAGTTTAATGAAATGGATAACAGTGATATTGTTAAAAATTTAAAATCATATATTGACCGTTTATTAAGAACTACATTTAAATCTAATGTAAATGATTTTGTTCAGCAACAAAAAAAACAAGTGACACAACAACAAAATGTTCATAATAATGAAAAAATGAAATCATTTTTACCATATCAAACAGATATAGATTTACCTGTTTACAATTCATTATCAATAAAGTTAAATGAAGAAATGATGGATTTGGAAAAAACATACATTGTAAAAAGTAAAATTATATCATTAGGTTATTACATATTAAATGAATGTAATAATATTGTTTCAAAAGAAGATTTACATTATAAAATAGGTAACATTTTTACAGAAAATTCATGTTGTTTTTCAAAAGAAAATAATGTAAATGAATACTTTATAACAAAATCAAAACAATATGAAATGTATTTAGAACATTCAATCAATTTAAATAAATTGTTAAATGAGGCTAAAAAAATAAATAAAACAAAAACATTTATGTCTAATATGAATACACGTGTTGAATTTCCCAAATTATATTTTCACCAAGAACAAAGTTTAATAGATGATGCTATTGATAATTATAAAAATAATCGTATGACTGATGATGATACAAATGAAGATGAAAAAGAAAATATAAATTTACAAACAATTTATTCAAAAAATATTATTGATAACAAAAGAAAAAAACAATTATCTTTTTGTGAACAACATTATGAAAATAACGATGAAATCATGCAAAATTATGAAAATGAAAAATTTAAAGAATTTTTATTAAAATTATATAATATTACTACTAATAAAGACGTTAAATGTGATGATGTTAATATAACTATTAATAAATCAATGTTAACTAAATTTGAAAATTATTTATATGAAGAAATAAATTTAATGAAAGATAATATTGTAGATAAATTAAACATTTTTACTAATCAAAAAACTAAAAGAAAAAATAAATCAAATACTAAACACATTTTATTTTTAAAAAAACTAATAGAATTATTTTTAGCACATAGTGATAAAAAAGTGAACAACAAAATAGAGTTTGTAAAAATAATTAAAAATTTATTATATTTATTCAAAGAAAGAATTACAATAAGCAAAGATATTCATAAAAAATACAAAGTACCAAAACATTGGAATTTATCAAAAAATGATATTATGACATTAAATAACTATCATACTAGTTCAACAGCAAAATATGAAAATACAAAAATTGATGAAGATTTCTTTTATATTATTAGTAGTAAATTAACAAAATATATCACATATTTTAAATCATTTAAAATGCCAACATCATTAGAATACTTAGATGTTAATATTAACATATTTTTGTTATTTTTCGTATTTAATTTGGTTACAGATAATTTAGATAAAATTTATGATGAAACTATAAAATATAATTCAAAAATTTTTATTATTGAAATATTGGACATGTTAAATAATAAGTATGATAATAGTAATACAAGTTATGAAGATGTTGTAAAAAAAACATTACGTTTAAAAGAAAAGGAAAAAGATGATCTTACTAAAAAACTAAAACTTAAATCAGAAGATGAATTAGAAGTTGATAATTTCTTGAAAAAACATAAACTTGGTAAATGGGGACGTGGTTTAGATAAAAAACTATATGTATATGATGAAAAAGTACAAGATGAAGAAAGACAACAATTTATAGGTTTAGAAATGAATGAAAATAATGATTTAAGTGAATATCATGGTGAAGAAGGTGAAGGTGAAGATGGAAACATAGAATAAATTTATCTTCAATTAAATAACATCAACAATAACATCAAAAAATAACATCAAAAAATAAAAATATTTTATAATTTAAAATAATTTTATTAAATTTATATAACTTCCAAATCTTGTAATTTCCAATATTCACAATTTCCATTAGGTAAGGGTCTTTTAATAATAAATGGAATTTTATTTTCAGATAATTCCTGTTCAGCAATTAAATAACCATCAAAAGTAGGTTTATGCGGTTTTACCATTATATTAGCACCACTATTTATTTGACTTGCACGAACACCTATAATACGTGCTTTTTCATATTTTGTTAATATTGGAACAGTTTTATGTAAATCATCTATAATATTGTTTTCTTTATCACGTATAACTTTACTTAAAGCTTTTATTTCTTCAATATTATTTTCTTTTAAATGTGAATAATGTGTAGAAAGATAGTTATCAATATTTAAGTGTTCAAATTTTTGATATTTACCTTCATAATCATCATCATCATCATCATCATCATCATCACTATTTAATTCATCATTTTCACTATTTTCATTTATATCTATTATTTCTTCTCCTTGTTCATCATCTTCAGCACCTGGAACATTTAAATTATTATCATCATCCTCTTCATTTTCCATTTCTTCTAATTCATCATTTAAATCAGACATTTCAGAAAGATCATCGTCATTATCATTTTCATCAACTATACTTTCATTTTGAGAATCATCATCACCATCACCGTCAAAGATTGGTTCATTTTCTTGTATTTCACTCATTATTATATTCTTATATGTTATTATTATTTATTTTTAAATTCAATTTTAAATATAAATAAGAATATTTAAAAATATGAAAAACAAAAATCATTAATAATATATTTTATTTATTTTATTTTTTTCATATTAATAACACGATCCATAAAAGGCAATATTTCTTTATCATGTGTAACTACTAATAAAGTTTTACCTTTTGTCATATGAATTATTAATTTAATAGCTTTTTCTCTAGTTAAAGCATCTAATCCTGCTAATGGTTCATCAAATATAAATATAGTTCCTTTTTTCAAAACACCGCGTAATAATATAACAACTTTTTGCATACCACCTGATAAATTACTACCGTTTATTCCTGCGTTACTGTTGATGCCATCTTCTAATTCATTAAATACAGTATCTAAATGAAAATCTCTTAATATTTTTGGTATTGCACGTTTATCAACATGTTCATTACCATAAGCAATATTATCAATAATATTCATATCAAATAAATTTGTGCGTTGATTTATATAAATTATATTTTTACGAATATATTCTTGTTTCATTAATGAAATATCATTGCCGTCAATTAATATTTCACCTTTTAATGGTTTATACATAGATACTAATAATTTCATCAATGATGTTTTTCCACTACCAGAAGGTCCCAATAACGCAACTTTTTCTCCACTTTTAATTGTTAAATTAAAGTTATCAAAAAGAACATGTTCTTGATCTTTATAACGATAAGTTATATTTTTAAATTGAATATTACCTTTTGTTATACCAGTATTTTTTGTACGTTTACTATTATATGAAAATAAATCATTTAAAAATGGCATTGATGCTTCAATCATTCCCAATAATGTAAAGCAAGCATTTGAAATATCACTAATAACAGTATACATATATTGATTATAATTTCCTAAAAGTAACACAACAGCTATAAATTTAGAAGCTGATATATGTTTTTGTACATATTCATTGTATAAATAAATTAATGATAAACCATATATACTATATGTCATTACTAATGTTGCAAAAACAAGTATTCCTTCTGTAAATTTATGAGTAGTATAAGCATCACTTAAATTTTTATTTTTTTCTAAATTATTCTTTTTTTCATTTCCTTCACTATTATTTAAATAAATATTCATCAAATTACTGATACTATCATTTAATGATTTACTTAAATTATAATATTCTTCTTCACGTTTTTTTGATACGTCTAATAAATAACATCCACAAATACCATATACAGCAAATACAAATACTAAATTAAATAATAAAAGTGAAAAAACTGTTTTATCTATTGTGAAAAAATATCCTACCATTAAAATAATCGCTAAAAATGTGGGAATAACTTCTGAAAATCCCCAATTAAACAAATGACTCATATAACGACTCACTTCCATCATACGTGTAATAAATTCTCCTGATCCTAACTCCTGATAATCATCTGAATGGCGATCTAATGTTTTTTTAAATATTTTTGTTCTAGAAAATTCCAAAAATTTTGGTATAAATAATGATTCAGACCATGATTTTAAAAAAAACGCTAATTGTAATAATAAAAAAACTGCTATTATTCGTAAAATATATGCTGGAGCATTTTCATCAAATATTTTGAATATTGAATTAAAAGACATTAAACCAGTTGCTGGTGTTTTTTTTATAAAATCAAACAACTTGGAATACATTTCAGGAATAATAATTGTATAAAATGGATGTGTAAATAATGTAAAAAAGAAATAAATTAGAATTGGAAGATATTCTTGCTTTAAAAATGGATAAAAAAATTCATCTAAAATTAATGGAGGTATATTTATCATTATAATGTATATTATAATATTATAAAAAATAAATAGTAAAAAAAGTAACCTATTTATTAGTTATTACTATGTCTTAATAATTAAATTTTTATATATTTAAAAATAATATTTAAATATAAAATTGATAAATAATTATAACATATGCTAAAAGACAACCTCATCATGGATAATACTTTTCATAAACTTAATAACAAATGGACACTATGGGCTCATTTGCCTCATGATACGGATTGGACAATGGCTAGTTATAAAATAATATATACATTTGATAGTATTGAAGAAGCTATTGCACTATGTGAAACTATACCAGAAAAAATGGTACAAAATTGTATGATGTTTTTAATGCGTGATGGTATTAAACCCTTATGGGAAGATCCACAAAATAAAGAAGGTGGTTCTTTTTCATATAAAGTAATGAACAAAAATGTTTGCGATATATGGAAAAATATGTTTTATTCAATTATTGGTGAAACTATTACTGATAATGAAAATATTTATCTAAATGGATTAACAATTAGCCCTAAAAAAAACTTTTGCATTCTTAAAATATGGACAAAAACACGTGAAGTTCAAGATCCAAGTATATTTAAAATACAAGATATTAATAATATCACATGTATCTTCAAACCACATTGTGTAAATTAACCATAAGATATCATATTAAATTCTGGTTCATGATATAAATTAAAATTCATTCCAATATCAATACTACAACAATAATGGGAAAAATATAAGTTATTGTATTTTTTTAATATATATTCTTTTAATTTTTCTTTATTAATATTTTTTGAATATGGAAAATTTTTAATATGAATGCAAAAAGTAGGTACCATATTATTTATATTACAATATAAATCACATTCATTAGTATGATTTGATAAAAATGAAGATATTCTTTTATCTAGAAAATCTTTATTTATTTTATCTTTAATATCATCAAGTATATATGAACTTATTATTCTTATAATATCAATATTAATATTATTATCA
>MDTG01096305.1_pt1 | contig 10722 bp, 6 predicted proteins | sample 811421 | NCBI WGS metagenome assembly MDTG01 (sample SAMN05326645, study PRJNA326480) | marine metagenome | isolation source: seawater | place: Pacific Ocean: South East | collected 2011
CGCACAATTTCCCTTCAGGTTTTCCGCCTCAAAAGCGAAAGTCCTCCCCTCTCCCCTTTTTTTAGGACACGCACTTTGTAAAAGACGACGCGTAAAAATCCACGCCCCGCCTCCCTCAAGCGCGAACGTCCTCTCCTTTCCTCGCGCGCGAAAACCGACGACGACGAAACAAAAGAAGAAGAAAAAAAAACAGAAAGACGCGTCGTCGCACCTTGTTGATCATCGCGAACGAAGACGTCATCGTGTTCTTCGCAATGCGTCTGAGTACTACTAATACGCTTTTCTTTTGTGGTGTGCTTGGCATCCAAAAGCGCCTTTTTAATACGTGTTTTTCTTTATAGTTTTGAGTCCTTAAATCATCAAAAAAAAAGAAGGAAAAAGAAAGGGAGAAAAGTGGCGGTACATTTCTCGTCCAAAAAGGAAGACGACGACGACGACGACGACGACGTTCAAAAACCAGAGAGAGAGAGAGAGACGAAAGAAGCATGAGCGAAACCCCCGAGGAGACGGAGACGATTTCGTTCTCGGTGAAAACGGCGACGCAGTCGACGCTGGCGATGCGAGAGATTAAAAAAAGCGCGCTGATTTCGGAGGTGAAATCGGAACTGGCGACGCGAATGAACGACGGATCGACCGCAGATTCGATCAGATTGATATACAAAGGACACGTGCTGAAAGACGACAAGACGGTGAAAGAGTGCTCGATCGGGGAAGGACACGCGGTACACCTGGTGAAATCGGCGCCGAAGAAAACGAACGCCGCCACGGCGGGAGGAAGTGGGGGGAGTCAACCGCAAGGGGTCGCCAGTGGCAGCAGTTCACAAGTGCCGAATGCACAACACCAACAACCGCGGACGTGGATGGACGACGCGAACGCGGGTCAGAGACAACCGCAAGCGCCAGATTTTACGACATTGCTCGGCGGACAACAACAAGGAGGTGGTTTTGACATGTTCGGCGGCGGTGGTCTCGGATTGGGCGGCATGCCAAACCCGACGCCGGAGGAAATTCGCGCGATTGAAAACGACCCGTTCGTGAGACAGTTCATGGAGCAAGCGATGCAAGACCCGGAGCTTTTACGACCGATGATGCAAATGATGGAGCAAAACCCACAGATTCAACAGTTGATGAACGCAAATCCAGAGTTGAGACAGGCGATGCAGGATCCAGAAACCATATCGAGGGCGCTGAGAGCGTCCAGGGATCCGAATTTGATGCGAGAGCAAATGGCGGCGAACGACCGGACGTTTGCGAATATTGAGAGCCATCCGGAAGGGTTTAATGCGTTAAGAAGGATGTACGAAAACGTAGAGGTACCGATGCAAAACGCGATTCAAAATAGTCAAAATAGTGACTCGCCGGCGGATGCCGCCGCAAATCCGTTCGCGAGTTTATTCGGTAGTACATCATCATCATCGGCGAATAATAGCAACGCCGCTAATTCAGATGGCGCGCCGTTACCGAACCCTTGGGCGATGAATGCGGGGACAGGAGATGCGTCCACGTCTCGACCACGAATGCAAAATCCGTTCGCCGGTTTAAGCGGTATGGGCGGTGGCATGCCGGATGAAGCGACCATGCGACGCCAGATGGAAATGATTCAAAACAACCCCGCACTCATGCAAGTGTTTAGCCGAACAATGTCACAGATCGCCTCGGATCCAAATGCGCTCGATAATCTTCGCCGGTCCAACCCGGAATTTGACGCGATGTTGAGACAACAACCACAACTCGCGGAACAAATGAGAAATCCAGAGTTTCTTCGAGCGTTAGCGGATCCGCAAACGTTACAGGCAATGTCACATTTGCAACGCGTCATGGGAGGGGCTGGCGGTGGATTAGGTGCTGGTGGACTCGGGGGATCACCTTTCGGAGGTATGGGGGCACCTGCGGTAACGCCGCCGGCAGATCCGGAAACGGCGTATGCGACGCAGATTTCGCAACTCAACGATATGGGTTTCTTCGATCCAGCGGAAAATATAAGAGCTTTAGTGGCGACGAACGGAAACGTCAGCGCGGCTATTGAACGCTTACTTAATGGAACTTAATGAAATTTAGCTTATACTGTTCTAGAGTACATGTAGACTACGAACATGCGATAAAAATACACACGAACAATCTAAATTAATACGCGTGCGCGCGCGCGCGCCAATTAATCTCTATCCTTGATGACGTGCTCTTCCATGAACTTTTTAAACCTCTCGGCGTACTTTTTCGGAGGTTGACAACTCACGTCTCTCTTCCCGCAAAACAAAGCACTCTTGAAAAACCACTCGAACCACTTGAACAGCGTCCATTCGGCGAGCACGTCGACGATGCCAAAAAACGCAACGCCGATTGGCGTTCGCGCGAATCGGAGCTGATTGAATCTTTGTTCGTCTCCAACTAAAGCGGGCTCATTACCACTACTCGAGAGGAAAGATGACGCATTCTCTGAAATGCGCGGCTCGTTCGATTTTGTTCTCGACACGGGTTTCTCTGATTTCTCTTTTTTCAAATCTCCTTTCTCCACTCTCCCAAACATGGACGCGGATTTTATGAACGTCTTTGTCTTGGTTTTCGTAGTTGTAGTAGCAGTAGTAGTAAACGCCGGAAGATCCGAATCCGATCGCATGTTGTGATGCCCTAACAACAACGAATAATCAATCAATCCTAAACTACACAAAAAGTCAGCGTCTCTCTGTAAACTTTCCAAGATTGGTTTGCGCCGCAACGTCCGCACGCAATCTCTCTCCTCGTGCGCGACGAAATTGTTATCTTTAAGCAACTCCACCTCCTTCGTCGAATCTTCTTTCGCCGTCCGTTTGCACCTACTTCCTTTCAAATCGTACCTTGGACTCCCGATTTTCATTTGAGTCGCGAACCAGTACCCCATGACTAAAAAAGTCTTATACGAACCCTTCCCTTTCCCGATTTTAATCGAATAGCATCCGTAAATTTGCGGCAAAAACGTCTGTCTCTCGTACTTCTCCACGTGTTCCGTGTATTTCTTCAAATGTTTTAACAAAACCTTCTTCTCGCTCGTTTTGGTTGTTTTCAAGAGAAATCTCGTATCTTCCGTACAAAAAAACCACGCGCCTGATCTCCCGCCAGCGTTCGCTCTCTCTATAACTCTCAACGACGTCTTCGCGTCTTCCTCGTCGTCGACGCCTTTGAACGATTTTAAATACTCCTCTTCGCTCAGACCGAACGCTTCGCGTAATTTCTCAAACTGTTTCGCTTCGTGCGAGATGAAACTAAACGCCGGTAAGACGACGTCGTCCTCGTTCATTCCAGATGCGGGGTCATTTTTCCCCGTCGTCGTCCTCGTCGTCAAACTCTTTCGTCTCAGCACCAACTGTTTCCGTTCGAACCGAATTTTCTCTTTCTTCTTCGCTAACACGCTCTCTCTCACGCCCGCTTCCAACACGCGTCCCACTTTGTTCACCACGTCTTGGCCCTCGTCGTTCGCGATCGTCTGCCCGACTTTGTTCCCTCGATGGACGAACCTGTGCACGTCGCGCCCTTCCTTTTGAAAGAGGACGCTTAATTGTTGAAACACACCCCCATTGGATGGCTTTTTCTCCGTGCGAATGGAATCCGAGAGCGATCGAGACAAGGACATCCTCGTTTCGCCGTCTCGCTTTTCTTTTTGCCGGCGGCGTTTGGAAGACGACGATTCGACGGCAGTCTCATCCTCCGCGAACGACATCGGAGAAGGCGAGAGAGACAGAGACAGAGACAGAGACAGACAGAGCGAATGATTTTGTGGCGAATCGAGACCAAAAATATCTCATCTGAATCCTGATGACGAAAGCCGTCGTCGTCGTCCGTTGGCGAACGCGCGTCGTCCGTCGACGAGAACTCTACCATGACTGCGTGCTCTGCGTGAAAACAAAAAAAAAGCTAAGAAGACGCACTCATCTCTCGTCCGCTGGGTGTTGACATATGGGACACCGAATCGATTTGGACGCGAGCCATCGATCGACGCACTCGATGTGGTATCGGTGTCCGCACGGTAACACGCGAACGTACTCGTCTTCGACGAACTGTTCGAAACACACGGAACACATCGGGTCGCCTCGCAGAGAGAGCACGACCTCGACCAATTCCTCTTTTTCTAACGGCGGTGGCCCTTTGAATTTCGCTTTCGAGTGTGGGCATTTGCTCGTTTGGTTCGCCTTGACCTCCCGCGCGAGCTCTTTCACCGACCAGCGCTTGAGAAGGGAAGATTTTCCTTCCACTTTTTCCAACGGCAACGCCCCGATGATCTTTGCCGATAACACGCCTTCGTTCGACAGCGGACCAGAATCCTCGTCATCGTCGCCATCGCCTCTCTCCCGCGCGCCCACGGTGCCCCCCCGGTTTGCCGTGCTCCGCTGATGAACGCCAAAGAACTGTTCGATGATGATGATGTGTTTGGAGGGAAGAAGAGAGTTCGTTGAGATGCCACGAAGAGAACAATATAATAACACCAACGATAAATGGTCGTCAACAGAAGACGGCGACGAAATAAAAACGCAAAAAAGGTACCTGCCCGATGTCCTCGGAGAACGTGCGCGCGAGAGTGGACGTGCCGTGACCCATTATTCGTGCGGAAGACGCGCGCGATGCGACAAAGAATAATGTTTTTTGCGTTTCTTTTATGAAGTCCTCTCTTTCTTTCTTCCTTCCTTTCTTTCTTTCTCTCTCTCGCGTGCATCCGATGATGTGTGTTCGTGTGTGTCCGTGTGTGTGTTACAGCAAGTGATTAATACAAATAAAGGTGGACACGCGTGTACTACACTTTTAGGAGCCTAAACTCAGCAACAGATCGACGCCGGCCAACTCTTCCTCGCCTTTGACGGCACCTTGGTGGTGTTCGCCTTGTTTGCCGGCGTCGCCGCGAACGAATTGGACGTCCTCTTCCCATAAGCTGACGTATTCGCGAACGTCGTCTTCGATGTATCGAACGAGATGTTTCAACTCGCGAGCGTCGTAGGAGATGACTTCGGCGATGTACCGCGCATCGTCCAACGGCCAGAGGATGGAAATCATTTTACCCACGGCTTTGGCGCCTTGCGAGGCGAGTTTGGCGCCGGTTTTACCCGAAGTGGACGCGGAGATGCATTTTAAGCGCAAGCAGGTTTCTGGGTTGGAATCTCGGATGGATTTGACGTTTTCGCACATTTTACAAGGGCATCGACCTTCAGATAACGCTTTTTCAACCTCTTTTTTGTTGCGTTCGACGGCATCGTAATCTATCGGTTCGACGGCGCCCATCGGGTTGGCCGGTGGGAGGGGGAGCTCGCCATTGGCACCAGCAGTGGCGGCGGTGGCATCTCCAGCCTTGACTGTTGCTGCTCTTTCTTTTGCGTTTTCGTTTGTCAATCTGTTCTTCGCTTCGTTCTTTCGTAACTCCTTCTCAGCGTTGGCGAATTTCAACGCGTTTAGAAAACGAGCCTTCCCTCTCACCGGAGCGTGCGAATGTTGCTTATAGCCAACCTCAAAATCGACAATAGAGGTTTCCGGTAACCAACCGAACGATTTCTCGCCAAAAAACACGACGCAAATATCGTTTTTGTCCTTTTGCATTTGTTTCGCGGCTTTTGGAACGACGTCGCCGTGTTTCAATTCGTCCACTCGTAATCCTGGCCAGTGCGGATGTCCCGGCAATTTCGCCCAGACGATTTGCGATTCTCTCGGTTTCATCATGCGAATGCCGGCAACGACGAACGATCCATCGACTGGGTCGATCACTTCTTCTTCCAGTGGAGCTGCTGCAGCTACTGCTGCTGTCGGCTTGAGCGAGGACTTTTGTCGCTTTGACAATTCTTTGTTGTTGTTGTTGTTGTTGTTGTTGTTGTTGCTGATGATGTTATCGATATTAATCGAAGCGCCGTTTTGTCGTTTTCTGCCGGAGACGTTGACGAGATCGGTACCGCCTCTCGGTTCAACGCCGCCTTTTCGAGCGCTGGAGTTTGTCACCAAGAGCGCTTCAGCCGCCATCAAGTCTCGTTCGGAGGGCATTGCCGGTAAATTGCTTTTATCTCCTCCCGCTATTCTCGCCGCAGCCGCCGGCGCTACTTCCTTCCCGGCTCCACCAAACTGTCTCTCCAACGCAGCCAACACCGGCGGCGGTTCCATTCCAGCCTCCCTCGTCGCTCGAACACACGCTAAAATCACTTCTCTTGGAATGTACTCCTCGATAGCGGCCGGATTGTCATTCATTCCCGCGCAATTCTCCAAAGTTGTTCGTAAATATGCTTTCAACACCGTCTTCTCTCTCGCTTCCGGATGTTTTAAAAACTCTGGTTTTGGGATGCGTTTCATCGGGTGCGAAACGCGGCCGTGACCAATGTTATACGCGTGTTGAGGCCATTTAAATCCTCCTAATTCGCCGTTGCTGTTATTCAACGCCGTCATTGCAGCTACTGCTGCTTCTTGCGCGCAAAACGAATTCGAGGTGTTCGTCGTCGCCCATCTTACATCCCGCGGGTTGATCTCGTTTGCGTTGACTACATTCCCATCGCACCATTTTGGGAACTTTTGCGCGGATTTTCGTTTAGAATCGAACCCTTTTTCGTTCCCGTACGGATCCGACAATCGCCGTCCAATCCACTCGGCTAACGGAACGCACCCTCCCGTTGCCCTCAACGCGCGCCACCGATTGAGAATCTCGCCGACAACCGCTTCGGACGTTCTCGAGACGCCCGGCGGCAACACCACCGTCCATCCTGGCAACAAGCCTTGTAAACCCTCCGCGTCGGAAACGTCTAAAGGCGCTAATTGACCGTCAGCCGAGCACACGACGGAGTCTCTGTCCGGTCTCGCGTCTGTGCACACATTGATCGTCGACGCTTTGTATTTTGGCGTCGCTCTTTGAAACTGACTTCCGCCTTCGTTTTCGTTTTCCAAAACAGTAAATCCGCATCTGGCAAACAACTTCGGCGCGTTTTTGTTATTGATTCGTTGCGAAGCTAAATCTGAGGCTGAACCCATGTTGCTACTCGTCGTCGTATCTTCGTCGACTAACAAAACCTCTCGCGGGTCGCCGTGTCTACTCGCTAAAAACACTAACCGACCTCTATCGTCGGGAATGCCAAACGCGGTCGGTTGCACCACTCGATGCGCCCATCGAAAACCTAACTGTTCAAACTCTCTCACTAGCTCCGCAATTATCGGTGGTTTCCCTTCGTCCGTGGTATCTAAAATCCTCTCTGACCCGCAATCTACGACGACCCACGGCACGCACCTCCCGGTGAACCGATTCTTCGCTAGCCGCAACACCTGCTTCATCTTCGACTGCACCGAGTTTGACGACCAACTCTCTTGCCACCCGGTTTCCAGCTCCCCTTGTTGCTGGTCGTACATTATCGATCCTTCCTTTTCGCTATGTCCTACCAAACTAATCCCCGCCCCGCCCAGCGAGCACGTCAACACGTCCGTTTCTTCCGGCAACTCCGCCACGGAAGACGCGTGCGTCGGCTGATAAATCCCTTGGAATCTGCTCGTGAGCACTTCTCGCGCACATTCGTCCGCTTCCGTTTGCATGATGATGTCGTGTCCAGCTTGCGCCAAGCCGAAATCGAACGCCCCGCAGCCGCAGAACAGGGAGCACACTTTTAACGAACATCGGGGCCTCGCGGAGTAGTAGTGTTGCGCCTGTTGTTGATGTCATTGGTGGTGGTTTTTTCGTGGTCATTATTGGTGAGCGATCATTGGACGCGACGTCGTAAACGACGACAACAAAAGATGATGATGATGATGATGATGATGATGATTGGAAACCTCCGCGTCAAAGACCTCACCACCACCATCTCTCCAACGTCGCAAAAAAGAGCCCGTTCCGAAAGCGCGAACGCGACAAAAGAGACGACGCACAGCACGTAGGGGGAGGAATCGCAAAGAGAGAGAGAGAGAGGGAAAAAAAAAGCGCTCGAGTCGTCGTACCTGCTGCTGGTGATGATGATGCGACATTTGACGACCAATAATGATGGGGGAAATGGATTTGGATCCCACAAAATAATACTCTACTCTGCGACGACAAAAAAGAAGCTTTTGGACCAAAAAGTCCTCCTCTCTTTCGAGCACACGGGAGAGAGAGGCTTTTGGTGTCGTCGTCGTCTCGAAGCGCCAAAGCCGCTTTCGTCTCGTTCGACGACGTCAACCACCACCACCGGCCTTTTGGGCCCTTTGGTGCTTCAAAGACTTTTTTTACCTTCTTTGAGTAGTACTCCTCCGTGTCGTCTTTTACGTCAGTAAGTGATACCCTAAATGTTATCATCATTTTTGAAAACCCTAAACATGGGTTTTCATGGAAGCACTTTCTTTTGCGATTTTAAAGACGCGAGAGGGAACGACGACGACGACGACGACGCTCGAAGACGTGCTAATGCGCGTTTCGATGACGACGAATGAAACGGAACTTCATCGAAGCGACTTTTTTGACGGGGACGACCAAAACATTAAAGGCGAGAGCTTTAATGGTGACGAGAAGAAGAAGAAGACAAAGAAGAAGAAGATAAAAAAAGAAAGAAAGTGCGCTCGGTACCGACGGTACCGCGACGGCGCGACGGGAAAGCGATTCTACTTCGACGTCGTCGCGAAAACGTCGAGCTGGCAGCATCCGCTCTTTTTTACAGTGCAAAACGAATGCGACGATGATGATGATGATGATGATGCAAAAAAGGGAGGAGGAGGAGGAGGAGGAAAGACCAAAACGACGACGACCTCTTCTGTGTTCTTAGCGAAAGAAGGAATCGTCGAGGTGCGACGAGAGGAAGAAGGCCAGTCGGACGAGGACGACGCGTGGTACCGAGTGGACGATCGCAGGCTGACGCGACCGTACTGGTTCAAAAACAACGAGACGAAAGAAAGACGATGGGAAAATCCAACGAAAAAGAAAGAAGAACGAGAAGAAGAAAAAGAAGAAGAAGAAGAAGAAGAAGAAGAACGAGAAGAAAGCGAAGACGAGGACATCGAGTTCGACCCGGACGCGTACGAAAACAACGACGAGGAAGACAGGGCAGAGCATGAGAAGACAAGATTGAGTAGAGAAGACCGGGACGACGCGACGCGAGCGACGACGACGAGTCGCGAGAACGGGCCAAAAGCGACGGCGTCTCGCGACGCCGCGGGCGTCGACGACGATAAAGAAGAAGAAAGAGACGAAGACGAAGACGAAGACGAACCAACAACGATCGCAGCAGCTGATATCTTAAACGAAAAAGTACGCGCCAAGAGTAAAGCGTTTAACGCGTTTTTCGCTTTGTGCGAAAAGGCGGGAATTAACGAGCACTCGCGCTGGGAGAGGGACATGCCGAAACTCAGAAAGCTCGATAAAAAAGCGTTTGAATGTTTCGCGACGATGCCGGAGAGAAGAAACGCATTTAACAAGTACAAGGTGAAGTTGACGAGCAACGCAGCAGCAGCAGCGACGAAGAAAGAATCGAAAGAGTCGAAACTGGAGCGCGAACAAATTGCGCGAGAAAAACGCAAACGCGAAATACTCGAAAAGAAACGCGACGACGAATATCGATTAAAGAAACTGAGGCGGAACCAGGACAAAGGCGACGCGATGAAACAGTTCGAAACGTTGTTATCGGAATCGATCAAAGCAATCGACGAGGTCGAAACGTTCGATGACGTTCGTGAATTACTCTCGCAAGATCCGCTCGGTCGCGCCTCTTCGGACGGACCTCTTTCTGAAGCAGATATGGTCGCCGCGTTCGATAAGTTCTTGTTAAACTTCAAAACCGTGTCCGCACAAAGATACGAAGAGTTGTGCCAAGAAACCGTTTCTGCGTTATCGCAATCCGTCGGCGGCGTTGCCGAAGAGGAGGACGAAGTGTTCGCCTGGGAAGTCGCGAGAGACGTCTTGAAGGAAGACGCGCGCTTCGACCGGTGCCCGATGAAGCTCAGACGCTCAACGTTTGAGAAAGCCATACAAAACTTTCGCGACCAAAGAATAAGGAATGCAGACGCATCAGGTGCGGTTTAGTATAGAATAGCTCGGCAGAGTAACAATTAGAATGTAGTAAAATAATAGAGCGTGCAAAAAAGAAAGCGGGAAGAAGAAAAGAGGAGGACATCTTATACACGTGTACGCGCGCGCGGTAATAAAAGCGTTCACAAACGCTGCTTTCACGAAGAGTCCCTGCGATTGATATTGGTCTTGTGAGGAAGAGAGAGAGACGTCAGCTCGAGAGTAAACCCCGTTCTGTGTCATCCGTTGCGTCCGGACTGATTAAATGACTGTTTTGGGCGTTCTTCGCGAGTGTCTTCGCTTCTCTCTCACGAAAAGAAAGAAGACGAAGGAAGTGGCGTTGCCGCCCAGCACTCTCTGCTCAAACGCGCGGGGATTTTCCCCGGTGATCGTCGACAAAATCGAATGATGCGCGATTCCTACACGCGCGTATCCACCGAAGTTAATCCTTCGAGCGCGTCTCACCTTTTCCCTCTTGGGACCTTCTCTCCCACCGTCGGGGTTGGTCCAACTTTTAAAAGCCATCCGCCGCCAAAAACAACACCACTTCTTCGATTCGATTCGCGCGTTGTGGATTCTCCTCCTCCTCCGCGACGCACTCCTCTCCGCTCGTGGACGTTGTCGGAAAGGTGCTGGAAACGAACACACAACAAAAACAACAAAAACAACGAACACAGTTTCGATATATATATATATAAGGACGACGACGACGACGACGAAACCCTCCTCTTTGTGTCGTCTCAAAGGGAGAGAGACCTCTCCTGTGGTACCATTTA
>MDTG01344836.1_pt1 | contig 10722 bp, 12 predicted proteins | sample 811421 | NCBI WGS metagenome assembly MDTG01 (sample SAMN05326645, study PRJNA326480) | marine metagenome | isolation source: seawater | place: Pacific Ocean: South East | collected 2011
CCATTAATTGCAAAACCTCCTAGTGATTGATAAAGAGCAGCTGGTTTACTTTTGAGTTTAAATAAAAAAGACGTAATATAACTTTTATCTTTAAACTCAGGTTGCGAAATATTTTTACCCATAATTAAAAATCTTGTTAAGTTCCCATTCTCATTTTCAATATTTTTTTTTATTACGTCTAAACCGTAAATTTCAGCACTTAAAGACGAAGCTATTGCTGCTTGTTTAATATCTTTATTTTTTGAAATCATTTCAGCAGAACCTGCTGTATCTGCTCTAATATGCTCAATTAAATTGTTTTCTTTTATAAATTTCGAACATTGAGATAATCCCTGCGCATGAGAGTATACTTCTTTAACATCTTTTAATTTTACACCAGGCTGACCTAATAAATTATGTTCAATTTTTTGAAAATGTTCCATATAAATATTTAATCTGTGTTTAAAAATTAAATACTCAATTCCTATATTGCCTGTTATCCTATTAGACTCAGGTATTATTATTTTATTTTCTGGATCAAGCAATGCTCTATTGAAACATTCATCAAAAGTTTTACATGGTATTATTTCTGCATCTGGATAAATTGATAAAGCTGCTAAATGTGAATATGCGCCAAATGTTCCTTGAAAATAAATTCTACTCATTGATCTTTATATTCCATAATTTTTTTTATGGCTATATAATCTTCTTCTGTGTCTACACTAATTGGAGGTGATTTAGCTAATGCAATATTTATAGTGATACTATTATCTAGTGCTCTTAACTGTTCTAATCTTTGCTCAATTTCATTTTTTGTCTGATTCAATTTAACAAATTTTTCAAGAGTGTCTGTTGAGTAACAATAGATACCAATATGATGATAAACTTTGTCTAATTTTTTAGATATCCGAGAAAATGTTTCGGCTTCACAAAAGGAGTCTTCTTGTAGCAGAAATTTTGTTTTAACTTTAACAATATTTTCATTTTTAAAGTCTTTTTCATTTTCGATTTTTGCAGCAAGTGTGCCCATTTTTGATTGGTGATTAATCATCTTGTTATTTAAACTTGTTATATCTCCTATATTAATTGCTGGCTCGTCTCCTTGTAAGTTCATTATTAAATCAATGTCTTTAAAATTCATTTTCTTAAAAGCTTCATATATTCTATCAGTACCAGTTTTGTGGCTATTGCTAGTTAAAATGGCTTTGCCTCCATTCATGTTAATGTCATTAACAATTTCCATATTTTCGGTTGCAACTACTACATCTCCAATATTGGCTTCTTGAGCTTTTTTAAAAACATGCGAAATTATGGATTTATTATTAATCTTTAATAAAGGTTTTCCAGGTAATCTAGTGGCTCCTAATCTTGATGGTATAATAACCAAAGTTTTCATAAATACTGTATTTATTATACCTCTTAAATACAAATAGAGGCAAATTTATACAGATAATTTTGATAATTTTTTAATTTATCATGATATACGTTCGAATTATTAATAAAATGGATTCTTTTGAAATTAACAAAATAGTTGGTGCAATTCTAATGGTCGCACTCTTAATTATAGGTATTGGAAAGTTATCAAATGTTATTTTTCATGTCGAAAAACCAGAAACACCAGGTTATGCAGTAGATGTAGAAGAAGCAACAAAAGTTTCATCCTCGAGTAAAGCAAGTGTAGAAGAAAAGATCGATATTGACGCATTAATGGCTATGGGTGATCTAACTCACGGTGAAAAAGTTTTTAAAAAATGTGCAGCATGTCATTCCATTGTTAAAGGTGGTAAAAATAATATTGGCCCTGCATTATATAATGTTGTTGGAAGAAAAATCGGTATAGTTGAAAATTATAAATATTCAAAAGCGTTAGCATCTTATGATAAAGAATGGACTGTAGAGGAGCTCAATGGTTATTTAATTAAACCTGCAAAATGGATTAAAGGAACAAAAATGGCTTTTGCTGGATTAAGAAAAGAAAAAGATAGAGCTTCTGTAATTAAATACTTGAATCAAAATTCAGATAATCCCTTAATGTTACCTTAGTTTTCCAAAACAGTATAATAAGATACTTTTTTGAACATGAACTCTATTCAAAGCTTGTTGCCATACATGAGATTTTTTTCCTAAGAAAATATCATCACTCACTTCATTTCCTCTTGGAAGACAATGCAGAAAAATACAATCCTTTTTTGCATAATTCATAAGTTTTTTATCTATTTTAAATTTTTTAAATTGAGCTATTTTATTCTTTTTATTAACCTTGTCATTTAAAGAAATAACTTTATCCGAAAAAATTACATCAGCATTCGAAACTGCTTTTTTTGGATTATTGTAAATAAAAATTTTTTTTTTATTTTTTTTGATCCAGTTTCTTACTTTTTTTCCAGGTTCAAATTTTTTTGGACATCCTATGGTCAATTTAAATGAAAATTTAACTGACGCAGTAATGAGACTATCTAAAACATTATTAGAGTCTCCAATCCAACAAATGCTTAATTTTGATATAGGTTTTTTCTTTATTTCCTCAACCGTAAATACATCAGATAAAACTTGAGTAGGATGAGATGATGGACTTAGCCCATTTATTAGTGGAATCGAAAGATATTTTTTGAAATTTTCTATTTTTTTATCATTATCTGTTCTCAGCATAAATCCATCGCCGTATGTTGAGAGAATTTTTGCAGTATCTTCAGTACTTTCTCCACCTTGACCAAGATGTAGCTCATTTGATCTGAGAGTTAATGTGCCTCCTCCAAGTTGTTTAATTGCTAGATAAAAGCTTAATCTAGTTCTTAAACTTGACTTTTCAAACATTTGGACAAGTAGCTTTCCTTTCAAAGGAGCACCTTTGTCAACTTCAAGTGTACTTAGTTTTTTTCTTAATTTTTTTCTTCTCTTAGCATCTATTATTATTTGTTTAAGATCTTTAGATGGAATATCTTTTAAATTAATAAAGTGCTTCATCTTAATTTAATTCTGAGCAAACTTTATTTATTATTTTTAAAGCTTGGTTAACTTCGTTTTTTTTAACATTGAGTGGAGGAAGAATTCTGACCACGTTTTCTTCTGCACGTATAGTCAATAACTTATTATCCATAAGTTTTTGTATAAATTTTTTTTGATCTGAATGTAGTTGAATACCAATCAAAAGTCCCTTACCTCTTATATTCTTAATTGTATTTGGATAAAGTTTCTTCAAATTATTCAATTTGTAAAAAAAATATTTAGATATATTTCTGACATTTTTTAAGAATTTTTTGTTTGAAACAATGTCCATTACAGTATTTCCAACAGTCATTGCCAATGGATTGCCGCCAAAGGTTGAGCCATGTGTTCCCGCAGTCATACCTGCAGCTACTTTCTTATTCATTAAAACTGCACCAATAGGAAATCCTCCTCCAATTCCTTTTGCAATAGGAACAATATCTGGCTGAACTTTAGAGTTTTCAAAAGCAAAAAAATCGCCTGATCTTGCTATTCCACACTGAACCTCGTCTAAAATGAGTAATATTTTTTTTTTATTGCATAATTTTCTTAACTCTACTAAACACCAATCTGGTATTACCTTAATGCCTCCCTCACCCATTATAGTCTCTACCATTATGGCAGCTGTATTTTTCGTAATTTTTTTTTTTAAGGAGTTATGATCTCCAAATATAAAATGATCAAATCCTTTTACCTTAGGGCCAAATCCCTCTGTCATTTTCTTCGATCCACTTGCAAAAATTGCTGCTAGAGTTCTTCCATGAAAAGAATTTTTAACGCACAATATTTTATTTTTATTTACTTTCCCGATAGAATAAAAATATCGTCTTGCAATTTTTATTGCAGCCTCAGTAGCTTCTGCACCACTATTTTGAAAAATTACATAATCCGCAAATGTTTTTTTACATAATTTTTCAGCTAATTTTTCACCTTCTGGGATTACAAAAGCATTTGAAACATGCCATAACCTTTTTGACTGATGATTAATAGTTTTTACTAACTTTGGATGAGCATGGCCTAATGAATTTACAGCTATTCCTTGAACAAAATCTAAGTATTTTTTTTTATCATAAGTATATAAATAGCTCCCTTTTCCATACTTAAAGGAAATTTTTTTTCTATTATAATTTTTTGCTAGGTAGCTCATAAATTAAAATTGTTTTTATAAATTTTAATTATTAGATACAAGTTATGATTGAAAAAAATTTATCAAATTCGACCTAATTATTGTTGATAACCTTAATAATTTGATTGTTTAATTTTGTAAAATAACATTATATTGTGTTTACAAAAGACAATTATACAATATGTAGAATATGAGTTGGACCGACGAAAAAGTTGCAAAATTAAAAGAGTTGTGGGGAAAAGGTAATACTGCAAGCCAGATTGCTGAAATTTTAGGTGGCTTAAGTAGAAATGCAGTAATTGGGAAAGCACATAGATTATGCTTATCGGCAAAAATAAAAACCAGAACAGCGACCACTAATCAAAACTTTGATAATTCCACAAGTACAGAAAATATAAAAAATGGAAGAGGTCGTAAAAATAAATTCAAATCATTAATTATTGAAAAAGATTTTGAGGCAGAAAATCCAAAGCAATTAGAAGAACTTGACGAGAGTGTCTGCAAATGGCCAATTGGTCATCCTAACGAAAAAACTTTTTATTTTTGTGGACGGTCTTCCTTAAAAGATTTTTCTTATTGTAAACTACACCTTCTTTATGCTTACCAACCAAAAGGTAAAAAAGATGATGCCACAGAAAAAGAGGATACACCAGACTTTATAGAGAAAAAAATACAATCTGCATAAAATTATTTAATTGTTCATAAATTTTTTTTTTCAATGTCATATTTTTCAGTTGAAAACTGGCCACCTTCTCTCCACATGTAGCAATATTTTTTAACTTCTTCTTCGAAATATCGTATACTTGGAACACCTATGTCAAAATTAGTTTTATATTTTTCTGAAGCAATATTGTTATATTTTAATAGTCTTAATTGATCTCTTGTAAGAATAGGTTTTGGCATAAGTTCAAATATATTTGTTGAAATTTCTGCGATTGGCAAAGGTAATGGGACTAGAATTCTTTTTTTTCCAATCAGAAATAACAATTTTTTTATAATCTCTTTAAAAGTTATTTTTTCTGGACCTATACATTCAATAATCTTAGAATAAATATTTTTAGAGATAACATGGTGTATAATGTCAGTTAAATCAGAACAATGTATCGGGGAAAACATTGTGTTTCCATTATAATAAAGGGGAAAGAATGGGAGTCTATTTAATAAAGTCATAAAGTTTGTCGTGAAGTTATCATCTACAGAATAAACTACCGAAGGTCTTAGTATAGTAGCTAGTGGAAAATTTTTTAAAATATTAACTTCGCCTTCTAACTTACTTTTGGCATAATCAGAGTCTTTTGCTTCATTAATACCTAAAGCAGATAAGTGTATAAAATGTTTAAGGCTATATTGCTTAGAAAGTTTTGCAAGTAACGAGGGAAATATAGAATGAATATTTTTAAAGCTATTTCCTTTTTTTTGTTCAAAAAGAATTCCTATTAAATTTATGCAAATATCTGCCTTTTTGAAAAGCTCCCTTATCTTCTGCTCATCAAATATATTGGCTTCAATAATATTAATGTATCCTGCATTAGCTTGGGTTTTTATGATATAACTTTTTTGATGAATGTTTCTTGTAACAACCGTAACTGTGTAGCTATTCTTGGTCAACTTTCTTATCAAGTTCCTACCAATTTGACCACTTCCACCAAAAATTAGACAATTTTTTGCTTTCATATATATTTATTTAAAAATGTCGAAAAATATTGAATTGCACAAAAATGACTTACCAGATGATCTAAAATTAGGCAATATAATAGCTGTGGATGGCGAGTTTATGGGTTTAAATGTTAGGCGTGATCCTTTGTGTTTGATGCAGATTTCTTCTGGAAATTCAGAGGCTCATATCGTTCAATTTGATAGAGATAATTATAATGCACCAAATTTAATTAATTTGCTGAAAGATAACACAATTACCAAGATATTTCATTACGGTCGTGCTGACATGTCTCATATAAAATATTACTTAAAAACAGATACTAATAATATTCTTGATACCAAAATAGCATCTAAACTTGCAAGATCCTATTCTGATAATCATTCTTTAAAAATACTAATAAAAGAGTTTATAAACATTGATATCAGTAAACAGTTTCAAAGTTCAGACTTCGGTGGAGAGCTAACTCCAGCACAACTTAAATATTGTGCAAATGATGTAATTCATTTACATAAGATTCATGATGAATTAACAAAAATATTAATAAGAGAGAATAGAATAAAGTTGTATCACGAATGTTTAAAATTTTTGAAAACTAGAGTTGATCTTGATCTCGCTTTATTTAAAGAAGATATCTGGTCACATTAATGGGTAATAAACAATATATTACTACAGCGAAAGATGTAATTAATTTAGAAATTAAAGCACTTCAGAATTTAAAAAAAAGTATAAATAATTCTTTTAATAAAGCTGTAATACAAATAGCTAAATGTCAGTCAAAAGTAGTTTTATGTGGAGTTGGTAAAAGTGGTCTTATAGCATCAAAAATAGCATCAACATTAAGTTCAGTTGGCACTCCAGCCTTTAGTCTTTCTGCAAGTGACTCCTCACATGGTGATATTGGAAGTATTTCGAAAAAAGATACATTAATCCTCTTGAGTTATTCTGGACAAACCGAAGAGCTTAGAAATATTATAAAATATGCTAATAGAAATAAAATTTTTTTAATTGGTATAATGTCAAAAAAAGATTCTGTTTTATACAAAGCTTCAGATATAAAGCTTCTTACCCCTCAAATAAAAGAAGCTGGTGGACTAGTTCCTACTGCTAGCTCAGCAGTTCAATTAGCCTTAGGAGATGCCTTAGCAATCTCAGCAATGCATTACAAAAGATTTGGTAAAACAGATTTTAAAAAACTGCATCCATCTGGTAGTTTAGGAGCCCAATTAAAATCGGTTGAAGATATTATGATTGTAGGCAATAAAATTCCATTTGTAAGTACAAAATTAAAAATGAAAAAAGCTTTAAATATATTAAGTGAAAAAAGATTGGGAATTCTGATTGTAAGAAATAAACATAAAAAAACTGTTGGTATAATCACAGATGGTCAAATTAGACGTTACAACGAAAAAAATTTCAATTTACACGATAAAATTACAAGTCAAATAATGACCACAAAACCGATAAGTATAGATAAAGACGCATTAGCTGCAAAAGCACTATCAATTATGAATAATAAAAAAATCACATCTTTGTGTGTTCATAATAAGAAGAATAAAAGTTTAACTGTAGGGGTGCTACATATACACAATATTTTGCAATCTAATATATCTTGATGAAAAAGTTTGTATTTTTCTTAATTATATTAATTGCTATCGTTTTTTTAATTTATTATTTCAATACAACAAAAAAAAGCCAGATAATTAATGAAAAAATTCAACAATCAGAGGAGATTAATACAAAAGCAAACATCATTAAAAATGTTAGTTACACTTCTAAAGATAATGAAGGAAACGAATACACCATAAATGCTTCTCAGGGTGAGATAGATTATTCTAATACCGATATTATATACCTCACCAATGTAAAGGCTTTAATAAAGTTAAAAAACTCTAACCATGTAAAAATAAGCTCAGAATACGGAAAGTATAATTCAATTAATTTAGATACAATTTTTTCAAAAAATGTAATAATAAACTACCTAGATAACAAAGTTAACAGTGAATATCTTGATTTTTCGCTTGAAAGAAACTCAATGATTGCCTCTAAAGAAGTTGTTTACACTAACCTAAAGAATATTCTATTAGCAGATGTTGTAGAAATAAATATAGAAACTAAAGATACAAAAATTTTTATGTATGAAGATAAGAAAAAAGTAAATGTTAGAAGTATAAATTAATATGGGTATTATAAAAAAATTTAGAATCAAGTCTTTTAAAAATCAAAGCACTATAATTGAATTTGAAAATGTCTCACTAGCCTATGGAGATAGGCTGATACTTGATAATATAAATTTTAAAATAAATGAAGGTCAAATTTTTGGTATGCTAGGTCCTAATGGTGTAGGTAAATCAACGATCTTCAATCTAATAACTGGATTAATTAATCCTAAAAATGGTAAAGTAAAGATAGCAAATGAAGATGCCACAAAATATCCTGTCTATTTGAGAACAAAAAAATTTAAAGTTGGATATGTACCACAATATGGTGGTTTTTTTAATGATCTTAGTTTGCATGATAATTTAAAAGCAATTAGCGAAATTGTAATTGAAAATAAAAAAGACAGGATTGAAAGAATAAATTATTTAATATCAAAGTTTGAACTAGATAATTTAAAAGACATTAAAGCAAAATTTTTGTCTGGAGGTCAGAAGAAAAAGCTGGTAATTGCATTATCACTTTTAAGCTCACCAAAAGTTCTTTTACTTGATGAATGTTTTGCTGCTTTGGATGTATTAACAATCAAAATGCTTCAAGAAATTATTGTAAATTTACAAAGAGAAAATAAAATCACAATTTGTATATGTGATCACCAAGCTAGAGACTTGCTAGCTTGTGTTGATATTGCGATGATATTAAGTAATGGAAAAATTATAGCACAAGATACTCCATCAAACTTGGTAAAAAATATTAATGCTAAAAATGCATATTTTGGCGATAGTTTCAAAATTAGTTAACTAATAGCTTGCATATGGCAGATTACATTATTTTAAAAAATAAATTTCCAAGTTTTGATAGAAAGATTTTTGTTGCTGGTGATAAAAGTTTAAGTATTAGATGGGTACTTTTTGCCTCAATAGGAAACGGTGTGTCTGAAGCAAAAAATTTGTTAATGTCTGAAGACGTTAAAGCTACTATACGTGCAGTTAAAAAATTAGGTATAAAAATTTATTTAGATAAAGGTAATTGTAAAGTTTATGGCAAGGGAATTGATGGTTACAAATATAGAAAAAATATCACGCTTAATGCAAGTAATTCAGGAACACTTGGTAGATTAATACTTGGACTTTTGAGTAATACACCATATCCGATCAAAATAATCGGTGATAAGAGTCTTTCAAAAAGAGATTTTAAGAGAGTGACTGATCCTTTAGAAAAATTTGGAGTAAAATTTAAACTCAAAAATTACAAATATTTGCCACTATCTATAAAAGGATCATCAAATTTAAAACCTATCAAATACTTTGAAAAAAAAGGCTCTGCTCAGTGTAAAAGTGCTTTAATTTTTGCCGGGATGAGGTCAAGAGGGACAACGTATATCAAAGCTAAAAAATCAAGAAATCACACTGAATTGTTATGTAAATATTTAAAACTGCCAATCAAAGTAAATTCAAAAGGAAAGTATGATTTGATAAAGATAAAAAAAGTAAATAAAATTGATTCACTCAAATATAATATACCTTCAGATATAAGTTCTGGTGCTTTTTTCATGGTTCTCACAGCTTTGTCAAATAACTCAAATTTAATTATTAAAAATGTGAATATTAATCCATCAAGGACAGGTATAATTACAATTTTAAAAAAAATGGGTGTGAAAATAATTTTGCAAAATGTAAGAAACTATAAAGGTGAGAAAAGTGCTGATATTAAAATACAAAGTGCAAACAAAATAATCCCTATTAATTGTCCAACTTCATTGAACACTAGTGCAATAGATGAATTTTTATTAATTTTTTTGGTTGCAGCTAGAGCAAATGGTGTTTCTTATTTTAAAAATTTGGAGGAATTAAATCAAAAAGAAAGTCCAAGACTACTTTGGGGCGCTAAAATTCTAAATCAAATTGGGATAAAAACAATAGTAACAAAAAAATCAATTAAAATTTATGGAAATCCTGATTTAATTGTAAAAAAAAAAATTACCATCAAAAATTTTTTAAAAGATCATAGAGTGTTTATGACATGTGTGATTGCTGCTTTATCTTTTGGTGGAAAATGGAAAATATACGATAAAAATTCTATAAATACTTCTTTTCCAAATTTTTTAAATATAATAAATAGTTTAAAAAATTGATGTACAAACGAAAAAATATTCTTAAGATTGCTATCGACTCACCAGCTGCAGCTGGGGCGGGTACTTTGGCAAAAGCATTATCTAAAAATTATAATCTATTTTATCTTGATACTGGAAAGATTTATAGATTTATAGCTCATTTAAAATTATTGTCTCCAAAAAAATTTAATTATAGTTTAGTTAAATCACGAATTAAGTTTCTTAAAACCTCCACTCTTTCAAACAAGTTGTTATTAGCCGACGAAGTTGGAACTGAAGCATCTAAAATTTCTAAATCAAAAAATATCAGAGAAATTGTCCATTCTTTTCAAGTTCGTAAGGCGTACAATCCACCAAAAAAATATAATGGGTCATGTCTTGATGGAAGAGACATTACTTATAAAATTATTCCAGATGCAGATTTTAAATTTTATATAACTGCAAACCTTAAAACTAGAGCATTAAGAAGATATAAAGAGCTTAAAAAAATTGATAAAAAAATCACTTATAACAAGGTGCTTAAAAGCATTAAAAATAGGGACAAAAGCGATTTAAACAGAAAAATTTCGCCACTAAAGAAAACTAAAGATTCCCTATTGATTAATACTACAAACCTGAATAAAAGAGCATGTTTTTTAAAAATAAAAAAAATTATAGACAACAAAATTAATAAATAATGGAAATTTATAAAGATTTATCAACTCCAGC
>MDTG01113637.1_pt1 | contig 10721 bp, 10 predicted proteins | sample 811421 | NCBI WGS metagenome assembly MDTG01 (sample SAMN05326645, study PRJNA326480) | marine metagenome | isolation source: seawater | place: Pacific Ocean: South East | collected 2011
ATTAAGTATTTTTTTTTCAAAATTTATTAGATCATCTGTATCAAATGCATTAGATAAAGATAACATTTGCACCTTATGCTTAAATTTTTCAAATTTTTTCGATGGATAAAAACCAACTGAATTTGATGGAGATTTTATGTTTGTCAGAAAAGTATAATTTTTCTCTAAATTTAATATTTCAGCTTTAAGCTTGTCAAATTCTCTATCAGATATAATTGGTAAGCTATCTTCGTAATATAGTTTATTATGTTTGTTATATTCTTTAATTTTTAAATCATATTTATTTTTTACATCTTCTTTTTTGAACATTTTTTTTAGTGATTATTTAAAAAGTTTTTTAAATTTTTTTATTAAGTTATCATTTTTATTACTTTTTAGATTAGTTGGCTCATAGTTTTTGTTTAAAATTTTGTAACTAGCCTCGTACCATTGACTTGATTGATAATTATAACCCAATAAAGAGGCATATTTTTGGGCTTCATCAATTAATCCTAACTTATAATGTAATTCAACGAGCCTGTGAAGGGCTTCCTCAACGTAAATAGTTGTTTCATATTCTTTTATTATAATTTTAAATCTATTAATTGCTGGGATCCATTTTTCTCTATCAGTATAATATCTTGCTAAATACATTTCTTTAGATGCCATCAGTTCTAAAATTAGCTCTAGTTTAAACTTTGAATCTAAAGCATAATCTGTGTTTGGATAGTTATCAATAATTAATTCAAAATATTTTCTAGATTTATTTATTTCATTAAAATCTTTTTTCTCATCAACAATTTGATTGTAATGACATAATGCCAATAAATAATAAGCATAGTCTGATTGTGAATGGTTTTTATATTTTACAAAAAACCTTTCAAGATCATTTATTGCGTAACTATAATAACCTTGAGAAAAATGACCATATGCAGACATCAATACTGCCCTAGAAGCCCATATAGATTGTGGATATAATAATTCAACTTCACTAAATTTTTTTGCAGCATAAATTACATCACCCTTTTCAAACTCTTCAATGGCTTGATTATAAACTTCTATCATCTGTGTTTCTAAATTTTTCTCTTTAAGGACAGTAACTTTATCCTCTTTTTTTGAGCATGAAAAAATAAGAATAAATATAATAAAAAAACAAATTTTATACTTGAAGATCATTAATTTATTTTATCAAATAAATTTGAAATTGTAACTTTTAAGCTATTGACTTTAAGTTATGATAATTGGCAAATGAATGCGGTAATTGCTTTCCTTTAATTTCAATTAAAGAAAAATTATTTTTATCACTAAAAACTTTTCTTAATAATTTATTGGTTAAATTATGGCCACCTTGTGAACATTTAAGTGATCCTATTATCTTATATCCAGACAAAAATAGATCACCCATACAATCAAGAATTTTATGGTTTACGAATTCTAACTTATTTCGCAAACCATCTGGATTTAATATTTCATTTTCTTTGATAACCACTGCATTGTCAAGACTTCCACCTTTACCTAGATTAAGTTTTTTTAATTTTTCAATATCCTCGTATAAGCAGAAAGTTCTTGAATTAAATATATTATCTAATTTGTCCTCAAATACATTTATTTTGTTTTTTTGGTTTTGAATAATTTGGTTTTTATATTTTATTTCAAAATCTATATCTCCACTTATATTAGATTTATCAATAGATATAAATTTTTTATCTTCCTCTAAACTTACAAGTTTGTTTATCTTAATTATTTTGATTGGGCTGTCACTAAATTTTAATCCTACATTATTAATTTGTTCAACAAATATTTTTGCTGAGCCATCCATTATTGGCATTTCCTGTGTATCTATTTCTATGACAGCATTGTCAACTCCAATGCCATAAAGTGCTCCCATTAAATGTTCTATTGTTGATACTTTTACACCATTATCGTTAGATATGGTTGTGCATAATGTTGTATCAACTACATTATTGTACAATGGATATACTAAATTGTTATTTTTTAAGTCAACTCTTTTAAAGACTATGCCGGTGTTCGGCATTCCAGGTAAAATATTCAAGTTTGCTTTTTTTCCAGAATGAATACCAATACCTCTTAAAGATATTTTTTTTGATATTGTTTTTTGAGTAAGAATAGACACATCGTTTTTATATAAAATATTAATAAACTAAAATACTCAAGAAATGTTACAAGAAAATACGGTTATTTTGAAAATAAATTGAAAAATTTTTCAAATATACCAAGCTTTTTGTGACTCGAATCCAAAACTATATAATTGTTAAGATAATACACTAGTCCAGACTTACATATGTCAAAATCTGACTCATTATAAAAATTTAAAGAACTAAACTCAAATTTGTCTTCAATATAAAATGAATTATTATTGAATAGTGAAGATCCTTTACCAATTAAAAAAAGTTTGCTTTCTTTACCTATAATCTTTGTAATTTTATTGTCAGATTTAATATAAATAAGATCAATTATTTCTTGTATTCTGTAGAGTATTACTTTTTTTAATAGATTAATTGAAATATTTTTTTGAATTAATTCTGTAAAAACAAGTTTACTGATATTTTTTTCATTTTCATAAGAAAATTCTGTGTTAGATTTACAAAATATTTGTTTTATCTTTTCAGCATTATCAATAGTAATCTTAAAAATTTTTGAAATGTCTTTTGTTATATGAGATCCACCGATTGGTATAGAAAAAAAAGAGATTAATATTCCATTTTTAAAACTTAAAAATGTGGTTCTATCCCATCCCATCTCTAAAAAAGAAACATTTTTTAAATTTAATTTATTTAAATAAAATAAAGTTTTAACATAACTAGTACAAAATATACTTGTAATATTAATGTTACTTTCAATAAATTTATTTTTTAAATTATTAATAAGATTTTTAGGTAAACATACAAATTTAAAATCAAATTTAATATTTTTTATATTTTTTATGTTGGGCAATGTATTGAAGATTTTGCCATCAATAATGCATTTATTTAAAATTGTATGTAATATTGTATAATTTTGATAGTTAGAGCCAATTAGGTGATTAGCTTCTTTTAAAATATGATTATAAACAACTTTTATATCCTCTTTCTTATCTAGAGTTTTTGAAAATGATAAGTCTATAGAAAAAGAGCTTTTTGAGTCGGTTATTAATACAATATTTTCAATGTGTGATGATATTTTTTTTTCAGCTTGTTTTATTATTTTGTTAATTTCATTGAAATGATTTGAGTAGTCATTTTCATAATTAACTAAGATATTTTCTGAAAAACTTTTCTCATACTTTTTATTAAATACAGTAAATCTAATCTTAGAGTTTCCTAAATCTAAAATGTTTAAAAATTTTTCTTTACTCATTAGTTAAGATAATTCTATTTTTAACTCTTAAATCAATTATTAGATTAGACTTTTCAGGATTATTATTTAAAAAATTTTTATATATTTCTATAGCATTAATAATATTATTATTTGGTAACTTTATCTGAATATTATTATCAAAGTACAAATCCCATCTTTTACTTTTATGATAATAGTACTTATTTATTTTTTGATAATTTACATTATTTTTTTTCATTAAATTAATCAAAAATAAAAAATCTTGAGTCTCAAAATTTCCAAAAATTATAGGTAATTTTTTTTTAATTTGTAAATATTTCGGAGAAATAAATGCTCCATTATTTCCAACATAATACTTTTTTTGATTTATAAAAGTTGTTGCTAAAATGAGTGTTTCATTTGCTTGAAAGACAAGAGTAGATGGATATATTTTTTTTATCCTAATGTTCTCTAGAAATTTAAATTCATTTAAAATAAATAATATATCAGGTTTTTGTAGAGATAAAATATTGGTATTTTGTAAAAGTTTTAATTTATCTAAAATTTTATTATCAGTTTTTAGTTTATTTGTTTTAATACGAATATTGTTTATTAAAAATTTCTCTTTTATTAGTCTATGAAAATTTATATTTGAAATGGTAGTTAAAAATATAAATGCTAATATATATGTATAAATTTTAATTTTATTTATTTGTAGAAGCATCTCTCAAAATTTTTTTTATCAAATTTTTGAAAGTAATGTTATTAAATTTTGCAATTTCTGGTACAAGAGAAAGAGATGTCATGCCTGGTTGTGTATTAGTTTCAAGTAGATAAAATTCATTTTTAGAAAATCTAAAATCAGATCTAGATACTCCCCTACATTTTAATAATTTGTGGGCTTTTAAAGCTACCTTGGTAACACTTCTATATTGCTTTTTTGTAAGTTTCACAGGTATTATATGTTCAGTTTTAGCTTTTGGATTATACTTTGCTTCATAATCATAAAATTTTCTTTTTGGTCTAAGCTCAATTGCTCCAAGCACTTTATCTGCTAAAATAGCTACTTGTATTTCTCTTCCTGGTATATATTTCTCCAATAAAACTTCACCGTAATCATTTAATTTTTTCAGTATCTTCAAAACATTTTTTTTTTTGCATATAAAAACATTTACACTAGAACCTTCATTCAGAGGTTTCACAACTAGAGGAAATCCAATTTTTTTTTGTAAACTATTTATTAATTTCGATTTATTTTTATTATTTCTGTAAGAGAATTTCAGATACTTAGGTGTCAAAATATTATTTTTTATAAAAATTCTTTTTGATAAATCCTTATCTATTGCTAAAGACGACGATAATACACCCGAGTGAGTATATTTTACTTTTTCTGATTCTAAAATTGCTTGGATATATCCGTCTTCTCCATATCTTCCATGTAGCAAATTTAATACTAAATTTGGCTTAAACCTTCTTAATACTTCGATAAATTTCCCATCAGGATTTACAACTTTAATATTATAACTTTTATCCTTTTTTAATTCAGAATAAACGCTCTTGGCAGTTCTTAAGCTAATTTCTTTTTCTTTTGAATAACCACCAGCTAAAATTAGAATTTTTTTCATTATCCTATAATTTTAATTTCTAAATTAATATTGATACCAGTTTTATCTTTTACATTTTTTTTTACAAAATTGATTAATGAATTCATTTCATCAAACGATGCATTATTTTTATTAACAAAAAAATTTGAATGTTTAGTTGATATACAAGCATCTCCAAAATTAATGTTTTCTGGAACCGATTCTTTTATAAGTTCCCAGGCTTTTTTTTTGGTTTGGTCAATTGGATTTTTAAAAGTACTTCCTCCAGTTTTAATTTTTGATGGTTGAGAATTATTTTTTTTAATGGAAAGTTCATCCATTAACTTTTTTATTTCATTTTTATTCAATAAATTACCTTTAAATGTAGCACTTAAAAAAATTAAATCTTGGTTTAATTCTATTTTTCTATATTTAAATTTAATTTTATTAGATGGAATGACTTTAATATTTCCATTTATATCAATACATTGGAGTGAAATTAATTTATCTTTAAATTCTGCACCAAAACAGCCAGAATTCATTTTAAGGCCACCTCCAACTGAACCAGGAATACAGTACATAAACTCAAAACCACTTATTCCATTTTCCAGAGCATATTCTGAAAGTTTTTTTTGTGAGCAAGCTGAGCCTGCTATTATAGTATCGGGTTTTAGTTTAGATAATGTGCTAAAATTATTACTAAGTTTAATTATTACACCTTCATAAATATTATCTTTAAATAATACATTTGAACCCTTGCCTAATATAAACATTTTCCCTCTATTATTATATAATTTAAGAAATTCCTTTAACTCTGTAAGATTTTTTGGCTTGAAAAAAATTTTTGATTTACCGCCTATATTAAACCAATTAAACTTTTTTATATCAATATTAAAAAGTAGATCTGCATCAAATTTATTTTTAAAATTTTCTATATCTTTTAATTCCATATTAATTAAGATTTCTTACCCAATTTGTTATAGATCCAGCTCCCATAGCAATGAAAATTTTATTTCCAAATGATATATTTTTGACAATTTTTTTTAAATCTATTTCATTTTTAAGCATTATTAAATTAACTTTAGAGTTAGTTGCAATTAATTTTGCAAATGAATTATATGAAAATCCTAGTTTTATAGTCTCACTTGCTTTATAAATAGGGCAAAGTAAAATTGTATTTGCATTTTTAAAGCATTTGGAAAATTCATATTTTAAATTTTTTACTCTTGAAATTCTATGAGGTTGGAAAATACAAACTATTTCCTCTTTATTGTATACTTTGCTAACACCATCTAATACAGATGAAATTTCAGTCGGATGATGAGCATAATCGTCAAAAAATGGTACTTTATTAATTTTAAATAAGAAATTAAATCTTCTCTGTACTCCATTGAATTTTTTTAGGCCTAATTTTATTATTTTGTCTGATATACCAATTGAAAATGCTACTGCTAATGCAGATGTTGCATTCTTTATATTATGCAAGCCTAACAAGGGTATAGAGATATTTTTTATAATTTTTGTCTTACCAGGTATTTCAATTCTAATATTAAATTTTGAATAGCTTTTACTCTGAACTACATTATAAATATGAAAATTTGATTTCTTATTTAAACCATATGTATAATAATTATTATTTTTAAGTTTTGGTAAAATACTTTTTATATTATTATCGTCTAAACACAAAAAAGCTTTTCCAAATGAGGGGGTCTTATCAATAAATTCTATAAACTTTTTTTTTAAATTTTTCATAGTTTTGTAGTAATCCAAATGTTCGTTATCAATATTAGTTATTATCGAGTAATTAAAAGGTATTTGTAGAAAACTACCATCTGACTCATCTGACTCAACTAAACTCCAGTCACTTTTTCCTAATTTTGCTGAACTTCCTATTGAATTCAAAACACCTCCGTTTATTATCGTAGGATCTAGTTTTGCATAATTTAAAATGTTTGACAAAATTGATGTTGTTGTTGTTTTGCCATGCGATCCAGTAACAACAATATTTTTCATTAAAGAAACTATATGACCTAATAATTCTCCTCTTTTATAGATAGGCAAGTTCGATTTTTTTGCGTGCTTATATTCTGGATTTGTTTTTTTTATCGCCGATGAAATTACTAATACGGTGCAATTTTTTATATTTTGCTTACTATGCTTTAAATAAATTGGAATTTTTCTCTTTCTCAGTAAATTGAGATTTTTATTGTTGGAAATATCACTTCCTTGTATTTTAAATCCTAAACTATCCATTATTAATGCCAAACCACTCATTCCAATACCACCAATACCAACAAAATGAATTAGTTCAGTTTTTCCAATATTAATTTTCATCTATAATTTCTATGATCTTATTATTTATACTATTCCAAGTATATTTTTTAGTAATTTTCTCAAGATTTTTAATTTTTTCATCGTAATTTTGAAAATTGTTAAATATTTCAAAAATCATTTTTACAAATTTATCGTTTTCAATTTTACTCTGATTTATTAACCAGCAACAATTTTTTTTATAGTAATATTCTGAGTTATAGAATTGATGATTATCTTTTGCAGATGGGAGAGGTATTGAAACAAATGGTATATTTAAAAATGAAAGTTCACATAATGTACTTGCTCCACCTCTGGTAATTGCTAAATCTATACCATTGTAAAGATCATAACTATTATTAGTAAATTCAATAAGTTTATGGGATATATTTAATTTGTCATATTTATTTTTTATTGAAGGTAAATTGTTCTTATTTGATATTTGCTGAGTAACTTCTAACTTTTGTTTTTTTGAAATTTCAACAATCAAATCTGTGATATTTTCATCAAAAAACGATGCTCCTTGACTTCCGCCTATAATAAGGATTTTTTTTATATCTTTTTTTGGATTAATTGAATTTTTTTCTAAATTATATAACTCTTTTCTTAAAATAGGTTCAATAACAATTTTTTTCGATTTGTATTTTGTTGGAAAATTTTTTAAATTTTCATCATAGCAAATAATTTTTGTTGAAAATTTTAAAGCAAATCGGTTAGATCTACCCAACACACTATTAGGTTCAAACAAGAAAATTTTTTTTTTTAATATAAATGCAGCTAGACAAAATGGGAATGTCATATATCCACCTGTGCTAATTAAAATATCGGTTTTTTTTTTTTTAATATAACTAATAGATTGAAAAAAATTTAAAAAATACTTAAAGATATTTATTGGGAATAAATAAAGGTTTAGAAATAAATTAGGTACATCTATTAATTCGTAATTAAACTTTTTGCTGTCAATAAATTTACTACCTCTCAAATCAGATACTATATTTACAGAAAATTTATTTTTTAAATGATCAAAAAAAGTAGTTGATGGCACAACATGCCCACCTGATCCACCTGTAACTATAAGAATATTTTTCACACTAATTTAATTTTCTCTTCGTTAAATTTAATATTATTCCAGTTAAAATTGATGTTCCAACAATTGAGGAGCCACCATAACTAATAAACGGCATAGTCATACCTGTAGTTGGAAGCAATCTAATATTAACACCAATATGTATGAATGTTTGTAAAAGTATTATTGAAATACTTCCAACCAATATAAGTTTAAAATTATTATTTTTTGTAAAATTTATTTTCTTTAAAACTCTATAAGAAAAAACTAAATAAAGTAGTATTATACCAATTAAAATTATTACTCCAAATTCTTCAGCGATCACAGAAATTATGTAATCTGTGTGAGCTTCTGGTATTTTTGAATTTAAAGTTCCTTCTCCTATTCCTTTTCCAAAAAAACCTCCATTGGATATAGCATCACTTGCTTTGTCAGCCTGGTAATTATTTCCACTTGAAGTATCTAAAAATGACTTTAATCTTATTTTTATGTATGAAAATTTAGGCACTAAAAAGACTAAAAACAGAGTTAAAAAACTAACTGCTGATAATGAAATTGCAAAAAGAAATAAATTTATTCCTGAAACGAAAATGATAGCCAGCCAAACAAAGATTATTAATAATGTTTGACCTAAGTCTGGTTGAGATAAAAGTAAGATAATAATTGGAATCAAAGCAACTGAACTCAATAGATATTTAAGATAAAGGTTTTTATTTTCAAGTGATATTATTAATGAAATAACAATAATAAAAAAAGGTTTTAAAATTTCAATTGGCTGAAACCTGGGTAATGAGCCAATATCTAACCATCTCTTTGATCCATTGACCTCGACTCCAATTAATGGGACTAAGAATAAAGTAATGAAAGTGAAAAAAAACAATATGATTGATATATTTAATAAAATTTTTTGATCAAGCAGAGATAAAACAAAAATTAGAAATATTCCTATACTAACAAAAATTAAATGTTTTAAAAAAAAATAATAAGAATTTGTATTTAATTTATCTGATGCAATGATTGAAGTTGAGACAAAAGAGAAAAATAAACCTAAAGAAAATAATAGACTTATTATCAAAAAAATTGTTTTATCAATATTCTTCCACCAATCATATAATGTATCAAAATATTTATTCATTGAATTGGTAAATATCTTTTAATTAACATATTAAATTCTCTGCCTCTATCTTCAAAATTTTTATATTGGTCAAAAGATGCAGCAGAGGGACTAAATAAAACTGTAACTTTTGTTTTTACATTATTAAACCTAGGGATTAATTTAAGAGTATTATTTAAATTTTTTGATAATTTAACTTTAAATTTATTTTTAAATAGTCTAAAAAAAATATATCTATCTCTTCCATATATGTATGCCTCCAAATTTTTATAATACTTTTTCTTTAAATTGAATTTATCGCCTTTTTTAAATTGCCCTCCTAAAATCCAAAAAATTTTTTCATTAGTTTCTAAAAACGGAATAGTTGAAGATAATGTTGTTGATTTAGAATCGTTTATAATTTTTAAGTATTTTGATTTGTAGATTAATTCTTGTCTAAATTTCAGAGGTTTAAATTTATTAATAGTTTTTATTACAGTTTTTAAATTAAGCTTCATATGTTTCGATAACTCAAATAAGAAATTTAAATTTTGAAAGTTTGCAGAATTTTTAAAATTATCATTATTTAATTTATTTTTTAAATATGCATACTTATTTTTACTTACATATATTATTTTAGATTTTATATTTTTAGATCTTAATAAGTCTTTCAATAAATTAGTGTTTGTTATTATTGATATATCATTTTCGTTTTGTCTTAACACACATTTTAATTTTGATAATACATAATTCTTCATTGTATTATGCCTTTCTAAATGATCAGGGGAAATATTAATGATTATAGAAAATTTTGATTTGAAATATTTACTATAAGCTAGTTGATAAGAAGAAGCCTCTACAACAAAAATGGTATTTCTGGTAACTTTTTTTTCCTCTAAAATAGGGTTTCCAATATTTCCAGTCAATCTAACATCATAATTTTGACTCTTTAAAATATCATACAGCAACTTACTTGTAGTTGATTTTCCATTTGTACCAGTGATCGTAATTGTCAAAACCTCAGGGTAAAATTTATAAAAAATGTCTAAATCAGTAATAACTTTTTTTTGGTTCTTCTTTAAATAATTAGATAATTGACATCTATTTATATTAATACCAGGACTTATAACTATATAATCAAAATTATTATTTGATAATTTTGATTTAGAAATAAAAAATCTCTTAAATTTACTATTTATTTTTTTTTTATCATCATCAAAAATAAAACATTTATTTTTCTGTTTTAAAAATTTTAATGAAGAAGTTCCAGATTTTCCAAAGCCATAAATTAAAAAATTTTTACTTAAATTTTCATTTTTTGATTTCATTATCTAAGTTTCAAAGTGGCTAATCCTATCATGGCTAAAATAATTGA
>MDTG01170627.1_pt1 | contig 10721 bp, 5 predicted proteins | sample 811421 | NCBI WGS metagenome assembly MDTG01 (sample SAMN05326645, study PRJNA326480) | marine metagenome | isolation source: seawater | place: Pacific Ocean: South East | collected 2011
AAGCGCTCGGTTTCAACTTCAACTTGGCCAGGCGCCCGACAATGAGCCCATCATCTGGACCTCAGAAGAAATTAGGGTGGACAGTACGCTAAATAAATACGAAATAAAATATCAACATGCTGTACCCTCGGTCCACAACGTGCGTTTTTCCTTTATCTTTCTGGACCGTCATTCAGAAATTATTCTCGATCAAATCGAACTGCGTGGCCACAAACCTGCTTAAAGAAATAGGGGATATTTTTGTCCAGTGTAGAAAAAACCAATATCATTTTTATTCTCGCAGACGACCTAGCCGTCTGGGCGGCAGGTTGTTATGGAAATGAAGAAATCCGTACGCCCAATCTCGACCGCATTGCAGAAACAGGCGTACGTTTTGAAAATTTTTTTGTGACGATTCCTGTATGTTCGGCTAGCCGTGCTTCTTTTTTAACAGGTCGCATTCCATCTCAACACGGTGTACACGATTTTATTGGAGGACACGCCAATTTTGGGACAGAACCGAGTTTTCTTGAGAATGAAGTGTCTTATACGAATGTCCTCGCAGACAATGGGTGGACATGCGGTCTGTCTGGCAAATGGCATCTGGGCAGCACTTCTCTTCCGCAATGTGGCTTTTCTCACTGGTTCGCGCTACCCGGCGGTGCGAGTGATTATAACGATCAAAATATGATCCGCGATGGCGTGACGCAGGCCGTTTCCGGTTATCTAACGAACGTAATTACAGATGATGCCCTTGCTTTTATGGAGGCCCATAGAGAAGACAAAGACCCATTTTATCTGAGCGTTCACTATACAGCGCCACACGCGCCGTGGATAGGCCATCCTCAAGAGATTGTGGACTCTTATGACGAGTGCGCTTTCCAGACATGTCCACAGGAACCGCTTCATCCGTGGGCAAAAGTACCCGAGGATAATGCTGATCTGCCGGCCCGCTCAGCAAAAGGATTGAGCAATAATTTAGGACAACGTGAAAGTTTGAAGGGCTATTATGCTGCGGTAACAGCGATGGATCTGGATGTAGGGCGAATATTGGACAGATTGGAAGAAAGGGGTATGCGCGAAAATACTCTAGTGGTCTTTACCTCTGACAATGGGCATTCCTGCGGACAACATGGTTTTTGGGGCAAAGGCAATGGAACGGACCCTGTGAATATGTACGAAAATTCGATCAAAGTGCCATTTCTTGCCACTCATCCGGGAGTGATTCCAAAAGGCACAGTGCAGTCTGCTATGTCTTCTGCTTACGACATTTTACCCACGCTATTAGACTATACTGGGCTTCCAGTTCCCGACAAAAACCTTCCAGGCCAATCGCTACTTCCAGTATTAAAGAACGAGCAAACCGACGGTCGCGAAAGTGTAGTTATTTTTGACGAATACGGTTTTTGCAGAATGATTCGAACTTCCGAATGGAAATATATTCACCGTTATCGGGATGGACCAAATGAGCTTTATAATGTCGTTAATGACCCCGATGACCGCGACAACTTAATTGCCGATCCGGCTCAAGCCAAACGTGTGAAAGAGCTCAGAGGGATGCTAGAATCATGGTTCAGTGAATATGTAATTCCAGATATAGATGGTCTTAAATACAATGCGACGGGGTATGGCCAGTTACGACCTGTCGGCGAAAAATGGGAAGATGGGAATGAACCTTTTGATGGAAAGGACTTACCTCCAACGGACAAATAGACTGGGCCGAAAGCAAAGGCTGCCATGAATAGTAGGAACAGGATAAGACAAAGGGCGAAGTCCTATCCCGTGAAGCGATCGCTAACCCCCAAGTCAGAAATAGAGCGCGATACTCACCACATGGCCAAGCAACGCTTATAGCTTATAATAAGAAATATATTATCAAATTGACGTTCCAATAAATTATGGGATCAGAGTTGGATAGGAGGAGGAGACATGCGGAAAAGACAATTAGGTAAAGATGGCCCTGAAGTGTCAGTGATTTGCCTTGGAGCATGGCCACTCGGTGGCGGGATGGGTCTCATTTCCGACAAGCAGGCGATTGAGACTATTCACGCTTCGATCGATGCCGGAGCAAATTTTATCGATACCGCTGAGGGCTATCGCACAAGTGAGAGTATACTCGGCAAGGCACTTCAAGGGCGACGTGACGATGTGATTCTGGCCACCAAACTTAGCGGTGATCATTCACTAGAGCACATGAATTCAGCCATAGAAAACAGTTTGCGAGATCTCAATACAGACTATATCGACCTGTATCAGCTCCACAGGCCACGTCCCGAAACGCCAATCGAAGATACAATAACAAACCTCGAGAAGCAGAGGGATGCCGGAAAGATTCGTTACATTGGCGTGTCGAATTTTTCGGGTAAGCAGCATCGAGAGGCGGCTCAGCATGGCGTCATCCACAGTTCTCAGCCACGCTACAATATGCTTCAGCGTCAGCCAGAAATCGATGTGTTGCCCGCATGTCTTGACCTGGGAATTGGTGTAATTCCACATTCTTCGTTGGCCAAGGGTATACTTACCGGAAACTACCGTCCCGGATACGTGTTCCCAGATGACGACGAACGGGGTGAGAAACGCGAATTTCAGGATGATGTACTCAATTTCGCAATGCCAGTAATCGAGAAATTATTGGAATGGGCTGGGGATCACGGCAAGGAGGGTGCGCAGTTGGCAATCGCATGGTTACTCGCTCAACCTACAGTGACCAGTTGCATCGTTGGAGCAAAAACTCCTGAACAAGCTATTTACAACGCGGCGGCAAGCGAGTGGATTATCTCAGAAAACGATATGGATGAAATCTCAACAATTCTCGGCGACTTTTTGCTTACGTTATAACTATCCTGAATAATTCGAGGTCACTTCCCGTAGGAAAAAAACACGCCTAAACCAATTGCATTACCCACCAACACATCCCAGTGAGTATCCGATGCATCTTCACCAAGCCGATTGCAGCCATATGATACTGTAGAAACCTCTACTCCAGTGGCACCGAGTGATCTATAATACACGGTTGGTATTCCTTTCTATAGTTCCTAACGAGGCAACCTATGCCTTGCTAACAATATCTCCAACACAGATCTCGCCCGTCTGCAAAACCCGCGCATTGACGCCGCGTAGATGCATCTTCTTACCTATGTCCGAATTGACAAAGAGCATAGCATCCATACCGAAGCGCTCAACAAATTTCTTACAGCCGTTGTGCGGTTCGGCAGTGACCTCTAAAACGGCACTGCCAATTGACAAACGTGTCCCAGAAGGCAGGTTTTCCTCACTCATATCAAAATCTACGTAAAGCTGATCACCGGCCAACGCCCAACGGTCCTTAGATTGAGCGATATGCTGGATAGCTCGCGCGTTGGTCAGCGTGATTTGCGTTTCCGGTTTGGCAGGCCGTTCGGAGCCACCGCGCGTCTTCCAGTTGTCGCCTTCTAAACCGACGTCTATATCTAACACACCATCTCGCACAATATCGCGCACTCCAATCTCCGGTCTCCGAACTATCATATCCAGAGTACCTTGCTCCTTAGGCGACTGGCTAATTACCTCCAGCCCGGCTTCAAGCTGTTCTCGATTCAAATGTACTACAGCAGCCATGTCGTCCCCTCTGTTTAATAGGCATCAAAAATTACTTCCCATCATTGCAACACATTCCAGTAAAACTACTTGATTGATACTTACAGTCAAACTTTTGATCATCGCAAGCCGTTCACAGCGTGAACCAGTTCGACATACCTCCGAAGGCGTCTATGATCAGCCACCCGCCGGCCGAACCGAAGGCACCCAGAACTAAGCCGAGGAAAAAGGGTCGCAAGGTCCGGTATGCTCTAGCCCCGCCGTACTTGAGAATCATCGCCTTGAGTAGCCAGGCAATAAAGACCGAAAACCAGATCCTACTGATGGGATAGGTGAGTCCCAATGCCAAGCCCACTGGGTGGACGGGGAAACCGACGAAGCGCGCCTTGATATAGGTTAATAGCGCCATAAAAGTGCTGCCGATCCCGGTATAAGCCAGGTGCCAGCCATAGAATTCCTCGGGAGTGGCGATATTGTTCACGATCCAGTTACCCGTCAATTGCGTCAGTCCCCCGAAGCCCCAACCGCCCAGGTTGATGCCCCCATATTTATAGGCCAAGGTAGTAATCGCCCAGAAGGCGGCAACCAGAGTTACCACGATCGCCGCCATGATCGCCCAGAACAGTCGGCGGGCCTCTAGGCGGGTCACTTCGGCGATTTTCAAACCGGTCGCCGCCGATGCCATGACGAAGGTGCGCAAGTCGGCCGACCAAGGAAAATTCAGACCCAGGGCCGTCAGACCGTCCGAACCGAGGGAAGACGAACCCAGGGCGTTAACGGTAAAGACCGGCGGGGCCACCGGCGACACGCCGTAAGCCAGGCCCGCCTGTGAGATCACCCTAGCCAGGCCGATAAAGGTGACGAGACAGAGAAAAAAATAAAAGAGCGCGCTGGCCAGGTTGAGCCCGGTCTGCGCCAACCAGAAGACGGCCAGGATCGATCCCAAAACGATGCCAATGACCGCGGTGCGGTAGGATACCATTTCGTTGCTATCATCGATCTCAGTCCCGCGTCCGATCGCCTTGTGCAGAACGTCTTTGAGGTGGTGGCGCGCGGACCACAGACTGGAGAGGACCAGAAAGAGCATCGCTCCCTGCGCCAGATGGGCGACGCTAGCCGAGGCCGGCATCGAATAGGGTTGACCCGGACCGATACTCCAACCCATCGCCCGTTCGATACCAGTGTGGACATTGGCCAGAAAAGCGAAGAGCCACACACCGAAAGACACATCCAGACTCAGCAGGTAAGAAAGACCGATCACTTCGAAGTGGGGTTCCAGTTGCAGGGTGATCGAATTGCGTATGATACCTATATAGGAGTCAATATTGATCGACGGGACGAAATTGAAATAGGCGTGCAGGCCGTTGACCGAATTGATCAGTAGCGGGATCGAAAAGCCGATCCAGGTAAGGTAATTGCGCAAAAGCGGTGGCAGAAACTTGCCCTCTTCCTCGGCGCTTAACTCCAATGGCAGGATCGAGAGCGGAAAGATCAGGCGTTCGTGTTCCATCCACTGCTTGCGCAGGACTACCAGGATGCATAGGGTGACAAAGTAGATATTCATCACGAAGAGGCCCCAGAGCAGCATCGGCTTGTGCCAGATGGACCAGGGTACCGATTCGCCACGCTCGGCCCCTTCAAAAAGTTTCCAGATCGCCTCCTGGTCCTGGATCACCATCCAGGCCGATAGGTGGGGGTGAATGACGTTGGCCCAGTCGTTTTCGGGGGTAGCATAATAGAACAGTCCCCCGAGGAAAGGGATCAGGTTCATGACAAACCCCCAGGAGGGGATCGCCGAAGCCACGATCATCATAATGTAGACCGTGGCCAGTTCACCACTGCGCAGGCCGGTGCCGGTAAGAAGCCGGGCCAAGGGGTTGATCAACAGGGTTATCAGGAAAAACAGGAAGACGGCCGCCCCAGCGGAATAGTCGGCCGCCATGGCCGAACCGCGCACCACCAATACGCCGTAGGCCTCGCCGAAGACGATCGCCAAACAGCATAAAAGGCCAAGAAATACGGCCCGCCTTGAAACTCCGCGTTGGGTTGAGTCTTTGTTAGCTAGAGAATCGCCAGCCATAGTTTTTTCTATATTTCTATATCCCTGTTTATATCAGTCTCATCCCCTGACTACTTTTGCCTGGGTTGCTATTCCTGGTGTAGAGTCAATTCCCGGCGGAAATCGATCAAAAAAGTCTTTGGTAACTTCCACGCCCCAACCTGGCCGGTCAGGTACTTCGCGGAGAAGACCGATTTACATCCATGCATAGGTATTTGCTTAGAAAACTACAAAATATTTCGAAGACATCCTAAGTTTATTCTTCTAAACCGGCCTTATCCATGGCATCTAAAAGAGGTGGGACACCAAAAAAAACTAAGCTTAATCCCATCGAATTCATTGCGATGGATCCACGACGACACGGATCGTCACTCCAATCTTGTTCTTCGTGCATGCACCGCAATATAATTCTGCCAACCTTCACATATCTGATATCGCCACTTAATGAATACGCATATGCCAAAGAACCGCATAATGCTCCATAATAATTGTGCCGCAAAGCGTGTTCGCTATCAAAAACTTCTCGACCACCACAAAACCAATCAACAGCCCTCAAGTAGCAATCAGCCACGTCTGGCAGAGACGTTAATTTATGGAAACGTTCTAAACCAATAAGCAAATAGTGTGTTTGATAACCCTTTAGCTCCTCATGAGGTAATTCACTTATAAGGCTTGTATAGGGTGGACCTAAAGCACGAAATTCATCGTCAGTAAACGGCGGGGTAGAGCCCAGTTCTGTTGCTAGCGTTGCCCCCTCTGTTGCCATACCGTAAGGGAGTTGGTCTGGCAATCGTTCATCGCTTGTTATTTGGAAACGTTTGTGCCAACTACCATCTGCATTTTGGGCTCGAACTATAACGGTGAAAACTTCCTTCGCTCGATCGATATATCTTCTGTCATTTGTCACTTCATATGCATAAATCAGTCCCCGAAACACATTAGCTATCGAGCGCAAACTAAAACTAAAACGTGAATCTTCAATCCATCGATATTTTAGAAAAAAATTTCCAGCCTGTTCAATGACCTCACGAGCACGGCCATCACCGGTGAGGTAGTAATGATCAACCCAGTTATCAATGAATGTGTGAGATGCACATGGCTCATCACCGAAGTGATCCATACTATGTCGAAAGGATCCACCAACCCAGTAGGGACGAAGTGGATGAAAATGACAGGTATCAACATCTTCAGAGTGCCGTGACATGGCCTCTGCTAACCTAGCCGAATCTACATGTCCGGTTCGTAGAAAATGCAACCAGACAGCATGCCGAGGATCCCATTCGCTATTGGACCATCCCCAGCGTCCGCGGAATTTCCAGGTACTGCTCTCTTCGTCCCACGTGGTGAGGATATCGCCATAATCTAGATAGCCATACCAATTTTCACGAGTGATTTGACGCGCCATCCAGTCTATATAGCCCGTAAGCATTCGTTCACTTTTGGGATACTTCTCAAGGAATTGCACACTATTACCAAGTAGCGGGGCACATCTTCCATTTTCAAGTTCTGAAATTACTACTGGACGCCGCAAAGATCTTGAAAGAATTTTCTTTGTCGAAGTATTTTTGGACGAAAAACATAGGCTATATTCCGTCGTCTTGGCACTGCCCAATCCATCGGCATAAACTCCTTCGCCTTCGTGCCAAGCAACGTCTTCAGAATATCGACCGTAGTCGAGGTGTGACTCGACGTCATTACTGCGCCAAAGAAAGATATCGATTCCTTCATGGCTTACTCCAAAAGCTTTTGGATATTCCTCGGCAATATTTGCTATTGCAACCCCCACTCTCTTTTTGTCGTCACTCCACTCTAACCATCCATCAAGTTGTTTACCATGACAGACATTTTCCTGATCTCCGTTAACTGTAAAAGAATCGAGTACGTATTCACAATTCGAACGCTGATGTGCCAAAAAATAAGAGCCCTCTTTCATATTCTCGGTTCTGCTTGATTCGGATCCCAAAGAATAATGAGTCTGACTTTCTGATGTAAAAGGAATTCGTAATCCTATCTCACTAATCCTTACTTCACGAGGATTTGCAGAAAAAATAACCGTATGAAAAATACGCACCTGCGTCTGGCCAGCAAAAAAATGAAGTCTAATAATCCATTTTAGAGGACGATAACCCGAGTAGTGATGCATACCAATATCAGCCTCATAGGCTCCCCGAAGGCATAATACGGTTCGGAGTGGTCCAGTTTCTTCTACGTCTACTGTATATTCATCCCTAGCCAACGAAGCAAAACAACAACCACCCATACCGTAGAGTCTACGAGTCGTCGAGCCATCCTGATACGATTCTTCAATTCGAACCCAGGAATCACATAAATCCTTCTGAAACATGTTAATCTCAGATACAAAACTTCCATTCTTGGAACGCGTTCCTAATTCAACAGCCTGAATTAGAGAGAATTTTCGCCTATTTATCTTTGCTCGCATTACACCCGTACAAATTTCGTAATGCTCGTCTGTTTTAATTAAAGAAATTTTCTGGTCATGTTTTTTTTGGCTTTTTTCATCTCCCCAACCAACAATCACTCGATCACCGGTTCGCCCCTCAAAGTCTATCAGAACCCATTGTATGGAGCCATCTGGCCAGAAAGAAAGAGGCCTGAATTGAGCAATAAGGTCGTTTCCTTCATGGTTCAAATAAAGGTTCGTTACTTCTTTTACAGCATTCTGAGGTAAAGAAACCCCCGTTGTAAGAGGTCCCCTTAACTTGCTCTCAGAATCATTTCCTTTTACCGTAAAAACAATCTGATCCGTAGTTTCTGGCATATTCTTTTCTCAGAAGAACTACTTTTAAAAAAGGTAGCCTAATCCAATTCTAAGACCCAACGGGTTGCCCGGTGTGAAATGTAGTTCCGATACACTTTCAGTCTCCCCACGGAGCTTAGATTCCGTATCAAATTGTGCCTCATTCCACTTGACATCAAAAACATTTTCAACAACGATCTGCGTCCTGAAGCGTCCGAACAAGTAGGAAGCGTTGATGTTGAATAGAGTATACCCTTCGGCTATTACACTTCCATTTTCGTTAGCTGGCCGATCTCCAATGTGGATATATCGTAACGCACCCTCAAATCCCGTTTGGTGTCGAGCTGTTAAACCACCTGTTGAGGTCAAACGCGGTGCAAGCGGAATCTCGTTAGCGCTCATCGGCGCGTCACGAACAGTGCCACGAGAAAAATTCACATCAGCATCAGCCCATAGCCATTTCAAAACCTCGAATCGCGCTTCCAAATCCAAACCAATTCGGCGACTACTTCCACTTTCTTCAGTGGTTCCGGCGTCACCTACATAAACATACTCACTATCCAAATCCAGCCACCAAAGCGCAGCAGCAAAATTGAGTTTCGAAAAACGACGCGAGCGCAAGCCGACCTCTGCACCAATCGCGCTCGGCAACGTACCTGCTTCCAAGTGACCAAAGTCAAAGTGGCGTTCAGCAAGGGCATCGAGCAATTCGTCTCGACTACGACCCTGTGCCGTAAACGAACGCTCTAATTCACCCACGCGCTGATCAATAACTACGTTACGCGCATCGTTGGAATGAAACCCCCTACCGGCATTGAAAAAGAAGTCAACGGATCGTCCAGGACTGTAAACCAACGTAGCCTTTGGACTTACGATTCGATCTTGGGCATAACCTGAAGCATGTGGTAGGTCCGCGGGTAAACCCACGAGCCGATCCTCAACCTGGAAAGTAAAATAATCAGCTCGTAGCCCGAGCATAAGTTGCCACTGCGAGCTAAGGAAAATTTCCTCACGACCCCACAACGAGAAATTGCGTTCCAAAACTCGTGAATCGACCAGCGATTGATTTCTTTCACGAGAAATATTCTTCCATAAACCCACGTCAGTGTTATCACCCCGCATACCACCACCTAGCGTAGCTCTGACTAAGTGCGGACCCAAATTATGATAGAACGAATAATCGCTTTTGAATCCGAAGAGGTGACGATCGTCAATTTGCTCAATCATATCACCATTGATTGGATCGGCAAGAAAAAAGGTGAAATTTGAAAATAGTTTAAAGTTATAGCGACTAAAATAGGCCTGCGTAGTAAAATCACTATTGTTGAGCCCCTTAGAGCGAAAGGTCAAATTGAGGTTATTCCGACCTGTGGTGCCACCCTCAAGATCGTCAATACCTCCCCAGCGCCCAATGAGACCCGTAGTTATAGCACGAACCGGTAGTTGTCCAGAGGCATCCCAAGCAGAGGAAAAAGCTCCCAGATCTAATGTCAATGTAGAACGATCCGATAGATGTGTATGTACTTTCGAAAAAACATTGAAACGTTGTAAATTTTGTGGGCTATCGAACGGCCCATTACTCCGATAATAATTCCCAGCGAAATAGACCGTTTCACCAATATCTGCCATCGGCAATTGATATAACATCGTATAGTTAGCAGTGCCAAAGCTTCCGCCCGTAAAACGAATCTCATTATGTTCCAAATGGTCACGTGACTGAAAGCTAACTGCTCCAGCCGTGGCTAGATTACCGTATTGGGCGAAATAGGGCCCCTTAAAAACGTCAACTCGCTCAATCACATCTGGAATCATGAAATGTAGATCGGCATAGCCTTGTCCGTGACCATGGGAAACCATATTGACCGGAAGGCCATCAACATCTATTGCTACATCAGTGCCGTGATCAGCGTCAAAACCTCGCAGAAAAATCTGTTCTGCCTTACCACCACCGGCATGCTGTGCAACAATCAGTCCAGGAGCTAATTGTAACATCTGTTGCGTTGTACGATTAGGCCGAATTTCTAAATCAAAAGTACGCATAGAGCGCGAAGAAGCCGCTGAATAAACATGTTCGGACTGCACCAATACCTCACTGAGGTGGATGGGACTGGGGTGTAGATGGAAATCTAATTGTGTTTCCTGACCATGTGAAATTTTGACTTTCGCCTTATAACTTTTATACCCGATGATACTAGCTTGCAAAAAATATGTACCTGGTTCAACATTAGGAATATGGAATCGTCCTTTGATATCCGTTGTAGTGCCCCACTTAGTGTCTTTTAAAAGTATACTAACACCCGGAAGACTCTCACCTGAAGAATCATCAGTAATCGTACCAAAAATACGACC
>MDTG01030040.1_pt1 | contig 10720 bp, 10 predicted proteins | sample 811421 | NCBI WGS metagenome assembly MDTG01 (sample SAMN05326645, study PRJNA326480) | marine metagenome | isolation source: seawater | place: Pacific Ocean: South East | collected 2011
GGAGATGTACTGCACCGCGGGCGGGGCCTGCACCGGGGGCAGGGGCGGCGGAGGCGCGTACGGATCTGGATACATAGGATTATAGGCATAATAGTCAGACGTCGGGATAAACATAGAGAACAATGTCATTTTATTGACGCAACCGTGTACACAGAGCACGCTAACCGCAAGCATAAACAATGGTTTTTACGATTTTTTGTGTGCGTTTGCAAACCTTCGTGCGCTTGCTTTGCTGCCGAAGCCCCAGGCTTTTAGTGCAAGACCTAAACGTGTTAATTTTCCGTCTTTTTTTTCAGGCCCACTCATGCCGGAAAAGCGCGCGGCAAAGCTTACCCGGCGGGGATTGGTGCCGGATTTAACCGGTCGTTTCACTCCAAAGTGTTCGCGGCCTGCGTCGTTTAATCCACCTCGTGGGTTTTGATACCTTTTTGCAGTCATCGATAACGGCGTTGTTTATCACTAAATACCAAACTTGTTTTATTGTAACTTACGCAGCAGATCTGCGCTTTCTCTGTCCAGCTTGACGATCACACGCAGCGGTCTGTCGTAGTCTACGAGGTGCCGCCAAAGCATCCTCAGTATCAAGAATGCACAGACCAAGATCAGTATTCCAAGGGGGATGGATATCGCCCATGCCCACGGCGGTATCATGCGGAATTAGCCCTGGCCAGGTCGCGCCCAATTCTAGTGACCACCTGCCAATCACTGGCTGCGCGTTGCACTTGCACTGTCCCTGGCGCGGGCTCCGGCGCAGGCCCCGCCGCAGGCTCCGGCGCGGGCTTCGGCGCGGGCTCCGGTGCAGGCCCCGGCGTGCCGTCACTGTCGCTGCCGCTGCTTTGAAAAAAAGCCTCAGGTAGTTGAATGTCTGGGACAATTACGTCAGTCTGTGTTGATGCCGTGGATGCAGAATGCCGCTTTCTTCTGCGCAGCAGGAAGCATGTATTTCGGCAGATGGATATCATATCAAACCGGTCAATGTGATGTATTAATAAACATCACTTGCAGTTTGCGCATAAGTGCGAGCACTTGCACGCTGGCGTGCACTTGCGCCCAGCTCTAAAACATACACAGTATCCCCGCTTGCAGTCTCCCGAGCAGTTACACGATTTGGGCGTGTCCCTGGGCTCGTGGTCGACGTCATTCTCGCAGTCCAGGCAGCTGCACTCCGCCAGGCATGCGCGGCCGGCACGGTAGCATACACAGTACAGCTTAAGACACTTGGTCCTTCGACAGGTACAAGCCTCCGCGGGCTTGTACGCAGGCTTGACCCGCTTGCGTGCACGCGCGGGCGTCTTCGCGCTTTGAACGCGCTGCGTGCGCTTGCGACCGCGCGTTGGCGTGTGCAGCGGTATCAGTGGAGGCGGTGGGCGCGGTGGTTGCGGTGTGTGCAGTGAGGGTATCGGCTCCTCCAGAAACGGGTCGGGAAACTGAAACATGGGCTCGAATTCGAGGTCAACCTGTGGCACCGGGTCCTCGCGCGGCAGAAGCGACATGTCGTTGTCGAGCATCGGGTCAACCACGTCATCGAGCGGGACAATCGAACGATCCATCTTGAATTCATAAAATGAAAATTAACGCCACCAAGAAAATCATGTTCCTGGAAAATTCTTTGTTATATGCATAGTATACGGCACAAAAGCTATGGACCTGCATGTGTTGCACGAGCACGTGGCTCCTCTCTGCGATGTGCTCACCATGCTGGCAATCCACCGCACGTGCAAGGAGCTCACTGGGCTGTGGAGGCGGAACCAAGCGATCATGCTGATGGCATGGTACGACATTCTAAAGCCATGTAATGCTGTGTCCGAGCTAAGCGCGTCTCTTGTGCTGGCCGCCGACCGGTTATTGCGTGTCCCAGGTATGCACAGCTACCATCGCTACAGGAACACGGTGGTGGGTATCACCGCCTGCGGAGAGGTGCACTACGGTAACACGTCGGAAGTCCGAGAAATCCACGGCTACCGCGACAGCTGCCCACTGGGTGCCAGCGACGTGGCGGTGGCGACAATTGGAGGCACGTTTCGCTTGAGCGACGGCAAGTACATCATGCCACCGGCGAACTCAATCGATCGTATATGCCGCCGAGGGCCCATTGATTACATCTCTGCATGCACACCCGACCGCGAAGTGTCGTGCTGGTGCGTCGTCAACTACATCCTATTAGACCACAAACACCTAATCGCCTCTCACTGGCCAGACTCCATGGCATCTGTAGGCGGCCTGGTGGCAGTGCAATGTGATTCATTCTGCATTGCCGTCGTCAATCCGGACACTGAGTCGGTAGGTCATTACCGAATGCCGTCGAAGATACTGTGGGTAGTGGGCCCGGTGTCATCGTGTTTTGCGATTTTCTGTGTTGACCAGGTTGTTCGGCTCTTTTGTCCAAAGAGGCGCCGGGTCGTGCACACACAGCTGTTTAAGGCAGCCAGGTGGGCCACCGTGCGTCCTGTTGTTGCAAACGGGTGCGTTGTGGCGAACGGGACACTGTTGCCCATGTTAACTAATTCGTGTGCAGCTCCCGTGGTATAAATAGCCGTTTACCTCACCAGTTGACCATGCATGCATTATTTTTGCTGCCTCTGGTGCAGGCTCACACGCCCAGCACGTACGACACGTCAACGTGCCCCGGTCCGATCCACTTGCACGACATCAACGTGTCGCAGGCGCACTACATGAGGCTGCATCCGCACTGCAACGTGACCATAATGGCGCCTGCAGAGAACTGCTACATAAACACATTGCACCTGAGTCGATTTCAGAAACGCCCCGTGTACGACGCGTGGATGGAGATTGATGGGCAGATGTACAGAGAGCCGGTGGCACCTCTCAGCGTGGACGGCGAGCCCTTCACTCTCACGCCGGGAATCAAGACTATCGAATTCAACAACAAGAAGGCATGCACAATCAAGCTAGGCACGAAGACTGCCACCAATGTGGTGTTCGTGAACGGCAAGGCCGAGGAGTGGTGGCTTTTTCTGACCATACCCATTTACGGTCCGTGGATGCAGTGGGGCTACGCGTACCCGGTGGGAGTGTGGTTCTGGCCCCTTCTCATCTACGCATCGTACGCGGTTCTTTTCTCTGTCAATCGGGGATTCAACGGCACGCTGGTGGCTCCCGTGGCCACGTTAGTGGCGTTCAGCATTGTTGCTGACGTGCTGCTTCCTCTTAGCTACTGCCTGTCGAGGACGGAGACGTGGCCACACGCTGCATTCTGGAACATTGTTCTGATAGCAAAAACCATTGCGTATTGTATTATCATATACATTGTATGTGTTCACGAGACAAGGCCCACTGCCGCCCGCTGGGGCGCATGTAGTCTCCTTGGCATGTTAGTTCTATATTTGTATACGGTGGGCTGCGGCATTGGCGGGTACGTACTCGTGCCTATCATTGTGCATCGGTACCGATTTCAGCACCCCGGGACCCGATCACTGTACGTGCGTTGCAATACAGGCCTGAATGCGTGACCTACACTCTCCCTGCGGAATGCCACTGCTGAGGAGACGAATCACGGCCTCGCAAGTGGAGTGACAGAGCAGGTAGGACCGCAGTGTCTTCCATCGAATTGCGTGGAGCAGGTAAAGTGCACGCTCGCGGGGCGTCGACTGCGTTGGCGCCGCTGCAAGGATGGTCCGTGCCTTTCGCGCGTCAAGTATGCGCGTGACGTCCATGTTGCAAATGAGAGATATGTAGTCCGGCCGCGCATCTGCGTCTACAAACTTGAATGCCCGTAACGCGTTTATGTCAATTTGTCCTGGTCGGTTCGTGTACACGACGGTGCTTTTGGACTCCATGGTCGGCTTCAGTCCCTGTGATATCATGTTGTCGAACAGCACGCCTATGAAGAAAGCCACTGATAACGAACACGTGTGTAGCACCGGGATTTTGAGGGTACCAGGGTGCCAGCTGAATAGAACCACGTCCCCCGGTGGCATCTGGATCATGCAGAACGACACCGGGATGAAAAAGAAATGCCCACCCCGGCGACAAAAATCGAACACGTTTTTGCGGATAGTCTGTATCAGTAGTGGATTGCAGTTTAGCTCAAATCCGACGGCACACAGAGATCCCGGCGCGGACTTCAGGTAACTTGCCTCGCCACACCCAAGGTCCACCAGCGGCATAGACTGTGATACGGCGTACGAAATAGCCGGTCCAACCATGCCCGAGTTGTTTGAGCAACACACCGCGGGATCGGCGTGCGCTAGATACTCGATGGTATTGATGGTTTTGTCGCCACGCGTGCTGCGCCACTGCTTTCCAGTGTACTTTTGGTAATAGTGATGCCGGTGCTCGAACAGCGACAGGTACGCAAGCCCAAGTTCGTAATGCGCGTAAAACGCGTCAAATGCCGACTGGTGCGACAGCGGCACGCCCGAAATACTCCGCATAAATTTTATGGCCCGTCGCGTCACATTTGGCGACAGATATCGTCGGAGGTGCATTTCCACGTCATTGTCCTGGAACTGAATCTTGCCCAGCACCAAAAGTGTTGGAATCTGGTCCACGTGCACCCCGAACTCCATTATAAATTAATGAAATAATATGAGCCTATTCTATAAAATTCCGAGAAAATTCTGTATACCAAAATGCATATCCCCCATAAATATAACAATGGATCCTTACGTCGGGGCCATGTTGCAGGCTGGATGCCTTGATGGGCATCCGAGCTTGCCTAAGCTGCGCGCATGGCTCTCGCGTGCTCTCCGCTGCATGAGATTGGAATACGTGCAGCACTACGCAAACGACAATCTGGTGCATCGGTTGTTTGACAACAACAAAGATCGCCATCGTGCCTACATGTTACTCACACGCACTCTTATGGCTGACTTCAACACGACGCTGGCGTATGCCGGCGTGCTGATGACGCGCACAGCGCAATTGCGCCGCACCATGCAGATCAAATCGTATTTGCTGGCGTGCGTTTGCATTTCCAACCAGATGCTAGACGATATATCCGAAGAGAGTACCTCGTGCTTGTACACTGCAGAGCTACCAGACACTGAAGCTGGCTCCTTCGGGAAGGCCGTGGCCACGGTGTTTAAGGGGCTCAATTGTTGTGCACACGTGCGGCCAGAAGAAATCGCAAAATGGACAGCTACTTATGTGAGAGCGTTGGTATAGTGCATGGACCATTGCTTGGGCAGATGGGACACGGTGTATCCATCTGCGAGCCTCAAGCAAATTCCGGGTGACGGCAACTGTCAGTTCCGGGCCCTTGCCTGGGCGTTATACAACGATGAATCTAAGCATGTTATTATCCGTAAAACAATTTGCGAATACATACAACAGAATCTGCACATATACAAAGAGTATGTTGTAGATCCCGATCAATACATAGGAGCCATGTGTAAATTAGGCGTGTTTGGGGACAGGATCACGCTACAGGCTTTTTGCGACGCCTACCACGCAAATGTGCTGCTGCTCCAAGACAGTGACGTTGTCGCGCTTATGAGCCCGCGCCGACCTGTCGATGGTCGCCACCTAGTCATCACGTACGAGCGCGGGTGCCACTATAATGCCGTGATTCCGTACACCGCGAGGCCCACTGACGCCTTCCTGCGGAAAATCACGCCACATCTAAACATTGAAAACAGAGTCAAATTGCCAATCACTCGCCATTGACATGAGTGACAGCCGCCGCATACACCGTGGGGCGTGTGAGTTCCCTGGGTGTGAGTGCACGCTGTACAATGTCGCTGGCAATGGGAAGTGCAGGTGTGGCCACGCCAGCGTGTGGCACAAAAACGAAGGAGAAATACGGCCCCACGTTTCGGATTTGGTGCAACGGGCACACATTAGCGATACAGCCAGGCTGCAACGCATCATTGATGATCAGCAGCAGATAATAGGTGCCCTGATACATTCGCTACATAACTCCGAGGACGAGCCCAAGTGCATTATTTGCATGGAATCGAGCTGCAGCGCGATACTGAAACCATGTGGACATGCCAGGTTCTGCCGCGAATGTGCGGTGGAGCTGAGGAGAAGATCCCAGCCGTGCCCACTGTGTCGCGCGGAGATTCGCACGCATGTAAGTTATGTGTCACTATAATACACGCATTGCACAAATCTGAATAAAATGGATCCAGGTAGAGTTGTCCTCCATGTATTTGCCGTCATATGCAGCATTTTGCCCCTGATGTACCCCTATCCCGCGATGTGGTCAATTGTGTCGTCGTTGGTGTGCAATAACGCCGGTACCGTGGACCTTTTTGAACTGCGATGTGAGTGCGATCACGTTCCGCATTACAACGACAACAGGTCATGCAGCACGTGCGTGGTTGATCCGCGCCAGGGCACGTGTATTGACGACAATCTGGCAAAGTATGGCACGGGTGTAAAGTGCAAGGGCAAGTGGCACGGGCCGGTATGTACAGATTGTAATACCGTTGACGAAAACGGGTGCGGAAGTCGCTGCAAACAAGGCTATTATGGGGATAAGTGCCATGTCCAGTGCGACGCAGCAACCAAATGCAGCGGTCACGGGCAATGCAACTCACTCGGAGACTGCCAGTGTGACTCCGGGTGGCACAGCACCGCCGGGGAGCTTTGCAACGCAAAATGCGGAAAGGACTTCCTCGGATGCGTACACCCTGAGGCAACATGTAGCAGTGGAAGCTTTGCATGCATATGTCCTCCGGGAATAACAGGGCACTGGTGCCAGTGCAAAAACAACTGCGTTCACGGCACGCCCGACACCGAGCAGTGCGACAACACCTACCACAGTAGCGTCACGTCGTACACGTGCATACCAAATACGTGCGCCGCAACGTACCATGGTCCCGACTGCGACAAGGAGTGCAACTGCGGTGCCTGCCCCGAGTGCGAGAACACGGCGTGCCAGCTGGACCCAAGCGGCGCCACGTCGGACTACGGGTGCCAGTGCTTGCAAGCGCCGAACAACACGCTCGCGTGGGTCTCTTACGACCGATGCAAGGAAAACCGAATCTCGCCGGCACAGATTTGCGAAGACGACATGTGCCTGGGAGGCGGACAATGTTCGGCTGACCTGACAGAGTGCGTGTGCAGGTCCCGTGGATTTGACGGCACGCTGCGACCAACGTGCGCGGATCCCGACGGACATGATTGCGCCTGGCTTGGCACACCAAATGCAACCCAGACCACCGTTGGATGTGGCATATGCAAGCAAGATTACAACAATAAGCCAATATGGGGCAATGAAGACCTGATCAATCCACTGGTGGCATGTGTATTTTATTGTGACGACACAGTGACATGTAATGGCCATGGGAAGTGCGTAGTACGGTCATCGGACACGGCATGCGACTGCGATGTGGGCTGGGACGACTTTACAGGATGCAGCACGTGCAAAAGTGAGTATTACCCAAAGACAGGGGACGACATGTGCACCAAGAAGTGCACCCGTAAGTGCGAAGACGCGCTATTGTGCCCCCAGGGCGCGTGGTGCGACGTGGACCGCCAGCAGGCCGCATCTCTCACAGACGACAACGTCAACTGTCGCCACTGCAACGGCAACGGCGAGTGCACTGGCGATGGAACATGCCAGTGCGACGCGACGTACTACGCCCCCGCCAATGACTGTAGCCACGAGTGCACGCAGTGCGATCAAGACAAGGGCAACTGCGTATACGATACAACCACGGGTAGCTTTGTGTGCATGTGTTACGACGGTTATTTTGGGGAACACTGCACAGTCACGTGCAGCAAACAGGACCAAAGTCTGCACTTTTGCAGTGGTGATGTGGATGTCAACACCAAGCGGTGCACAGATGGTTCGGCCGTACAGTCAAAAAAATGCAACGGCCAGCCGTGCAGAGCCTACCCCAACTACATCGATGACAATGGCAGGGACTACAACTTTTTGGAATGCACTAGCAAGCAGGACTGTACCAGCTACGACCTGGATAAATTCCCGTCCGCAGACCCCACCGTGTTCTGCGAACCTCGCAGCAAAGAAGAGGGCATGATATACTGGGACGAAGGCACGGACACGTACCGTCGGACGGTTCGGGTCGGGCGGTTCTGCAAAAAGGTACTCTGCGACTGTAGCGATAGCCTGTACGGGGGCACCGGCTGCCAGCTCCTAGGGTGTGACGACCACACGTGGCTAGTGGATATCGAAAACGAGGGCCAGTTCGCACATTCCAGCACGTGTGGACGACTGCCCATGCAGGGGTCTGTATCCGACTGCCCTAGGGGAGACTGCGTACCCACTACAGGACACCTTGGTATGCGCGCCGATAACCCTGCGCCGTCTTCAGAGGACCCGCTGGGCACCTGCAAGTGCAGGCAGTCTACCAGCAGGGCATGCGATGTGCACCGAGGATCACAGGCGTACCGAGGCGCGTGCTGCGCGGAGCACGAGCAGGACGTGACCTATTTTGGCACGAACTGCATGGGGGAGTGCGGATGCGTGCACCCACACAAGGGATACTGCAACGCAAACGACGTCCTTGGTGGCACAACTTGCACTTGCAGGTCAGGGTTTGACTCGGAATTATATGCGTCGACCGGGCCCCTGTTCTGGGGAACCCAGTGCACCAAGCAGTGTCCGGGTATAGTGAAAATTAACCATGGTACTGACGTGCGCGTTGTCAACGAAAGCACTGCCATTGATGACGCTGCCGTTGTCGTAAATAGAGCTGGCTGCCCACCGGATGCCCAGAAGTGTGGCGAGGATGCGTGTCCGGGATGCCATGTGGACCTGACAGCGTGCAGTAACGCGGGCAGGTGCACTAGCTCAGGTCACTGCATATGCCCGTCGCTGTCCAGTGCCGTCCTGGATGGCTACTACGAGTACTGTACTAGCGACACGCGCCCGCCAGAGAGACCAGACCGCAAAATCGAGTGCGTGTTCCTTGGTGGCATTTCACATGATATATCCGGTGTGAACGTCGCAGGAGGAGACGCGTGCGAGCACACGTGCCCGGTGACCAGGTACATGACAACGGATACCCTGCGTGCACACTTTGTAGAGTACGAGACATACCTCCGAAGGGCGTACAAAGAAGACGAACTGGGATACTACGCCGACCACATTTTTCACGTGGACACGTTCATGAAAATGTACAAAAAAACAATGTGCAATGGTCACGGGTGGTGCGACACGACCAGCTTAAACAACGACAGGTGCAACTGCGACAGCGGGTGGGGACTGGACGACTGCTCGCAACAATGCAACATGCCAAAAGACGTGGAAAACGCGCTGAAGGCGTACATTGACTACGACAACCCACAGGAGCTTGCGCAGACAATGGACGACTTCGGACTGAGCATATGCGGGGCGCATGCTTCGTGCAGGCCGCTGACAGATAGCAACAGAGTAAACTGCCAGTGCAACGAGGGTGGTAACTTCTCCGCAGCTACACTGGACACGGTGTTGCCCCGCGTGACTGCCTTCTGCAACAAGCATTTCTGTGACGCAAACTACACTGCCAAATATCTTGCACCGGCGCTCATCGGGGACTGCGGGGATTGCCAGGTGGGATACTTCACGCTCAAGCCCGCCACGGGCGCGTTAGCCCTGCCGGCACTGGGGAGGTGGAATGTGCTGCGTACGTGTGACGCAAGGTGCGTCACTCAATCGACGGAGCCGTACGTTTCACAGTGCTGCGAAGAATGCTACGAAAGCGACTGGGATGCGCTGCTGAACCCCCACGAGGAGGCTGCCCCTGGCGCATATGGCGGGTGCAAGCCAGGAAAATGTCCACTATTTGCGACCGGCAAAAACTGCAGCACGTGCCTGTATGGGTTTGCCTCGTACGAACTTGACGCCTACGCCAGCAAGAGCTGCACGGAACGACGCAACGAACACATGGGCCAATGCGCGTTCTGCGGGGGCGGCAGTGGCCTGCATAGAAAGATAAACGTGTACCCACAAGAGCCGGCTGACGTGGACAAGACGGCGTACCTGCCAGGGTGCGTAGAGTGTCTGGGTACACCCACCAGTCCGTGCAACGGCAAGGGTGCGTGCAAGGGCCTGAATTGGACCAGCAGTCTACTTGGCGCATCCGGGGATATGTACAGAAGCTCAGACTACGTGGCACTTGCTGCCGGTGAACACATTGCATACACCGGTATATGCATATGCGACACAGACGTTGCTGGCCCGGACTGTTCGGACGCACAAACTACAGACAGCCAGTGTTCCTTTTCGTTTGAATGCAATGCGCCATACGGCCAGTGCATCAACGGCAACTGTGTGTGCACTGATACTCGATACAACCCGGACAAGAAGTGCAAGGGTATGCACGACTGGATGAAAGAAGCAAAGGTCATGGCCAACTACGCATGCATGCAATACACACAAGGTAGCAGCACGTCGATCCAGGACGCGCAAACGTTTGGGACACAACAGTCCTCCTTGAATGCTGGCTTTATTACAGAGGCTATACAATGGATCAAGTGCGAGATGGACTCAGAATGCCAGCCCGCGGCGGACGCCAACCCGTGCGGGGTGTAAACCGGTCGCACGGGCGCTTGCCTTTCTCTTCCTCGCCGCTGCCGCTGCCGCTGCCGCTTGCCCTGCTATCTGTCGTCGCCTAGCCGACGTGACCGTCTGGTTATTCCCCACGGCCACTAAACTCAGAACCAGCACCCCGGCGCCCACGCCAATGCCCACGGTCTGGGCAGTGGTATCAGTGTCATCCTTTACGTCTATTGTAGCAGTCCAGTTATAGCTGGCTCCCCGGTTCCTGAATATTGTCATTGTGCTGGTAACAGGCGGGCTATA
>MDTG01128078.1_pt1 | contig 10720 bp, 19 predicted proteins | sample 811421 | NCBI WGS metagenome assembly MDTG01 (sample SAMN05326645, study PRJNA326480) | marine metagenome | isolation source: seawater | place: Pacific Ocean: South East | collected 2011
AATACAGGTTGAACGCATTTTTCAAAGATGACCGCATCAGAGGGCCTGTAGCCATTGTGAGCGGTGTACGGACTCTAGCGGCTCAACAAGCCCTATATGACAAGTATTTACGGTTTAAGCGTGGAGGTCCACGAGCCAACCTCGCAGCTAATCCAGCGAGAAGGCTCGCTAATGGCATGGTTGGAAGCCAACACATGACGCAGGAAGCCTTCGGAGGGTATGGGTTCGCTGTCGATCTGAGGATCATTAAGAAGAAAGAGATTACTGAATCGCAGGTAAACACGATTGCTAACCTTTTTGGTTTGCAGGCTCGTGTGCCTGGAGAGTGGTGGCATTTCACAGGTGGGATTCCATCTGGGAAAGATTACGAATGGTTTGATGCACCAAGTGTCGCTGGTGACGCTGATTTAGATGCTGAGAAACTAGAACCTAAAAACGCTTTGCAGGTTTTCGCTGAAGCTGTCGCTGACGCTCGCAAACATGTATTGCGTCAAGGAGACAGAGGGAAACCAGTTGAAGTTATGCAACTTTATTTAGAAAAACATGGTTTTGTAACTGCTAGAAAGAATCGACGTTCCGTTAAAGGTGCAGGTATCGACGGCATATTTGGGTTAGGCACAAGGCGTGCATTAATCGAATTTCAGAGAAATGAAGCGATTTCTACAGGCAACAAAATAACTGTAGACGGTATATGCGGACCTCAAACATGGTCTTGCTTAATAGAAGGATAAAAAATGGATTATAGAGACATTATCGAGCGGGCTGTTTGGACTGCTCTTCAATCATTTCTCGCTGTTTTCAGCATCACTGATTTGGCTACCCTTGAGGCGGCAAGTGTCGCTGGTATGGGTGCGTTAATTAGTGCGCTTAAAACTGTTGCTTCAACAAAATTAGCTTCTAGTAAATAAAAAAAATGTCTGATGCCGTTGATTCAGGTATCTGGAATGATTTTATGCGTTCAGCAGGGATCGACGCTGAACTTTCTATAAAGCGTTCGCTTGAAGCGACTCAGCACATGTTCGATTTAGAAGACGGCACTCATGGCAAATGGGTGGAAGACACTCTGGGGGTTCTTTTCAAATGGGACGAGCATGATTTGTTTTCTTTCCTGGCGGCTTGGCATGACGCTAATGATGGTTCTTGGTCTGCTCAAAGAGCGATAGTGACGTGGATGGATTCGTTTGTCGAGTTCCTTGAACGTTGCGTAGGCGCTGAAGAGATTTGGGACTTTACTTTAGACGAAGGCGATGCTGGTTCAGAGGCAGCTTAAACGTGTCTGCTAAAAGCATTTCGCCAATAATGGCGTAACCTAACATGTCGAAGAATGTGTCTTCGATTGTTTCATCTTCTGGGTCTAACCCCATTGCTCTAAGGTTATTTAACCGAGCTATTTTGTCTGACAATCTTACAACTAAGCCGTGATGACCGAATGAGTTTATGTTTTCGTGACCGTACATGGTTTGTTTCCAACACAGCAGGTCGATCAACTCGACAAAGTTGATGTCTAAACCTATTTCGTCTGCTAATTGGTTTACGCATACGAAAATGTCTGTGTAAAAGCATTCTCTTGGCAAGTCGGGGAATGTGTGTCTTGCGTCTTCTATGACTGCGGTGAGTCCTCCTGCGTAGTGACCGTGATCGTCTAAAGCCAATCCGAGTTCATCTAACGCAGCGCAGGCGGCTTCTTCCCAGTAAACATGTTCTTCACTCATTTAATTTCCTTTGGACTAGAGGGTGGTCTTTTATTCCTTCACCGATTTTCTGGTAGATAGCGTCACGGCGACGAGCGAGAGTTGTTTTCGGTATCCCTAAGATGCGGCCAACGAACCTTAGAGAAAGACGACAGTTCAAAATGACGTTAAATAACCATTCGTCTTGTTCTGAAAGTTTGTCTACCTGGTCGGCGATTAAGTTCCGCAACCCAACTTGTTCATTTATCGATTCTTCTGGTTCCTCGAAGGGTTTAGTTTCCATTAAAGCCTGGTAAGGGTCTAATGGTCTTTTATGATATTGAAGCCAATCGAAGGTTGAAGGATCAATAGAGGTTGATCTACGGTCACGGTCTTCACTCATTGAAATCTTGCCAATCAAATTTTGATGGGGTGATTCGGTAAAGAGCTTTTCCAGCTCCATCTTCGTACCGTTCGTAGTTGGCATCTCCTCTGTCGATGATTTTGAGAAGTTCTTGGAATGAAAGTTCTGCATATTGTTGGCGCGGTGTGGACCAAATAAAGAAATGCAGGGGATGTTGTTCATCCCAGAATGTCATCGCACGCAATTTCTCAACTTTGACCCTTAACCCTGCTTTGCCGCATCCTTGAACTTCCCAGTAACGGTCTTCCATTATGTAATCAGGTTGGTTTCTGATAATCAAAGGAAGTTTGTTTACTTTGAATGGGGGAAGGTTCAACCCTGTTCTCGCCCAGTCCTCATGGACTTGTTCAAAAATTCCTTCAGCTTCCGCTCCCATAGATTGTTTACGGTTATTCCATGACTGCTGGTGGAAACTCATTTCTTCACTCCGTTTATTGAGTGGACTTGCTTATCGTCTTCCCATGCGCCTGACTTGTTTAAGCCATCTAAAATAAGTTTTATATAGTTGTCTAAATCCCCTCGAAGTTTGCTTCGCTCTTCATCGTGTCCTCTGATAATGATTGTTGTTTCTTCTTTATCGAAAACGCATTCGACTTCGACTGGACCTTCAAATAAAGGTCCGTCGTAAAGTTCAGCGATGTTATCTTCAGCTTTTTTAGTTTCAGCAGGCGTGTATACGCCACCGTTTCTGGTGAAACGAGGGCGTTGTTTGGCGCGCGGAAGTCCTGGCACTTTCATTGTGTATTCCATATTTAGAAGGGGTCTTTTTCTTTTTGTCCGAAGGATTGTTGCTGTGGTTTCCCTGCGGCTCTTGTCGCATCTTTCACAAGCGAGCTGAGTCGAACCATTCCGTCAGGTCTGTCCACATATTTGCGGCCCCATCTTTCATCCACTTGTGTTGTTAAACGCATGATCAAATCTTCTGTGAACCCCTGCCATGCGAGACTTCCCGCGAAGGCGAATAACATTTTTGATCGATCTCGGTGTTGTCCTTGTCTGCGAGGGCCGTAATCCCATATTTCTTTCGCTACCCCTATAAAGTCTTTTTCTGAATAGTGCGAAGGGCGGGAATACAAGACTGGTAGAGGCTCTGGCGGGGGAGGCTTATACAAGCCCGCTAACGCTTCTATTTCTTCTTTTGAAGGCTGTTTAGCAGTTATATCTCGCATCGCGTCAGAGAGGCTTAAAACGCCTCCTGAAGGGCTTAGGATCACTTGTCTACCCTCCCTATGTCCTTTGGGGTAAGGAAGTCTTATTCCGTTGCCCCAACCCTTCCCAACGAGAGAAGTTTGTTTCGGATTAACTTCATCAGTTGGAGCTTTAACTATTTGACAGGCAGCCATTAAAGCATCCCGCATAGTAGAAGCAGCCATTACTTCTTGCGGGAATATCCAAAGGTGCATACCTTTAGATCGAGAAGGTTCTATCCAACTCGTAATGCCTACCTGTCGTAAAAGATTTCTTGTATTTGTCGCATGAACGAGAGATTCAGAATCTCCTACATCCCAGTCGATCACACCAAAATTGACGAAACACTCGTCATCTATCTCCATGAGGGGATAAACGCCGATAGGGAAATCGTTGTATAAATGGTTTTGACAATGTGAACGCCAAGACTCTACTTCAGCGGAAATAGGAGAACCATCATCATTCTTATGAGGACGGAACACACCATCTAAAGGGGCGATAGCTAGTTTGCCGCCTTGAAAGAGAGTGCAGAAGGTTTTTAACTCATCCATCTGTCATCAGTCGGAATATCTTCTTCAAAGTAATCTCTTATCAGCCCGCATTGCGGGTCCATGAAGAAGTCCCCTGCGTATAAGTCACATGGCGGTTTCTTATTTTTACATAAGTCGAGAGTTATCGAAACAGAATGAAAACATCTTTCTGCATACGACAAGCCATCTTTCTCTCTTTTTCTATAAACATCTAATTGCATGATTGCGTATTCGTCTGCGTTAAATTTGCCTGCTTCTAAACCGCTACTCATGCCACGTTTAGCTCCCTTGCCTGACTGATGAATCAATGCGACTGGCATCGCTTCATCTTTCGCCCACTGTTTAACTCCTTTAAGGAGGGAAGACACTCCTTCGTATCCTCCTGGTCCTGGTAGTTGTTCGAGATAATCAACCATTGCTATCTTCGGGGTGTCCTGCCAAAAGTCTTGCGCCTCATGCAAAGCGTCACTCATTTGAGAGAAAGTTAAAGGACCATCTAAAATAGCGATGTTGTTAAAAACAGTATTTTTAGCTGTTCTAATTTCGCTAAGAATGGCAGGATCGTGTGCCTCTATTCTTGTTTCTACTTCTTCAGCGTTTCTTTGATAATAAAGGGAAAATAGTTTCTGAATGACCAGCATTTGAGGTTCATCAGGGGTGTAAATGATTGCCTTAAAATCAGGATTTGCGTGAAGGTTATGGACAATAGAGGAAAGACAAACCTGCGACTTGCCGCTATGAGCGCGACCTGTGATTACTAGAACGTCGCTTGGGTAGATGCCTCGCATACGAATATCTAAATCTCGTATACCGAACCTGTAACCTTCCTCCGTCGATTGGATGTAATCGATCCAACGATCCACCCCTTCTCCTGTCGGTTTGAAATACCGATAAGAGGGGGCTTGCTCACCGACAGCTTTTTCAAGTGGAGGTTCTGAACTTTCAGCGTGAGCAAGCAGCGCGCTGATTTCGCTGTCGGTGAGCAATTTTTCTGACATGTTTGAGAGGGGATTACTCTATGCCAGAAAGTCGTCTATTTCTCCACCTTCACCACCAGCGAGGATTGCTTCTAAAGCATCATCACCAGATTTGAAAGTGTAAACTCCATCTTTACCATTGACAGCTAAAGGAGCTTTATTCGACCAGACGGCGTGACCGCCCTGCTTCAATTTAAGATCAGGATGGTTCTCTGATTTAGTTCCTGCCGCTTTTTCGTGCGTGTTGATATACCAGTCATCTTCGGGGCATCCTGTCACGAACGCTTGATCCCAAATCCATTGCTTCCCATCTGTCGTGAATCCATCAGAGTCCAAATGCTTTGCGGAGTTTGAACCTCCTCTGGCAGCGGCTTTGTTAGCGGGAGCTTGCGCTCTAGTACTCTTGGCAGCGGGGCGACTGGCGGCGCTGCTTTTATTATTTGAACTTTCGGGCCGAACACCTTCTTGATTACTTTTGACCAAGTATCCATCATCATTCAAGTTGAATGTTATTCCTAGACTCGACCAAACTTGTTCACGGCAACGATTACCTAAGTGTTGGGTTTCAGATTCCATAGAAGAATCGTCGAACGATTCAGGAAATTCATCGCTAAGAGTAATTGAGGCTTCCTGAGTTCCCCAGTTACCTGATTTGTCTTGTAGCGATAGCCTCTCTGTGAAGCTCGCTGTTACTTGCTTTGCCATTGGTGCCTCCTTAGTTGCACTTGTATAGGGTGTCTAAATAAACTACTACGAACAGTAACTCTTGTCAAGGACCATTTCATTCATCGAAACCTCGCATGAACTCATCCCAACAAATCGGACAGAAATACTGACCCTTCTTGAAACCTAAAATAAGTTCACGATCCTCTGCTGAAAGACTAGGAAACACATCCTGGACACGTTTCATGTCCTCCATGTATTCCATCAATGATTTACGATCAACAGTTATTCGATCAAACACTGAACAGTTCTGACAGGTTTGACCAATCATTATTTCATCAGCCGTTGTCACTGTTTCTCCCATTTGATATTCACCACACTCCAACAAAAATCTGAACCATCAGCTTCTTCAAACAATTCTGAAAACTCATCTGAATCTTCCATCGCAAAAGCGTCATGGTTTTGGCAATACACATCCGAAATAAACCCTGCGGCGAATCCTTCTTTCAACCATTCCCAAATTTCTTTACTCCGATTTGGTTCTTCAGGGAAACACTCTTGTCTTTTCTCTAAATCGTTCATGCCGCTTTGCTTTTCCTTTTCCATAATTGTTTATGCTCCCAACTGCAAAAATTTTGATCAGGTTTTTTTGGCATAAATTTCTCTCGACACTGTGGGCATTCAACTGGTTTCCATGAATCGAAGTCTTTTGAAACAGCCAGCTTCACTCTTGTTCTTTGCGATGTTCCGCCAAACACTCCCCAGAAAGTTTCTGTTTCAACCGCCCACTTCAAACACTCCTGCTGAACGTCACAGTTAGCGCAAATTTTGAGAGCTTCTGTGGGGGCGTACATGCCGCCTTCAGGGAAAAACAATTCAGTGTCAGCGTCTTTACAATTAGCTTTGATTTGCCAACTTATTTGCCCCACGGATTATCCCCCAACGTTTTACCTCGACACTCGCTCCATGCTGCACACCAGACAGGACCACAACGCCAAGTGTCCCAACGAGGGATCGACGGCATATCCGACTGCACCCAACGACCAAACCCTTCGCAAACAATTTTGAACGCCGCCCAATCAGGCTCACCCCTCGTGCAAGTGATCTCTTCAACCTCGCCATCGACGAAATGAAACCAAGTAAATTCAGGAATGTTGAACGCCCATGTGTAAGCGTGAGATTGGAAATCTGAACGACGCAACTTCCAATCCTTACGAGGAAAAGCTTTACTTGGAACCTTGCCAGGATTCTTCCAATCGATCAAACGATCCTCTTCAACCCAGTCAGCAGTTCCAGTTAATACGACTTCTAAATCGTCATCCTCAAAAATAGTTTTAGAGAAAGACTGCTCAATCCCTATGGGATGCAACGAGGGAAGAATGTCCTCTCGCCATTTGGTAACGTTCGCTTTGCACGCCTCATACGTTTTCTCTGGCGTGGCGCGCCACCAATCCACTTGCTCCGAATGCTTCTCAAATGAGATATCAACCAAGTCCAAACAGTCATCCAGCGACAACGCGCCTTGACCTTCGAGCAAAAGCTCGCCGCAAGTCTCCGCGACTTCGTGCATAACGTTTCCTCGAACGAGGTCTGACGAATACCTGTCATCTTTAACTTCTCCTAACCGAAGTAGCCTTGCGAGGTGAGGGCAATCCTGCCAAGTGTTCAACTCGCTTTGTCTGGTCTTAACTTTAAGTTTCATTTATCTAGTCTCCCTATTCAATAAAAGGTAATACACGCAGACTAGCTTCAGGGTGTGACAATCGTTTCTTGCAGTCATGTATTCCCAAACCTTAGTTAGACAGTAACGGACACCCTTTTAGGGGGTGTCCGTTTCCGTACTGTCTGTGCCGTACCGTACTGTCGAGACTAATCGAAGTGGTTTGGTACTGTCAAGTATTTCTTATCTAGAGTGACTAACTCCTTTTAGCCAAATATCTCGTTCATGATCCTGTCAAATTCTGGCAGACCACTATTAGAAACATTCCGCTTTGGTTTTGAATTTTCGATTTCTTCCAAATCCTCAGTAAGCATTTCTGTCAAAGTTTCTGACAGCTTTTTGTTTAGTTCCTTGCTCATTTGTAACCTCCTCTCTGCAACCACCTCGAAGATGGCTACACAACCATTTTACCATTTCTGTCAAGTTGGCTTTTTGGGCAGAGGACAAAAGTGCAGGTCACGAAAAAAGTGAAAACGCTCTGACCAGCGGTTAAAGAAATTTTATTTTTTTTACAGCAACTTTTGTTATTTGTCAGTTTTAATCTGTTCAAAAGCCACATTATTTTCAGTCAGCAACTTCTCCAAATATCCGATATGTTTATGAGCCTTTTCCAACCTAGCAAGCACATACTTCGCATCAAGCTTCGGCTGAGCGCGCCTCGTAGTAGCTAAACCACGTTCCTGCAACTCACGATAAAACTGTGTCTTAGTGACCCCAGTCTCTTTCCGTATATCTTCCCCCCTACGACCCAAGAAATACATCTCGATAGCCTTTTCCATACGAGGGGACTTGTCTATTTCATTCATAACTCCACCCTTTTCCCTAAGTATTAATCAATCTATTAAATTTCCATTTTGTATATTCGTTGTCTAAAATTTTGTTCATCTTATTTGCACGCTCTGAAAACCTCATCGCCTTTTCGTGATCTGGTTCTATAACTGCGAAAGTTAAAGCCATACCACTTCCATGCGGCAATCCTGGTCCCGAATAAATTGAGAACTGACAAATATATACATCGCCAGATGCGTAAACTTCAATCGAATAACCTTTTTCTTTTATATTATTAACAGCGTTTGCCCAACGATTTTCTTCAAATGGAAACCCTATTTCTTCGCCAAAGTTTTTAGCTAAATCAGTTATATTCCAACCGCCTTGCGCTAAAGACCATTTAAGTTCTTCTGCTAAGTCAAAGTCGTGCGCCCATTGAGTGAGCAAACCATCAGACAAACGCCAATTCAACCCCATGTCGCTCGGTTTCTCAAACAAAAACGCAACTATTGTTTGATCCAAATACCTTAAAGTATCTGACCAACGCCTATCCAAATCAGTGTTGTCATGTTCAAGCCGCATAGAGCGATTCGCTAAATTATTCAACATTACCTAAACCTTCTTCCCACTCTTCATTAAACGTTTCCCACGAAGAATCCCCATTTGCATTATCCTCCAAAAACTCCAAGTCACGGATTGCTTCAATCGCTCCTTTGAACTCCTCAAGAGATTCAAGAACAATAGTAAAAGCACGATTCGACGACGCATAAGCTTCCATACACAAATCATGCCGCTTCGCTGATTCTACTTCGTCCTCTAAATCGCAGATAAGAAGAAACGTGTCCTCACCCATATCAGCAAGGCCGCTTAAAAGCTTCGCATGATACCTGTAATCTGCTTGACCATTAACAATCCTCCACCAAGTCCAATAATCCATCCTGCACCAGCCAGCAGACCACTCACTAACCGAAATGCCTTGAGACTTTCGATACTGTTCAAGAGACTCGACAACCTCTTTAGGGGAAGTAAAAATATCTATTTTACTTTGCATAACATCTACTCCTTAATCCCGTATGTATAGGGACTATCATTTAATTGAGACTTACGCAAAGCCCTAGCGCTCAAAAAAGAACCCAAAGTATCTGCATAACCTCTCGTAGTTTCCAACGAGGTGTGACCCAACATGTCAGCAGTAACCTCCAACGGCACACCAGCCTTCAACAAATTCGTCGCACAAGAATGACGCAACTTATGAGGCGTGAACCCAGCCTGGATAATATCGTTACGGTAAAAAACCTTATTCAAATACTCTGCTCTAGGAACACCCATACCATCGTCACAGCGCTCCACAACACGCTTATCAGGATACGCGCGACGCTTCAACAACAACTGAAACCAACGCTCACTCGCCACCCTCGAATCAAAACCCTGCCTGTGCTGATCCTCAACAATAATGTCCACCATCGTCGCATAAGGAACCCTCTGCTCCCTCGACTGACCCTTCGTAGCCTTACGCTTAGCGACAAGCTCCTCAGAAGAAATATCGCAACCACGCAACCGAACAATCTCAATAGGTCTTAAACCAACCCAGAAACCCAAACCCAAAGCGACACGAACATTGTCATCCAAAAATCTGTTCCACGCATTGTAAAACAACGGATCAGGAACAGGCGACGGATTCTGCCAACGATTATTAGGGACCTCAACACCAGCCATCAAAAAACGATCCGTTAAACCATTCTCCCAACACCAACGATAAAAACCAGACAACGTAACCAACTCACGACGCTGAGCAACAACCGAATAAGACTCGCCGCTTCTCGGCTGAGGTCTTTGAATAAAAGCATAAAAATCTTGATTAGACGGATCAGACCCATCAACACCAGAATCATACAACCATGTATTCCAAGCCTTAACCGTCGAACGGTAACTCTTAATAGTTCTTGGCGAACGCTTAACATCATGGATCAAAAACTCAATCCAAGCCTCCACAACACCTGCAAACGACTCAGCATCAAACGCTAAATCAGTAACTCGAACTCTCTCACTCACAATCAATCCCTTCTGGCAAAAAAATGAAACCAAAATGAAACCAAAAAGAATTGAACTCAAACGCCTCCATTTTTTCCCCTATCAAATAAGCCCGAAAACATTAGGAAAAACAGATACTCACAGTGGCAATCAAGGGAATTGAACCCTCGACCTCGTAAGTTGGAACTTACTTCGGGAGTTTCTTCTCCCTCTGTTCGCTTCGCTCTCTTGGTTCACACTTCGTGTGACCCTAACGCTCCACTGTGGGTCTGTTTCCCGACTGCATCAGACGGTTAACAATTTCATCTTACTACACCTGAGGTAATACATCAGGAAGTGAATTGAGCATTAACTACTAGCAGTAATTGAGACCCAATTTAAGACGCTCAAGACACGCCAAATTAGAGCTGATTTGCTGAGTGTGATCATTCAGCACGCTTACTAATTCTTCGGTTACAAGAATCAGGTCCTCTTCCGTATTTTCAATTTCTATTTTCAATTCGGTGATCTGTTCTCGTGCGTCATGCAACAAGTACCCGCCGAACCCAAGTGCCGCTATAAAAACAGTACCCAAAAAAGCGAGACAAATTTTTTCAACTAATTCCAAAGGTTCTCGCATAACTCAATAGTAGTTTCAAACTAATGGTGATTGCCGTGTTCTCCTGCCTGTTTTCAGACGGTTGCTAATTTTATTTTACTTACATGTTGAAGGTGTATAAAAGTTCAGAGCGTTCAAGCTGTGGGTGTGA
>MDTG01139644.1_pt1 | contig 10720 bp, 9 predicted proteins | sample 811421 | NCBI WGS metagenome assembly MDTG01 (sample SAMN05326645, study PRJNA326480) | marine metagenome | isolation source: seawater | place: Pacific Ocean: South East | collected 2011
AAAGTTCGAGTAATTGAATTTGGTGATTCAATAGAATTTTGTGGAGGGACACATGTTAGTAAAACTTCAGAAATAGGATTGTTTAAGATTGTTTCAGAATCTTCAATTGCTTCTGGTATTAGAAGAGTAGAAGCTGTGACTAGCTTGAATGCATTTAATTTTTTCAATAATAAATTACATATTTTAAATCAAATTAAAGTGTTATTGAAAAGTGATGACAATATAGTTCCTCAAGTAAAGAGATTAATTAAAGAGAATAAAGCACTTACTCAATTGAGTAGGGATATTAAAAAAAATCAAGCAGATAATTTAATAAAAGAATTAGAAACTAGAATAAAAGATATTAATAAAATCAAATTTCTTTCCGCTCATCTTAAGGTTGATGTAGATTCAATGAAAAATATTTGTTTTTCTTTTATACAAAAAATGGATAATGTCGTTTTAGTACTAGCAACTCAAAAAAACGATAAGGTTATTTTAAATATTGCACTAAGTAAATCGATAGTAGAAGAAAAGAAATTAAATGCCTCTGAACTAATTAATAAGGTGGGTGGACATGTTAATGCTCGTGGAGGAGGTCAGCCTTTCTTTGCAGTTGCATCAGGTGACAATATACATGGTGTTAATAAAGTTTTTAATGATTTAGAAAAAGTAATTATAAATTGTTAATTAATTTTTCATCTACTATATTGGGAATTGTCACTTTTAATAATTTCTCTTTTTTCATAGCAGTTTTGATAGCTTGAATAGCTTCTTTATTTCTTGCCCAGGATCGTCTTGCAATACCATTATTCACATCCCAATGTAACATACTTGAAAGATTCTCTTCAGCTTGTTTTGTTCCATCTAAAAGTAGTCCAAATCCTCCATTAATAACCTCACCCCAACCAACTCCTCCGCCATTATGGATTGAGACCCATGTAGCTCCTCTAAAACTATCACCAATTACATTATGAATGGACATGTCTGATGTAAATTGAGACCCATCATATATATTAGATGTTTCTCTAAAAGGAGAATCTGTTCCAGAGACATCATGATGGTCACGCCCAATTATAATTGGACCAATTTCTCCTTTTTTGATTGCATTATTAAATGCTTTAGCAATATTGATTCTTCCATCACTATTAGCATAAAGTATTCTAGCTTGTAGTCCAACAACTAAATGATTTTTTTCAGCTTCTTTTATCCAGTTGATATTGTCTTGCATTTGTTGTTTTATTTCATTGGGTGCATCCAAAAGTAATTTTTCTAATTCTTGTTGAGCAATTAGATCTGTTTTGTGAAGTTCTTCTTTTTTATTTGACATACAAACCCATCTAAATGGACCAAATCCGTAATCAAAACACATTGGTCCCATAATATCTTGAACATATGAAGGGTATTTAAAGCTCCCATTGTCGTCTAATATGTCTGCATTAGCTCGACTGGCCTCTAATAAAAAAGCATTTCCATAATCAAAGAAATATGTTCCTCTTTCAGTATGTTTATTAATATATTTAACATGTTTTTTTAAAGATTTTTTAATTAATTTTTTAAATTCATTAGGTTGATTTTTAATCATTTGATTAGATTCTTCAAATGAAATATCTGCAGGGTAATAGCCTCCTTGAAAAGGATTATGTAAGGAAGTTTGATCGGATCCAATATCTATAAATATATTTTCTTCATATAATTTTTTCCAAACATTAATGATATTTCCATGAAAACCAATTGAGATAATTTTTTTAGTTCTTTTTAGTTCTTGAATCCTTCTTGCCAATTGATCTAAGTTCGATATAACTTCATCTATCCAGCCTTGTTCAAATCTTTTATATAATGCTTTTTTATTGACTTCAGCAGTTACACTGATTAAACCAGCAATTTTTGCTGCTTTTGGTTGTGCTCCACTCATTCCACCTAAACCTGATGAAACAAATAATTTAATTTCATTAGATTTATTTTTTAACATTCTTGAAGCATTTAAAATAGTAATTGCGGTACCATGTACAATACCTTGAGGGCCAATGTACATAAAAGATCCTGCTGTCATTTGTCCATATTGTGTTACACCTAATGAATTGAATCTGTTTAAATCAGATGAAGTGGAATAGTTAGGAATCATCATTCCATTTGTAATAATTACTCTAGGTGCATTTTTATTAGATGGAAATAAACCTAATGGATGACCTGAGTATAAAACTAAACTTTGATGGTTTGTCATTTCGGATAGATATTTCATTGTTAACAGATATTGTGCCCAATTTTGAAATACAGATCCATTACCTCCGTAAGTTATTAATTCATCAGGATGTTGTGCAACACTATTATCAAGATTATTACTAATCATAACCATAATACTGCCGGCTTGTTTTGATTTATATGGAAAATCATTAATATTTCTTGATTTAATTTCATATTTCGGTTTAAAACGATACATGTAAATTTTTCCAAATTTTTCCAATTCTTCTTTAAATTCATTGATTAGAATTTGGTGGTGTTTTTTTGGAAAATATCTTAATGCATTTTTAATAGCTAGTATTTTATCTTTTATAGATAGATTTTGTTGTTTGGCTGGAGCATGATTGATAGATTTATTATACTCGTTTTTTGGTGGTAATTTAGAAGGAATACCTTCTTTAACTAACTTAAAAAAATCTATTTTTTTCATATTTATGGTTTTTTATATGGACAATGTTTACAATTAGAGTTACAACAATATCCTCTTTTTATATGATATTTTTCTGTAAACACAACATATCCGTCTTCTGACATATAATATTCATCTGATTTTAAGTGTTTTAAAAATGTAGAATTATTCATTCAAGTTAATTTTCTGTACAAATAACTAGTTCTAAAATTGTTTGATCACCTGTTCCATATGGGGTGGTGTCTTCAAAATTTAATAAACCATCATTATCAATATCATTATCAAAATCATTAAGAATATTGTCATTATCAATATCTGTATTTGGAATATGTCGAACTCCTATTTTATATACATCGGCATCAATTATTGATCCGTCACCTCCTTGGTTAATTGTCCAGCATCCTTGGCAGTCTTCAAGCCATGCTATTTCTTCCCACATGTTATCATGTTCACATACAAAAAAACTACCATAAAAATTATCAAGATCACCTTCAAAATTTTCTAAATAATAGCTATTACAATTTCGGCATATTTCATTTTCACAACTTGTTAGTGAAAGTAAAATAACACATAATAAAAAGATAATATTTTTATTCATATTGAATATTATTGTTTTTTAATTATAATCATTTATCTTGATATTCAATATACAAAACATATATGTATTTTGAATTTAAATATACCTAGTATTATAACAAAGATAAACAGTAATCTCTTTGTTCAAAAGGAAGTTCAACTCTTTCTTAAAAGAGATGATTTAATTCATAATATTATTTCTGGAAATAAATGGAGGAAATTAAAGTATAATTTTAAAGCAGCTAAATTAGGGGGATATCGTACAATCTTAAGTTTTGGTGGAGAGTATTCTAATCATTTACATGCATTAAGTTATGCTGCAAATCAACCAGGATTGAAATCTATTGGTGTAGTTCGAGGTGCTAAAAAAAAAAACTCAATTCTACATTATCTTTTTGTCAATCTCAAAAAATGGATTTTCATTATATGGATAGGTCCATATATAGATCTCATAAGTATTCTAAACAGGTGTTATTAGAACTCAAAAAGTTATTTGGAAAATTCTACTTAATCCCTGAAGGAGGAAATAATCTGCTTGGTATAAAAGGATGTCAGGAGATAGTAACTGAATTAGATTTTGATTTTGATTATATATGTTGTCCAGTTGGTACTGGTTGTACTGCATCAGGAATAATTAGTTCAATTAAGAGTAGTCAAAATTTTATTGGATTTTGTGCATTTCATAAGTCATTTGAGCAAAATAGTAGTATTAAAAATTATTGTAATTCCAAATTGTCCAATAATTGGCAGGTCATCTCTGATAATCATTTTGGTGGTTTTGCTAAGATAAATAGTAATTTAATTAAATTTGTTCGTCAATTTTATTTAGATTATAATATTGAATTAGATTTAATTTATATGGGAAAACTCTTTTATTCACTTTTTAATTTAATTGAAAGAGGATATTTTCCTCCAAAATCTAAAATTGTAGTTTTACATACAGGTGGTCTTCAGGGTTTACAAGGATTTAATTTTAGCTATTGAAATGAAAATAAATACTTTATTTTTTTTAATATTTTTTTTAACATTTTCCTATGCTCAAGTGATACAGGAATATGTCAAACAATATAAAGATATAGCAATTAATGAAATGCAACTTTATAATATACCAGCTAGTATTACACTTGCTCAAGGTATCCTTGAGTCTGGTAGTGGAAAAAGTACATTAGCATTAAATGCTAATAATCACTTTGGCATTAAATGTCATGTGGATTGGAATGGTCCTGTTGTTTATCATGATGATGATGAGAAACAGGAATGTTTTAGAAAATACACTAATGCTAGTGAATCTTATAGAGATCATTCTCTTTTCTTAGCAGAAAGAAAACGATATGCATTTTTATTTGATTTAAGAATAAATGATTTTAAAGGCTGGGCCAAAGGTCTGCAGCAAGCAGGTTATGCTACTAGTAAAACATATTCAAAGAAGTTAATTAAATTAATTAATGAATATAATCTTGATAGATATGATAATGAAAAAATAAGTAAAGTTGATTTAGAAAAATTAAATATTAATAATCTGAATGTTGGTGATAAGAATATATATGAAAAGAATTATATTAAATATATACTTGCAAATAAAGGTCAGTTGTATGATGATGTGGCAGAGGAGATGGATGTGTGGCTATGGGAATTGCTTAAGTATAATGAGTGTGATATAGATAGGATTCTTTTTGAAGGAGAGAAGGTTTATCTTCAGCCGAAAAGAAGAAAAGGTTATAAAGCATCTCATATTGTGTTAGAAGATGAAACTATGTATTCTATTTCTCAATTGTATGGAATTAAGCTCAAACATCTATATAAAAAGAACAGAATGGAATTTGGAAGTGAACCATATGTCGGTCAAAAATTAAACTTGCAACAAAAAATCAAATTTTAATTAATTTTATAATTATAAATTATACCCTGTTTACTGCCTGTGATTAAATTTAATTTGCCAGAATGTATGTCTTTACTTATGCTATAATCTGTTGTGCCAAAAAATGGATCTGCATATAGTTGACCATCTTCATTAATTAAATAAATTAAATTTTCTGATTTATTTTTTACACTAATTATTACTGAATCGTTATTGAAAAATAATTTTGGAATTGACTTTGGATTTGTTTTGAATTTAAATTCAAATGTATTTTCATTAGATGAGTAAAATAGTTTTTTTCCTCTAATAATTACAACATGATCATTAGTTTTTACATATTGATCTTCAGAAGATAAATGTCGATTGATAGTATCTAATTTTCCATTTAAATTTAAACAAATAACATTTTTATTTTTATCTACTGTAATTAATTTAGTTTTCTTTTCTGTGTTGTCATTAATTAAATTAAATACATTTTCAGATCTATAAAGTTTGTCTTTTACGAGTATTCTATGTTGACCTTTTCTATTTAGTAAGTGGGTCATTCCATTTTTTTCACTTATTATAATAAAGTCTTTATTAAAAATTTGATAATGTTCAGGTGTGTTTTGAATATCAGAATTTGTATTTAAAAATTCCCAGCCTGATATGCTTTTTCCATTATCATCGTACATTTTTAGTTTATTATTCATAATTGATAGAATTCGATAATTTTTATTATTATCATAATCAAATAATCCAATTGGAAGAGACATGCTTTCATTTGTTTTTATTGGAAATGGTGGTACATTTTTTCCATTTCTGTCAATCAAATAAATCGCTTCTTTAGTGTTAAATACATATTGTAGTTTATTGTTTTTATATCTATCAATTTGATGTATTTTTCCAAGAATAGTATTATCTAATTTTTTAGTCCATAGAATATCACCATTATGACTAATTAAATAGATATTATGTTCTTCATCCTGTGTTATAATTTCGAATTCATCATTGTAATGATTGCGAACAAATTGTGGATGATATGTTGTTTCTTGATTTAGATTTAAGGTCCATGCAGTTGGGTTCTGAATTTCATTGTTCTCATGTAATAAAATAATTGAATTAAAGAAGTAATCTTTTGATGCAATATTTTTTGATAAAATTGAATTAAAAATTGTTTTCCATTTTTGTTTGTGATTTTGAAAATTTAAATAAAAAGATGTATGAGACTTAGATCCTAATTTATCTGACATAATTTGTAGAGCTTTGCTTTCGCCAATTGTTTGTTTTGATATTTTATTGTTAATTAAGGATTTAATATTGATTTCATCTTCACAAAAAATAAAGTAATCATCTATAATAGTATAATGAATGGTATTCCACTTTATTATTATTTCTTTTAGCCAATAATTTGAAGGCATATCCTTTTTTGTAATTTCATAAATATCATAGTTGAGGTATTTTTTTTCTTTTTTGACTAGATGTTTTTTTAAATATTGTAAACACATATTTATTTTGTCGGGTTTGAATATTATATGTGATTTTTTCATGAAGCTAGGATCAGTATATGCAACATTAATTTCAGTAGGATGCCAATTTTTATATGACAGGTGATATATGTTTTCATGTGCACCTTCTCCAATTATATTAATTACTTCATTTAAATCTGATTCATTACTAATTTGATATTTATAAAAACCTTTTATATGTCTTGGTAATATTGTTTCTATATTTGATTTATGTGTATCGCTATATTCATTACTTTGTAAGTATTTAATTTTTCCTCTGTTAGTGACACCATTCAGAATAATATTATCTTTTTCTAATTCTAAATCAAAACATGACCATGTATTAGAATTTAAAAATATATTTTTTTGACCTATTAACTTTTCTAAAAACTGTGTTTTTACCAAGATATTAAGGTCACTATATTTTGGGAGATTATTATTTAGATTTTTAATCGGTGTTAGTTCTAAAAGATTAGTATTTGTTTTGATTTGTCTAATACTTTCTTCTATAATTATTTCAGAAAAACTTAAAAGAAAAGTATTATGATATATAGCAAAAAATATTTTTTTTTCTTGTTGATTATTTGTGTGTATTTTAATGCTGTTAATTTGGATTCCATCATAATTCTTTGGATTATTATCACTGCTATTAATGGTTCGTAGTAATTTATTGTTTTTTAATTCTAAATCTGAAATTTTAGTTATTAAAAGAATATTGTGAGTATTTTTATTGAGTATGACAGAGGTTAGATATACAGTTTTTGAGTGAAATATTTCGGCTATATTATAAATATTATTTGCAGCTTTTAAAAGCATTAAGTTTTCTGATAAAAAATCTATTTCTTTTAGTTGTTCCCACCATTTAAATTCATTGATTTTTGTGTGAATTTTAGATATATCATGGAATTTAATTATCAAATCAGATTTTTTCGGAATAGCTTTTGTGATATCATAATCATTTTTATAATTATCTATTGAACAGGACATTATTATCAAAGCTATAGTGAAAAATAAATAATGTTTCATATTATAATAATAGTATATTTTTTTTTATAACAATTTAAAACTTTTTCTATGATGGATTGTTGTTCCGTGTGAAATGATTTTTGTTCTATGCTCCTTTGTAGGGTATCCATTATTTTTGTTCCAATTATATTTAGGGTTTTGCATATGAAGTTGATTCATAATAGAATCACGATATGTTTTAGCCAATATCGATGCAGCTGCAATTGAGGCGAATTTAGAATCACCTTTAATGATACATTTATGTTTGATGTTTGGATATGGATGAAATCTATTTCCATCAATAATTAATAAATTTGGTTTTTTATTTGTTTCACTAACAATTTTATTAATTGCAATATGCATCGCTCTAATTGATGCATTTAGAATATTAATTTCATCAATTGCTTTCACATTAACTAACCCAATACTCCAGCAAACACTTTTTGTTTTTATATAATCTGATAATTCATTTCTTTTTTTTTTTGACAATTTCTTTGAGTCATTCAGATCAGGATGAAAAAACTGTTTTGTTAGAATAACAGCACTTGCTACAACGGGTCCCGCTAAGGCTCCTCTGCCAGCTTCATCACATCCACAGATTAACTGATAATTGTTATATTTTTTAATAGTCATTAATCTAAATATTGGATTTAATAATTTTCCAGACTTTATTAGCACTTGTTGACCAATTGAATTTTTTAATCCTATTGTGACCTTTTTGAATTAGTTCCATTCTTAGAGGTGCATTTTTTTCTATTTCTATCATCGAATTTTTTATTTCCTCTATGTTATGAGGGTCAATAATGATTGCGGAGTCATGAGCGATTTCAGGCATGCAACTTGTTTTTGAAGTGATAACTGGGACTGAACATTTCATTGCTTCAATAATGGGGATTCCAAATCCTTCAAATATAGAAATAAACAAAAGAGCTGTTGCAGAACCTAGTATTTTAACTAGTTCTGTATTATTGATGCGACCCAAAAAGATAACATCATTTTTAAATTTCATACTTTGATATATTTTTTTTGTATCCTTATCAATCCATTTATTTTCACCTATTATTAATAGTTTTGAATTACCATTATTTTTTTTATATTGCTCAAAAGATAATAGTAGGTTCTTGATATTTTTTCGTTTATGTAGACTACCTATGAAAAGAAAAAAATCATCTCCATTAGTATATTGTCTTTTTATTGCATTTTTTGTGTCATTAGATGCGATTTGAAAATATTCTGACACACCATTATATACTACATCTATTTTATCTTTATTAATTCTATATTTTTTTTGAATATCATTTTTTGAAAAATTTGAAACAGTTATTATTTTCTTTGAACGATATGCATATTTTTTAAAAAAATATCTATAAAATAAACTATGCATCCAATTTAAGTCACTTGGATAATGTTCAAAATTTATATCGTGTATCACAGATATTGAGGGAGATGTGCAATTATTAGGGATAAAACCATCTGGAGAGAAAAATACATCTGGATTAATCTTATTAAGTAACTTAGGTAATTTGTGTTCTACCCAGATATACCATAATATTGGATGACGAGTTGCAGGGGTCAATATGTGTGGTATAATATTTTTATTGAAGATGAAATCAGAAGAATATGGCCGGTCAAATATGAAGTGAAATTCAATTTCTGGATTATTATTTACAATTCTTTTTAGTATTTCAAATGTAAATTTACCAATACCATCAATTTTATTTTTTATTAATAATCTTGTATTTATTGCAACCCTCATTTATGTAATTTAATGAATTATCAATAATTGTAGATATGATAATTAGATATTTTACGTTAACTTAAAAAAACTTATTTATTTAGTCCTATATGAAAAGGAAATTTATTTGGAATTTACTTCTGGTTATCATTTTAAATTTACTCATAAAACCATTTTATATATTAGGAATTGATGCTGAAGTAATCAATAGAGTAGGTGCTAATGTTTATGGAAATTATTTTGCATTAATTAACTTCTCATTTTTATTAAATATTATTTTAGATTTAGGAATTACAAATTTTAATGTTAAAAACATAGCTCAACATAAGCAGTTATTAGATAAGCATTTTTCAGGTATAATTACATTAAGAGTATTATTAATTATAGTATATCTATTGATTACTATATTAATTGCTCTATTTATAGGTTATGATGAGACACAATTTAAAATATTATTATTACTTGCTTTCAATCAATCACTAGTCGCTTTTATATTATATATAAGATCAAATTTAGCAGGTTTGCATTTGTTTTTCCAGGATGGTATTGTATCAATTTTAGATAGATTGTTATTAATTATTATTTGCTCTGTATTACTTTGGGGAGGAGTTTTTAATAATTCTTTTCAAATTGAATGGTTTGTTTATGCTCAAACTGCTTCTTATAGTATTACTTTATTGTTAGCTTTTATATTAGTCATTCGTCAGACTTCAGTATTTAAATTTCATTGGAATAAATTATTTGCTTTCTTGATTTTAAAAAAAAGTTTTCCTTATGCATTATTGATTTTATTGATGACAATTTATTATAGGATTGATAGTATTATGCTAGAAAGAATGGTTAATGATTCAGCAGAACAAGCTGGTGTATATGCCCAAGCCTATAGGTTTTTTGAGGCATTTAATATGTTAGCTTATTTATTTGCAGCTATTTTGTTACCTATACTATCTCGTATGTTAAAGTTAGGTGAGTCGATACATGAGATAGTAGATTTTGCTTTTAAAACATTGATTTCTTGTGCTTTAATTTTGTCAATTTTTTGTTGTTTTTTTAGTTTAGAAATTATGGATTTAAGATACACTAATCATGTATTGGAATCATCTAGTATTTTTAATGTGTTAATGCTTTGTTTTATTTGTGTATCATCAACATATATATATGGGACATTGTTGACCGCAAATGGAAGCTTATTCTATTTGAATATGGTAGCAGGATGTGGAGTTGTTCTCAATGTAATATTAAATTTTTATTTAATACCTAAGTATCAGGCTCTTGGATCAGCTGTGGCTAGTCTTATAACTCAATTTATAACCGGATTAGCTCAGGTATTATTATGTGTATTTATTTTTAAGTTAGATTTAGCACGAACTTCTATTAACATTATATTATTAATTCTCGGCTTGATTGTATTTGTATATATATTAAAGGAT
>MDTG01292172.1_pt1 | contig 10720 bp, 11 predicted proteins | sample 811421 | NCBI WGS metagenome assembly MDTG01 (sample SAMN05326645, study PRJNA326480) | marine metagenome | isolation source: seawater | place: Pacific Ocean: South East | collected 2011
ACACTTCTATTCTTTTTCTTACTCCCAATCAGGCATTGAACTGCTTCGACGATACTGATTCCATGCACTAACAAAAAGACCTAATAATGTTATGGGAACTAGTCCAAGGACTATCCCACATAAAAGTGGCTCAATCATTGGCTCGAATTTTTCAAAAGTACTAGTAACAATTGTTTCACGTCAACGAGGTTTTAGTGAATACTCCGTCATCAAAATCATTAATAAATCAGGACCAAAACATTAGTTTATGGCGGAAATTTTTTCTATCAATGGCTACTGCTGCATTACTTATATTTTTTTGGACAATAGGTAGTTTCAAACAAGATCCTTTCATCACAGAAACTTTATCCATACAAGGTGAAGCTTTATCTGGAAGCAAATTATTCAAAATCAATTGTGTAGGTTGCCATGGAATTTCCGCACAAGGTTTTGTAGGACCAGACCTCCATGAAGCTACACAAGACTTGAGTGATAAAAAAATTATCAATCAAGTTATTCGAGGATTGACTCCACCAATGCCAAGTTTTGAAATTGAGCCAGAATCAATGGCAGATCTATTGGCATACATGCATTCTCTAAATTAATAGTGACAAATAGAAAGACTCTTAAAGTTGTACTTGTTGAACCCTCAGGGACAATAAATGTTGGGAGTGTTGCAAGACTTTGCGAAAACTTCAATGTTAATGAGTTAAGACTAGTTTCTCCAAGGTGCGATTATTTAGCTCAAGAAGCTAAAAATATGGCTGTTAAGGGCAAAAAGTTACTAGAAGAAGCAAAAGTATTCTGTAATCTCAATTCTGCACTTTCAGATTGTTCAAGAATTATTGCTTCATGTGGAAGAAAAGATCATGGTGAGATTCCCCTTAGTTCAAATAGAGATGCTTTGAACTGGGCGATTGAATCGGAAAAAGAAGAAACAATAGCATTAGTTTTCGGCAGAGAAGATCGAGGTTTAACTAACGAAGAGCTTTTAAAAGCAAATAAAGTAATTAGTCTTAATACTAATAAGAATTACCCATCACTAAATCTTTCACATGCCGTAGCAATTATTCTTCATCAATTTAATGAATTTAATGATTTCAATGAATACAATTCATTAAAACCAGATAGAATAAAAGGCTGTCCTGCAAATTTACTTAAATTAGAAGATTGCATAAATGATGCGGGCAGTCTCTTGCTTGATATTGGTTTCTTAATGAAACATACTTATAAAGCTAAAATGACGAAGATAAAACAATTGCTTATTAGGGGAGAAATAAAAGATGATGAAGTTGCCTTAATTAGAGGAATAATTAGCCAAGCAAGATGGGCAATTAAAAATCAAATCGATTTATGAAAATCAAATCCTTAATAAATAACATTATCTACTTTATTTAACTTTAAAATGAAAGTCGATCTCAAGTTAATAACAAATATATGTATAACAAGCATAAGCTTATCAGTTTTACTTGGCAGCTTTCTCAATATCTTAGGCCCTATCAGCCAAAGCAATATAATGAATAGAAAAGCAAATAAAATAGGCTTAAAGAGTAGATCAATAAAAAATGAATTAGCACAAAAAAAATCAGACTTATTATTTTTCTATAATAATAAATTAGAAAGATTTGAAAGACTAGATAATCTAATAAAGAAATGGGAATCACTTATTAGTAAAAATCCAGATCTAAATGTTAGTTGTTCTTTTTTATCATTAGATAGAAAGTTTTATGCAGAGATAAATTCTGACTTTAGCCTACCTGCTGCTAGCAGTATAAAGGTACCTATTTTAATTATTTTACTAACAATGCTAGATAGAGGAGAAATACTTTGGGATGAAAGATTGGTCCTGACAGAAGATACAATTGGTGGTGGTTCTGGATGGATGGCTTACCAAAAAATTGGTGAAAAATTTCCTATTTTTGAAGTGGCGACAGAAATGATTAGAGTAAGTGATAATACAGCAACTAATTTAATTATAAAAAGATTAGGAGGAATAAATTTAATTAATCAGAAATTTAAAGAGATCGGATTAAGAAATACAAAATTAAATAACTTTCTACCTGATCTAAGCGGAACAAATCTTACTTCAACAAAAGATCTCTCTTTTGCGATGGCTTTAGTTGATAGTGGTTTTCTACTAAATCCTAATTCTAGAGATATTTTTAGAGAGATTATGAGACAATCAAAGACAAATACTCTAATACCCTCGGGAATTTTAAAAGGTCTTAGAATAGAGGATAAAGATACAGATTATTATCTTTCATTAAAAGGTTATTTAGTTCACAACAAAACAGGTGATATTGGGATCTCATATTCAGATACAGCTTTAATTCAAACTCCTCAAAATTTGCGAGCATTTGCAACTTTCATTGTCAAAGGTCCATTTAACGATCCAAGATCACCTGAGTTGATAAGAAATTTAGCGGCAGAATTAGTCCCTTTTCTTGAGATTGATAAGAATTCTAGAGAGCTAAATTAGATTTTTTGCTGAATTTATAAAAAGCATTGGTTTTCATTATCTTTTTTTTTTTGGACTTTATTTATCTAAAGAGACCTGCTTGTGAAACAATCTTCTTAATGGTACTAAGCAAGTGAAATCAACTAGAAAACGCAGAGTTTTTCCATTCACTTCAGTGATTGGGCAAGAGGAAATGAAGCTAGCTCTTCTTTTAAATGTTATTGACCCGAGGATTGGAGGAGTAATGATAATGGGTGATAGAGGTACTGGTAAATCCACAACCATTAGAGCTCTTGCTGATCTCTTACCAGCCATTGAAGTTGTTGAAGGTGATCCCTACAACAGTTCTCTTGATGATCCTGACCTACAAAGTAACGATGTCAGAGAAAAGATAGAAAGTGGCAATGATATTCAAAAAGGGGAGAAACAAGTCCCAATGGTTGATCTACCTTTAGGCGCTACTGAGGATAGACTCTGCGGAACTATTGATATTGAAAAGGCACTTAGTGAGGGTGTTAGAGCCTTTGAACCAGGTCTTTTAGCGAAAGCCAACAGAGGATTGCTTTATGTTGACGAGGTCAATCTTCTTGATGATCACCTTGTGGATGTTCTTCTTGATTCTGCAGCCTCAGGCTGGAACACAGTTGAGCGTGAAGGAATTTCTGTTCGCCATCCAGCGAGGTTTGTACTTATTGGTTCCGGCAACCCTGAAGAAGGAGAATTGAGACCACAGTTACTTGATCGTTTTGGAATGAGCGTGGAGGTAAGAACAGTGAGGGAAGCCAAGCTTCGCGTCCAAGTCGTTGATCAAAGAACAGCTTTTGATAAGAATCCTGAAGCTTTTAGCGATTCAGTGCAGGAAAATCAAAACTCTCTTCAACAAAAAGTAGTTGATGCTCAAAATTTACTAAATAATGTAACCATCGACGAAGATCTCAGACTGAAAATATCTGCTGTTTGTGGTGAACTAGATGTAGATGGGCTCAGAGGAGACATTGTTACGAATAGAGCTGCCAGAGCTCTTGCAGCATTTGAGGGAAGAGAAGAGGTTACTGAAGAAGATATCGCTCGTGTTGTTTCAACAGCTTTAAGACATAGACTTCGAAAGGATCCTCTAGAGCAAGTTGATTCAGGAGATAGGGTAATAAAAGCCTTTTGTAAAATATTTGAAAAGAGTGAAACTGACGATATTTCAGAATTTGAGCTCGCTACAAAAAATTAAGTGAGAATAATCGGAATAGATCCAGGGCTTGCAAGAGTAGGTTATGGAATTATTGAGGTCAAAGATGGTAAAAAAAATATGTTGGACTGTGGAATTATAGAAACAAAATCAACACAAAAAGAAGAGAGCAGGCTTATAGAAATTGCTAATGATTTGAGCACAATAATCAAAAAATGGAGTCCAAAATCAGCAGCTGTAGAAAAGTTTTTTTTCTACAGATCAAGTACGACTATAAGTGTGGTACAAGCTCGAGGAGTAATAATAATGACTTTAGGAAAGCACAATCTTTCTATTCAAGAATTTCCACCAATGCAAATTAAGCTAGCTGTGACAGGTTATGGCCATTCAGACAAAGATGATGTTCTGAAATCTGTTATGCATGAACTTAGTCTCACTTCACCACCAAAGCCAGACGACGCTGCAGATGCTCTTGCGATTGCTCTTACTGGTATATATCTAAAATAATTGATCTTTACTAAAAATTATTAATTTTACAAAATTATGTATGAAAATATTAAATCAAGAAAAGAACTAAAACGACAGGAATATAACTTAATACGTTATTCTAATTCATCTTTGACGCATGAAAAAATAAAGTCTGCTGTAAAATCAGCCATGAAAATACTTTTAACTAAATATCATAAAAAGGGGAAATATATTGGGATTTATTGGCCTTTAAAAGGTGAAGTAGATATCAGATTTATCAAAAAGAATATAAAGCAAAAAGTTGCTTTGCCTTCGAGTTCAAAGATTGAAGGTCTGAGCTATCATCACTGGTCAAACTCTGAACTTGAGCTTGATTCCAATAAAATACTTTCACCAATGGGCGAAGATCCCATTAAGGCAGATGATATTTCCCTCCTTCTCGTTCCAGCCATAGCTGTCGATCAAGAGGGTTACAGATTGGGTTACGGAGGAGGATACTTTGATCGTCTACGTCAAAAAGATATATGGATTTCCATACCTTCATTTGTCATTATCAGCGATAATTGCATATCTAAAGAACCTTTACCCAGAGACACGTGGGACTTGCCTTTTAGTGGTTGGATTAGCGAAAACGGTCTGCATCAAATTCAATCAACTAAATAATTATTTTGCGTTTAATATAAATTGATTAATTGATCTGAAAAGGTGAATCAAATCAAAGGAAAATCTTTCATAAGTACTTTCGGCAGTGATTCATTAGATAATCTCATAGAGCGTCTACAATCCACTTCAGATCCCAAAAGGCGCTATGAATACATACTATGGCTAGCTAAAAGTCTGCCACTACTAAGTGATGACCTTCACCTAGAAACGACTAAAGTAAAAGGTTGTATATCCGAAGTATATGTTCTTGGAATTCTACTAAATGGAAAGATTCAATGGAAAGGCTATTCAGATGCACTCATAACTAAAGGATTACTCGCATTTCTAATAAAAGGTTTGGATAATTTAACACCTTTTGAAGTACTCTCAATAGATGAAAAATTCATTGAGATGACAGGTCTAAGCAAAAGCTTGACGCCATCAAGAGCAAATGGATTCCTCAACATATTCCTAAAAATGAAAGCTCAAGCAAAAAATTTCTCAATCCAAAGCTCTGACAAAAATAATTAGAGTTTTCCAAAATTATCACATAATAAAAACATGACAAAAATTGGTATTGGTTTACTTGGGTTAGGAACTGTTGGCCAAGGGGTTGCAAATATCATTAACGACCCAAGTGGTAGACACCCTCTTGTGGGAGAACTTGAACTTGTTGGGATAGCAGTAAGAGACCTCAAAAAGGACAGAGACGCTGATTTTTCAAGCTCAATTCTTACAGCGGATCCAATTGAGATAGTAAATAATCCCAATATTCAAATAGTTGTTGAGGTAATGGGTGGTATTGAGCCTGCAAAAACTTTAATAATCCAAGCCATAAGAGCAGGTAAATCTGTTGTTACGGCTAACAAAGCAGTAATTGCAAGACATGGCGAAGAGATTGCGAGTGAGGCAAAAGCAGCTGGAGTTTATGTCCTCATAGAAGCAGCAGTCGGAGGAGGAATACCAATAATTGAGCCTCTCAAACAATCTCTCGGCGGTAACCAAATAAGAAAAGTAAGCGGAATTATAAATGGAACAACCAATTACATCCTCTCCAAAATGGATAAAGAGGGAGTTGATTATGCTGATGTACTTAAAGATGCCCAAGAGCTGGGATATGCCGAAAGTGACCCTGCCGCTGATGTGGAAGGATCAGACGCTGCTGACAAAATTGCAATTTTAAGCGGACTCGCCTTTGGTGGAGCAATTAATCGAGCCGATATACCAACCACTGGCATAAATAACTTAGAAGCCATAGACGTTAACTACGCTAGAAAATTGGGCTATGGAATTAAACTTTTAGCAATATCTGAAAAGGACAAAACTCAATTAGAAAACAATAAAAGTCAACCTCTGTCCATTTGGGTTGAGCCTACATTGGTACCTGAAGAGAATCCATTAGCAGGTGTTAATGGAGTAAATAATGCCATCCTGGTAGAAGGAAGTCCTATTGGCCAAGTAATGTTTTTCGGACCAGGTGCTGGATCTGGGCCAACCGCCTCAGCAGTAGTCGCTGACATATTAAATATTGCAGGTATTCAGTCAATGAGTGAAGAGAAATTATTTAATTTAGATCCTCTTTTATCTGCAAAAAGTTGGAGGAATTGTCACGTAGCTAAAAAAAACGAAATAACGAAAAAAAATTATATACGTCTAATTGCTGAAGATACTCCAGGAGTAATAGGACAAATAGGAACTATTTTTGGAGAAAAAGATATATCTATTGAATCAATTGTCCAATTTGATAGAAGCGATACAGAAGCAGAAATAGTAGTTATTACTCACAAAATAAAACAAGGCCGGCTTGAAGAGGCGCTATCAGACATAAAGAAATTACCACAAGTAAAAAGGATTGCAGCAACGATGGGTTGCCTTTAGCTAACGAAAACTAGTCAAAGATAAATTAAGTTGCTAATTATATAAATATATTAAAAGAAATTTTTAGTTTAAATTTCTTTTCGAAACCAAGCTATGAAATCATCCAAAAAAGTAATTGAGAAAGTCAGGGAAAATATAACAGAAACTATTAATCAAGGAGATTGCGTTCACCTGAAAAATCAAGATGAACTTTTTCAGGTATTAGGCATCGATAATGCTCATGAAAAATGCTGGGTTAGGAAATGGCCACTTAATCAAAAAGGATCTCCTGTTTTCGAAATTTCTATCAAACAAGTATCTCTGAATCAATAAAAAGCTAGTTAAGGATAATTATTTTCAATCAAAATACCGATGAGGAAAAATATAAATAATATTAAAGTCATATTAAAGACATCAACTATATTGTTGATCCTCTTTCAATTTTCCTGCGTTCAAAGGGAGAAAAGAGAAAATATTATTGTGGCAAGTGCAGGAAAAATCGAATCACTTGATCCAGCCCAAGCAAATACTCTTAGGACTCTTCAAATATTAAGTGCTCTTGGTGATACTTTATATAAAACAAGCAAAGACGGAAATCTTTCACCAAACTTGGCAAAAGATTTGCCCAAAGTAAGTAAGGATGGCTTAGTTATAGATATTCCACTCAAAGAAAATATTTATTTTCATGATGGAAGTTCATTCAATGCAAAAGCAATGGAGTTTAGTCTTAATCGCTTTATTAAGATAGGGACTTTAAATTATCTTTTAAATGACAAGGTGGATGATATTGAAGCCAAAGAAGAATTTCTTCTAAGAATAAAATTAAAAACACCATCTAGTTCCATACAAAGACTTTTAACATCTGTAAATCTAACCCCTGTATCTCCTAATTCATACATTAACTATAAAGATAAATTCAACAACACAAGTTTTATTGGGACGGGTCCATACTTTTTGGAAAGTTTTAGTTCAAGTCAACAAACAATTAAACCCTTTAAAAACTATTGGGGGGTAAAGCCCCTCAATAAAGGTGTCGATTTTGTAAATTACGGCAATTCAAGTACTCTTTTTGGTGCAATTAGAACTAAAGAGGTTGACGTTCTACTTTCAAATTCGGTTGATGATATGCAGCGTGTTGCGTTAAACAATATGGTTAGACAAGGGAAACTCAACGCAGGAGAGGGTGATCCAATCGAGATTGGTTTTATTGTATTCAAGAGCAACAAATTCCCCTTTGGGAACAAGAGGATAAGAGAAGCTCTTTCCTACTCAATAGATAGAGAAATAATCAGTCAGCAGGTAAGTTTTGGGACGAGAGAACCCTTACGTTCAATTGTCCCGCCTAAATTACTCAAGGACCAGTTTCCTCAATGGCCCAAATATAAACCTAGCCTTGTAAGAACTTTATTAAAAGAAGAAGGCTACTGCGAAACCAATACTCTTACCATTCCATTAACTTTCAGATCCAATGTGCCCGCAGATAAGTTACTTGCACTTACTTGGAAAGATCAAATAAAAAGGGATCTATCAGATTGTATGAAAATAATTTTAAATGGAGTTGAATCAACAACAGTCTACAAACGACTGTCAGAAGGAGCTTTTGATGCTGTCATACTAGATTGGACTGGTGCCTATCCCGACCCTGAAGCATACTTAACACCTTTATTAAGTTGTACAAAAATACAAGGAAGTATTTGCCTTCAGGGAGAAGCTGTCTTTAGTGGTAGTTTCTGGGGTAATACTCAATTACAACAACTTCTTGATAAAAGTGAAGAATTAGAAGGGGAAAGTAGATTAGTTAATTTAATGAAAGCTGAAAAATTTGCAGCACAAGGCAATTCTTATTTACCAGTTTGGCTGGTCAAGCCCAAAGCTTGGTCTTTAAAGAATATAAGTAAGCCTGAATTCTCTAGCAATGGATTAATCATTCTAAAAAATCTAAAAAGAAACTAATTTTGTCAACCAAAAAAGAACTTTTCAAATATACCCTCTCTCGATTAGCTCTTATGCCAATTATGCTTTGGATAATATCAAGCTTAGTTTTTATATTATTAAGAATCGCACCTGGTGATCCTGTAGATGCAATCCTAGGCAATCGTGCTAATGAATTAGCTCGTATCAGTCTAAGAAATAAGCTAGGACTAGATAAACCTTTAATTAATCAATATTTTGAATATTTAAATGATTTAATTCATGGAAATTTAGGAATTTCACTCAACACACAAGAACCTGTAAAAGTAATAATTTCGAAGGCTCTTCCGGCAAGCATTGAATTAGCAATATTTGCAATATTGATAGCTTCATTAATTGGTTACTTAATTGGTTTTTTTGGGGCAGTAAAACCAGAGGGAAGAATAGATTTTTTTGGAAGGATTTTTGGTATTAGCACCTATGCGCTCCCTCCCTTTTGGGCAGCAATGCTTGTTCAAATTATTTTTGCTGTATTACTTGGTTGGCTACCCATTGGAGGAAGATTGCCACCTGGAATGAATGGCCCTCCATCTATTACGGGTTTTTTAATTTTGGATAGTATTTTAAACAAAGATATTAAAATGATTTATAGTTCTATTAAATATTTAATACTACCTTCATTCACTCTAGGTATATTATTAAGTGGAATATTTGCCAGGTCCTTAAGATTAAACCTAGAAGAAACTTTAAAAAAAGATTATATACAAGCAGCAAAAAGCAGAGGAATAAATGATTCTAGGATATTAATAAAGCATGCTTTACCAAATACTCTTCTCCCAATACTTACAATTATGGGACTAACAATCTCCTCTTTAATTGGTGGAGCACTTTTAATTGAAATAACATTTTCTTGGCCAGGTATTGCAGTAGGCCTTCAAGAGGCTATTAATCAAAGAGACTATACAGTTGTACAAGGCATAGTTGTTGTTATTTCAAGCCTTGTCGTAATTATTAGTGTTGTTATTGATATAGCAATTGCGTACATCGACCCTAGAGTAAGCTATTGAGATTTGATAAGTTTATTTATTGTTGAACTATCCAAAATATGAAATTTAAGATCTCCTTTATTTAAATTAGTCCCTGGAGTAATAGATTTTTCGTCTTCTAATTCTTCTAAGAAAGTAATTATCTCAAAAGCTAATAAACTCTGAACAGAAAGAGGATGATAACCTACAATTGATTCTCCTAAATTGAACAAGTCTTTACCCTCAGACTGATACATCGGTCCCTTTACTCTAATAGGTGAAAAATGACTAGCCCCTTCAATCAGAAGAACTCTGCTTAATGGATTTGAGCTTAAAGATAACAACAAACCAAGCTGTTCGCTTGTGGGGGGTGTAACCAAATCAAAAGTTCCTCCTGTTAAATAAAGGGGAATATTAATTTGTTTGGCTGAATTCTCTTGCCACAAAAAACTTCCAAAACTATTCATTCCAACAATCGCTGAAAGATTTCCCATATTTTTTCTTTCAGGCAAAGTAATATCTATTAATTGACATTGTAAAAGTGAAGATAAGTTTGTTAGAGAAAGATTATCAAGGACCTTTTCACACCTATTCCCAAGCTGATCTTCTATTTTTACACCTGAAAACAAAATAGCTGTTAGAGCTCCTAAAGAATGACCCATTAAGACAACTTTTTCTTCTTCAATATCAATTTTTCCTAATATTTTTGCTTGAAGGACACTCTCTAAGTCATTCATTCGATCAGGAATGACCTCAGCACCAGGTAGAGGTAGTCTCCCCTTGACCAAAGCCTCTAATGCTAATGAGTCACTACCTGGATGATCAAGGACCACAACAGACCAGCCATTATGACTAAGACTTCTTGCAAGCCAGTGAAAATGGTTACGATCTCCTCCTAAACCGGGCATTAACAAAATCCAATTTGTTCTACTTTTCTCTCTAGATGAAGGATTCCATACTTCTACTCTCAAAGGTTCTTGTCGGTGCAAAACATTTAATGAAATCAATTCATATTCCGTCTCTTTGATGTCAAAAATGGAGTGAATACTTTCTTCTCGCTTGAGTGGATTTTCATTAACTGTATTAAGATCAGATATAAGTTTTTGTTGTTTTTTTAATTCACTTCTCCAATTATTAGCCACTTCAATCCACCCATCCAAATCAATATGAATTGCTTTAACAGAGAGTGAATTAAGAAGA
>MDTG01330397.1_pt1 | contig 10720 bp, 9 predicted proteins | sample 811421 | NCBI WGS metagenome assembly MDTG01 (sample SAMN05326645, study PRJNA326480) | marine metagenome | isolation source: seawater | place: Pacific Ocean: South East | collected 2011
AAAGACACTTTTAAATCTACAATTCATTGACCATCTTGTCTCTGGTATTGAATTTACAATATTTCCATGTGGCAAAGCTTGGTTAAATATTAAAATTTGACCATAATCTACCTTCAACCATTTAACATATTTTTTTATTTTATTGAAAAAATCTTCGCTGGATTTTCCTGAATATTTAGAAAATTTTTTTTCCACTTTTTTATAAATATTTGGAGGCAGAATATACATCCCTTTTGTTTGATAGCAGTTTACAAGTGGAATCCAGACAACTACTTCAAATGGTGAATCCCCTGACCAAATATCTGAATGAAGAGGTAAAAGTGAACTACTATCATTAGGGGTTTGAATGCTTAAATTTATTCTAGTCTGCATAGATAATTCATTACCCACAATTTTATAAAGTATATTTTTTGCAGCTAAAAAATAATTTTTTTTAAAATTTTTATCCTGATTTATGGAATTGATAATTTTTAACCTATAACTGTTTAATTGATTTTGTTTGATTTTTTTATGAAAGTTATTTAAGTACGATTCTTTCGAAAAATTTTTTCCTATATTAATACCTGTAATTTTTTCGATATTTTTTACAATGACTAATCTTAAATAATTTAAAGCATTATTATCATCCGCTTTTAAAATTAAGTAGCCTTTCTTTTTAAATTGGTTAGAAAGTTTTTTTTCTTCAGATTCTCTAAAATCTATCATTCAAGATAAATCTATACATTTTTTTGCATAAATAATCATCATGTAAGTTGTTATCTTTTAATATCTGATCCTGAGTACCATATTTGTTTGAAAAAGAACTTTTTAAACCAAAAATTCTTAAATCAGTTTTATTTTTTTGATTTAAAGACGACATAAACTCTAATATAGAGGATCCAAATCCACCCTCTTTAACATTTTCTTCAAGAGTTATGACTTTTTTAGAACTTTTAATAATTTTTTTTAACAAAATTTTATCTAAAGGTTTGATGGTGGAGAAATGACAAACTCCTACATCTATATCATGTTTTTTTTTTATTTTATTTACTGTATCAAGCGCGAGTTGAGCCATAACACCAGTGGTTACAAAGTTGTATTTCTCAATTTTTTTTAGTATGATACCTTTTCCAATTTTTGACTTAAAATTATTCGTAATTAATTTTTCTCCTCCTCTTGCTATTCTTATATAAATAGGGCCTTTTACTTTTGGAGTTTGTAAAACTAACTGCTTCATATCATTGGCATCACAAGGGCAAAGAATTGTAAGATTTGGCAAGGTTCTCATTATTGATAAATCCTCTATAGCCTGGTGAGTTGGTCCTAATGGTGCATATACCATTCCACCTCCATTTCCAATTAAAGTTACAGGCAAATTATGTAAGCATAAATCAATCACCACTTGTTCAAAACATCTCCTTGTTATAAAGGTTGCAATTGTATTTACATATGGTCTAAATTTTTGCATTGCCAATCCAGCAGCTATACCAATAATTGCCTGTTCAGCAACGCCTTCCATTAAAAATCTTTTAGGATATTTTTTTTTAAATTTATCTAGTACTCCAGGGCCCAGATCCGATCCAATAAATACTATTTTTTTATTTTTTTTTGCTAATTCAAAAACAGTTTCTAAACAAGTTTTTCTCATTTAATCTTTCATGCATTTATTGAGTTTTTGTTTTTCATCATCAGTAAAAAAATTTTTATGATGCCAAAATGGATTTTGTTCAGCAAAATAAAAACCTTTGCCTTTAACGGTATGGCAAATAAGTGCAGTAGGATTTTTTGAATTTCTAATTTTTTCAAAATATTTTTTTAATTGTTTGATATCATGGCCATTTACTTGATCTACTTTATATCCGAAAGAAATTAATTTATCTTTTAGAGGTTCTAGATCCAATACTTCTTTGGTTCTTCCATATGATTGGATTTTGTTATAATCAATTACAATATGAAAATTGTTTAATTTATGTTTTTTTGCAATCATTGATGCTTCCCAGAACGACCCTTCGTTTATTTCTCCATCACCAACAATTACAAAAGTTTTAAACTTTTTTTTTTGTATTTTTGCACCTATTGCCAAACCTACTCCTATTGGGGCTCCATGTCCTAGTGCTCCTGTAGAGGCTTCAACGCCTGGAACTTTATCAAATTCTGGGTGTCCACCAAGAATTGAGTTAAACTTACTTGATGTATTAAGAACTTTCTTAGAGAAAAAACCTTTATCAGATAAAATTGCATATAATGCTAGACAACCATGACCCTTACTTAAAATCAGTCTATCTCTAGTTTCTTTTTTCGGATTTTTTGGAAAAAATTTTAAAACATCATCATATAATACTCTCAAAATTTCAATAAGTGACATAGCAGACCCCATATGTCCCCTATCGCCACCAATTAAACATTTCAAAACCAATTTTCTCAAATATTTTGATCTATAATCTAGAGAAATTGATAAAGATTTTTTTTCATGATTCATATTTCTAAAAATTTTTTTTGTAAAATTTATTAATTAATCTACATATATATAAAATTTCTTTTTTTCTCAAAAATTGATTTATTGGTAGGGTTAAAATTTTTTTAGATTGTTTTTCCGTAATTGGAAAGTCTTTAATTCTATATCCCAAAAATTTAGATGCTTTTTGAAGATGTATTGGTACAGGATAATGAATAGCCGTTCCAACACCATAGTTTTGTAGATATTTAATTAATTTTTCTCTCTCTTGAACCTGAATTACAAAAGTATGATAAGTATTAAACTCATCTAACTTTTCTCTTGGAAAAAAAATCTTGTCGCTTTTCAAATTTTCTAAATATAATTTTACATTATCTCTTCTTTTTTTAATTACTTTTTTCAAATTTTTTAGTCTAAAATTAAGAATCGCAGCTTGAATATTATCCATCCTAGATACATGCCCAAAATCACTAATATCGTTTCTATTTTCTTCCATCCCGTGAGATCTTAAATTTTTAATTTTAAAATAAAGACTTTTATTATTTGTAATTACATATCCGGAGTCCCCCATTGCATTTAGGTTTTTTAAAGGGTGCGCAGAAAAACATCCAATATCACCCCAAGAACCCGAAAATTTATTTTTGAATTTTGAAAAAATTGATTGAGCACAATCCTCGACTATCGGTATGTTATATTTTTTAGAAATTTTTACTATAGCATCCATATTACACATTCTCCCGGTTAAATGAACTGGCATGATTGCTTTAGTTTTTTTAGTAATTTTTTCCTCTATTTTATTTTCATCAATATTTTGATCTTCTTTAACATCTACAAAAACTGGTTTTGCTCCTAAGTGAATTATTGTTGCTGCTGACGCAACAAAAGAATTTGGTGGTGTTATTACTTCATCACCTCGTTTAACTCCTAATAAATGTAACGAAAGAGTTAATGCATCGGTGCCACTATTTAAAGCAACACAGTATTTTACATTACATGCCTTAGAGATATTTTTTTCAAATTTAGATACCTCATCACCACCAACCCAAATTCCAGTTTTAAATGTTTTGTCTATAACTTTTAAAAGATTTTTTCTTTCAAATTTATATTGCTGTTGTAAATTTACGTAAGGAATCCTCATTATTATTTATCAGTTTTTTTTTAATTTAAATTAAATGCTTAGTTTTATTGAATTTAAAAATTATTACAATATAACCTATCTATAATGGACACTTTAAATGCATTAAATGCCAACATAAATATTCAACTAAATTTTACTGACTTAGCTATTAACCTAATTATTGCTGCAATTCTCGGATGGATATTAGAGTTTGTATTTATTCGTTATAGTAACACAATAAATAATAAAACTGTATTTAGTAAAAATTTTGTAATAATTGCAACAACAACTGCATTTATAATTTCAATTGTAAAATCATCTCTTGCTTTGTCTCTAGGTCTAGTTGGGGCACTCTCAATAATTAGATTTAGGACTGCAATTAAAGAACCAGAAGAGATTTCATATTTGTTCATTTGTATAGGTATTGGTTTGGGGCTTGGTGCAAATTATAAACTTATTACGATAATGGCTACAACAATTATTATTCTGTTAATAATTATTAAAGATAAATTTTTAACAAAAAAAGAAGTTGCTAGTGAAGCAATTTATTTAACACTAAATTTCAAAGGAAAACTAGATATTAATAATATTCTTGAAATATGTTCTAAACACTGTTCTTCAGTATATCTAAGAGATTTTGATTTATTATTAGAAAGTACACAATTAGGATTAGTAGTAAATTTCGATAATCCCAATAAAATCAATGATGTCGTTAAAAATATTAAGAATGTAAACGATCAGATAGAGATAAATTTAATTAATAAACATGACATTATTTAACATTAATAATGTATTATAAAAAAAATAACACAAAAATACTTAAAAATTTAAAGTATTTTAAAATATCCTTACTTATAATTATTTTTATAGTCTCTTTTTTTTTAGGATCATATGCTCAAAAAAATCACTTATATTATACCTTTATTAAACCTATTATTTTTCAAAATTTAAATTTTATTAAAAAGCAAATTCAAGGAAAATTTCAGGAGGTTGACAAAATCTATATCAATATTGATTTTCAAACGATGAAAGAATTAAACAATAGACGAATTGAATTTATAAAAAATAATTCAATCAATGTAGAGAATAATCAATGGTTAGATGTGACTTTAGATTATAGAAATGACACATATGAATCTAAAATAAGATTCAAAGGTAGAAGTACAGACACTCATTTAAATCCAACGATGAGAAATGAAAATATCTCTTACAAAATTAAAATAAAAAAAAGAGAAGAGGGTAATATTTTAGGTATGAGAGAATTTAATCTTATGGATTTAAGAAGAAGAGGTTATCTACTTGAGTGGTACGCAAGAAAATTTTTACAAAATGAAGGTTTAATTTTTCTTGATTATAAATTTGTAAATTTATTTATTAACGGTAAAGATCATGGTATTTATGCCATGGATGAAGCTATTTCAGAGGCAACTCTAACAAGAAATAAAAGAAGAAATAGTGTTTCAGTAAGAATAGATAATAATTATGTAGGGACTAATGTTGATCTTTCTTTAACTAATCCTGAAAGAGCAGGATTTAATAACGTATACATTATAGCAGATATTGATACCTTAAATGAGACAATCGGAGCATCGCATAGAGAACTTACAAATAGAAATATATTTAATAATAGTTTTCCAATAACTATAAAAGAAAAAATTATTTCGAAGCCAGATGGAAAAACTTTACTCAATTATAATACTGCCTCAAATTTAATCGATAACTTTAGAAAAGGTAAACTTAAAACAGAAGAAGTTTTTGATATAGATCAATTAGCAAAAGGTTTTGCCGCTTCAGATATTTTTGATGGGTGGCATGGTATTAATTGGACAAACTTAAGTTTTTATTTTAATCCAATCTCTCTTAAACTCGAGCCTATTTTTCAAGATTGGTACAACGAGGGATCTGTATCTACTGGCAATGAAGAAGTTCAAAGAAGTATAAGATATCTTGATGTTTACAATTATGGCATATTTTATAAAAATATTTTTTCATCTGATGAATTTCTTGAAAAATATGTTCATTATCTTGAAAAATATTCAAATGACAAGTATTTCAAGGACTTTAACAAAAAAATTCAAAAAGAATTGGATTCAAACCTAAAAAAAATTTATAAATCAAGTCCCTATTACATTTTTCCTAAAGAGTTATTTGAAAGAAAAAAAAAATTAGTAAAAAGTTTTGTATATCATTATGACCCAATTTATTTTAGTTTGGTAAGTAGTGCTAAACATCGTGAAAATTCAAATATTGCTATTTTTGAATTTGGAAATAAGCATATTTTACCAATCAAAATTAATAAAATAATTTTTACAAATTTTAATGGAGATACAGTAGAGAAACTAACAAATTTTAATCTAAAACCTAGAAATTTGAAGATGTTTAGTAGTAAAAAATTTGATCAATCACCAATTGAATATGAATTATTAGAATTTGAAAATTTAAAATTTAAAAAATTTAAAGAGGTAAAAGTTCAATTTAATGTTATTGGGTCTTCAAAAAAGTTTTATAAGTCATTAAAGAACCCGATCGAAAGATTACCCAAAGAAAAAATTATTTTGGACAATTTTATAATTAATAGTCAGGATAAATCTATTTTGAATAAAGATGAGTTTATAGATATTGTAGATAATAATTATATTATTAGAGAAGGAAATTGGATAATTTATGACGATTTATTTATCCCAAAAGATAAGAAATTGATAATAAGTGCAGGTACTGAGTTACAAATTATAAATAGTTCTCAGATAATTTCTAAATCTCCAATAATTGCAATTGGATTGCCTGATAAAAAAATATTTATAAACAGCCCACATAATGATTATAAAATTGGTCAATGTATAATTATTCTTGAAAATCCAAGTACATCTATTTTTGAAAATGTTGAATTTAATAACCTTAGAAACTGCGATAAAGGCTCGATTAATTCAGAAGGTTCCTTAAATGTTTATAAATCAAAAATTAAAATGAAAAATATTAAGTTTTCAAATAATAAATACGGTGATGATGGATTAAACTTTATTAACTCTGAATTTGAATTGGATAACGTTCATTTAAATAATATATATGCAGATGGTTTAGATTTAGACTATTCAGTTGGCACAATAAAAGATTTTTCATGTATCAACTGTTTAAATGATGGTATTGATATATCTAATACAACACTGAGATTAGAAAATTTTGGTGCAGATGATATTTTTGATAAAGCAATTAGTGTTGGTGAAAATAGTATAATTGAAGCTAAAAATATTAGTATAAAAAACTCAAATATAGGTTTAGCAATAAAGGATGGTTCAACAGCAAATATTCAGGATGTTAATATTGAATCCAGTAAATATCCTTTAGCTTTATATGTAAAAAAGCAAGAATTTGGAGTTCCGGAGATTAAAATAAACTCAATGGTTCTTACGGATAACATGAATCCTATTCTTTTAGAAGATGGTGCTAGATATAAAATTGATACAGAAGCTCATAGCAAAATAATTAAATCAAACATATTTAAAACTCTTTACCCAAATGCAGAATATAGAAATTTACCCTAAAGATTATTCAAACATCGATTTGAGAAATGAAAAAAAATTAGTTTTCTTAGAGTCTGAAAATTATATGATTAACTTTTTTGGATTTTTAGGATTTAAAGAAATTTTTAATAAAAGAAATATAAATAGTATATATTTTGAGACATTTAATTTTAAAGATTTAAGAGATACAATTGATGGTGAAAAATATAGGTCAAAATTAAGAATGAGATGGTATGGAGAAACATTTGGAGATAAAATCACTCCAATTTTAGAAAATAAAATTAAAATCAATAATCAAAATTTTAAAGTAAAACAAAAATTAAATGAAGTAAGTTTCTTTAATGAGATATCAGCTTATAAAATACAAAATTTAATTAAAAATTCTAATATTTTAGAAAAAAATATTCAATTTCAATTTAAAATAAGAAGGCCAAATATTTTAATTTCATACATAAGAAGATATTTTGTCTATAATGATATTAGAATTACTCTAGATACCAATTTAAAATCAAAAAACTTTTATAGATCAAAAAAAATTAATAAAATTCAATTTGCAGCTAAAAAAAAATTTTCGATAATGGAAATGAAATATAAAGATGAAGGTTTTGAAGATGTGAAGAAAATCACCTCAAAAATTAAAAATAGAGTTAAAAAATTTTCAAAATATGAATACTCATTAGTTGGAAACTAATACTTAGAATAAAATTCTTTTACAGTTTTAATAACATATTGCTGCTGTTTTTTAGAGAGATGTTGATCACATGGAAAAGATATTATTTTTTTACAATGCTGATCAGTAATAGGAAAGTCATTTTTTTTATAACCTAAATATTTTATACTATCCTGCAAATACATTGGCTTTGGATAATGGATTTTTGCTTCTATGCCTCTTTTTAAACAATGTTCGTAAAGCAAATCTCTCTTTTCTGCAAAGATTATATAAAGATGATATACAACTTTCATATATTTTGGTCTTGGTGGGATTATTATATTTTTAATTTTTGACAATTCGTCATCATAGTATTTAGCATTCCGTATTCTTTGATTTGCTATTTTTTTTGCCTTAGGCAACAACCAATTTCCAACAACAGCTTGAAAAGTATCTAATCTTGAATTGTATCCATTAATTTTGACCGTGTCTCTGTCTACCAAACCATGGTTACGTAATAATCTAAGTTTTTTAAATAAATTATAATTATCTGTGGTAATTATTCCTCCATCAGACCAAACATTTATATTTTTCAGTGGATGCAATGAGAAAGCTCCTGTAATTCCCCATGTACCAGCATTTTTATTATTAATAGAGCCTAAAATCGATTGGCACGCATCCTCTACTACTGGAATTTTATATTTTCTACTGATTTTTAATAGCTTAGGCATATTTGTCATATATCCTGTGAAATGCACAGGAACTATAGCCTTAGTTTTTTTTGTTATTTGTTTTTCTACTAAATTAACATTCATACAAAACGTATCATCACAATCTACAAATTTTGGTATTGCACCTAACTCCGTAATAGCACCAACAGTAGCAACAAATGTATTTGCTGCAGTAATTATCTCATCACCTGGTTTAATTCCCATTGCTTTTAAAGATAGCTTAATCGCATCTGTACCAGAATTTACACCAACTGCATATTTTGTACCTATTAATTTAGAAAATTTTTTTTCAAAAACATCCAATTCTTTCCCTAAAGTAAAGTCACCAGTAAGAACAAATTTTTTTAATTTATTCCAAAGATCTGGACAATTTGAAAATTGTTGTTTGAGATAAGAGTATCTAACTTTCATAAATAATTATTGTAAATTAATTGAGTTCATTCTTTTAATATTAAAAAACATCTCATTGTCAAAAGTATTTGTTAATATTTTTTTTTGAAAAGCTTCTTTTAAATCTCTTACAGCATCTTTAACTGTATATTGAGTTTCAAAACCTAAAATATCTTTAATTTTTTGTGAGCTAACATGATAAGATCTATTATCATCTGAAATTGATTTAGTAATCTCTACATTTCCTATAACTTCTTTAACATCTTTAGCTAATTCATTTACTGATTGATTCCTGAAACCTACATTAAAAATCTCACCATTAACTTTTTTTTCATCTGCATTAATCACTGCATGATAGGAGCTGACCATATCTTTAATATGAACATTTGGTCTCAACTGATCACCACCAAAAACTTTGATAATTTTATTATGATATGCATGATTTGTTAGAATATTCACTACTAAATCAAGTCTTTGTCTTTTTGCATAACCACACACAGTAGAGGGTCGAATAGTAGTAGTTATAAAATTTTCTGATTTATATTTATTTAGAATTATCTCACATTCTCCTTTAAATTTAGAGTAATCGGTTAAAGGTTCAAGGCTCATATCTTCCGTAACATTTTTTTCTTCTTTAATTCCGTAAACAGAGGACGAAGAAGCATATATAAATTTAAATATGCCTAATTCTCTACTTAATTTAACAAGGGGCTCAAATGCCTCTAGATTAATAGATCTGCCTAATTCTGGATTTAATTCAAAACTTGGATCATTTGAAATACAGGCTAAATGAATAAATATTTCGTGTTTTTTTAAATTTTTTTTTATAAGACCTATGTCTCTTATATCTCCTTTTATTTTTTTTTAAATTAATATGATCTGGTAATACGTCTTCGCCATAAATCATTAAGTCATACACAGTTACATGATGTCCCGACTCTAGTAAAGATGGAACCAGTTCGGATCCAACATAACCAGCGCCTCCCGTTATAAAAATTTTGCTCATTAAATTTTATTTTAATATATGATCAGACGCTTTTATAAGTTTTATTCTATCAATCAATCTTTTATTACCAATTGATGAAACAGATTGGGATGCGGCTAAAGAACCAAGTAATAAACTAAAACTCTTATCAATATTAGATTTTAACATTAATGATAAGATGGATAACATAGTATCCCCGGAACCAATTTTATCTACAACAGTAGATGCAAATGCTTCCATGTTATAAAATTTTTTTGTAGGTTTATTAAACAGTGTTGCTCCTTCGCTTCCTTGAGTAACAACCAAATCGACTATATTAATTTTATTACTTAATTTCTTCATTAGATTATTAATTTTATCATTTTTATCTCGAAGCTCGTGTCTTAACTCTGTTTCGTTAATGATAACAAAATCAACATTTTTATATTTTTCCATTGTATGAAACCCCCTATTTGCCGCGTTAATTTGTGCATTTAAGGACAAGAACTTGGATTTTTTTGAAATTAATAAAGAATTTTTGTCTGAAATAAAACCATGACCATAATCCGATACTATTACTAAATCAAATTTACTCAAATTTTTATTTAAATATTTATTTAATTTATTATTTTCCACTTTTGACATAGGATCGTCATTCATTACATATGAGCCAAATACTTTATTATTTGTTATCATCTCTAGATATTTTTTTTTTATAATTGTGGGAGAATTTTTTTTCTTAATCGCTTTAAAATTTAAATTTTTTGATAGATTTTTATTAATAAATCTTTCGTGTTTTTTGTTATCTCCAATCATTCCTAATAAAGTGACATTTTTAGAAAATTGAGAAACATTTCTAGCAATTGCGGCAGCACCACCTAAATAAATTTCGTTATATTGCTCTTGCATTTGAAGAA
>MDTG01408409.1_pt1 | contig 10720 bp, 11 predicted proteins | sample 811421 | NCBI WGS metagenome assembly MDTG01 (sample SAMN05326645, study PRJNA326480) | marine metagenome | isolation source: seawater | place: Pacific Ocean: South East | collected 2011
ATATTACTAAGGGTATAGACTATATTTTTCATGCAGCTGCTTTAAAACAAGTTCCATCTTGCGAATTTTATCCAATGGAAGCCACAAAAACAAATGTAATAGGAACAAATAATATCATTACGTCATCAATAAAGAATAATGTAAAAAAAGTTATCTGCTTAAGTACAGATAAAGCTGTTTATCCAATTAATGCAATGGGTATGTCAAAAGGGTTAATGGAAAAAGTTATGATTGCAAAATCAAGAATAGCTGGAACCAAAACTCTTATATGTGGGACAAGATATGGTAATGTTATGGCATCGAGAGGATCAGTAATACCAGTTTTAATAGATCAAATTAAAAAAAATAAAGATATAACAGTTACAGATGGATCAATGACTAGATTTATGATGTCATTAGGTGATGCTGTTACACTTGTTGATTATGCGTTCAAAAATGCAAAACAAGGAGATCTTTTTGTAATGAAAGCTCCAGCAACAAATATGCTATCGCTAGCAGAAACTTTAAAACAGATCTTTAACTCTAAATCTAAAATAAAATTTATAGGTATAAGACATGGGGAAAAAAATTTTGAAACCTTGGTAAACAGAGAGGAGAGGTTTAATTCTATAGAAAACAAAAATTATTTTAGAATTGTTCCTGATAAAAGAAGCTTAAATTATGAGAGCTATCACAGCTCTGGTAAAGAAAAAATAATCAAATACGAAGAGTATACTTCAAAAAACACAAAACAACTTAATAAAAAAGAGCTTATAAAACTATTACTTGCTTTAGATGAAGTCAAAAAAGAGCTCTAGAATTTATCGAAATATAATTATTCTTGGATCACAAGGAATGCTTGGTAAGAATGTAAATTATCATTTTCGAGACAAATTTAAAGTACATCTTATAAATAAAAAAATTACTCCAAGAAATTTAAATAGTGTAATAGGGTTAATTAATAAAAAAAAAAATCTATTATATTTAATTGTATTGGAGCTATACCTCAAAAAAAAATAAAAGATAAAGATATGTTTTTTTCAAATTATTTAATAACTAAAAAATTTTCAGAAAATTTATCTAAAAAGCATTTTTTAATTCATCCAAGTACAGATTGTGTTTTTGACGGAAAATCAAAAACAAGTTATAAGAAAAATGATCAAACTAATGCGAGAGACTTTTATGGAATTACAAAATTGCTTTCTGAAAAGACTTTGGAAAATAGAAATAATACATTAATTGTTAGGGTCTCAATAATTGGAAAAAATACAAAAACTAAAAAAGATTTATTAACTTGGTTTTTACATAATAAAAAAAAATTGAATGGATATACTAATCATTTCTGGAATGGAATTACTACTTTAGAGTGGTGTAAAAAAATTGAATATATTTTGAAATTTAAAAAAAAATATATTAATTCTATTAAATTAATACAGCTAGGTACTAAAGAAATTTATAGTAAATATGAAATGTTAAAGATATTTCAAAAAATATTTGAAAAAAAAATAATAATAAATAGAAAAAAGACGCAATTTGTTAACAGAACTTTGAAGCCAGATGTATATAGTCCCAATTTAGAAATTCAATTAGAAGAATTTAAAAATTTAAAATATTTTGAAAAATTATAAATTGATTAAAAATAATTCTTTTCATTTTTCTGTTGATGATGTTTTTAATTCATTAATAGAAATTAGTGACAAAAAAATTTTACTTAAAGATCACTGGTTCTTTAAACAACTATATGATCTCTGGAAAAATTATGGTGTAAAAACAAGCTGCAATCTTTTTTTAGAAGGCATTGTAAATGATAAAAAAAGATATTTACAAGAGGTAAGATGCATTAAAAATGAGATTGACGAGGGTTGGTTATTTTTTGGACCTCACGCATTGAATTCAAGCACGCCACCTTTCAAACAAAACAAAACACAACAGATTAAAACATTCAATGATATTTATAAAGAAATAGATCGATTTGCCGGCACTAAAAATCGTTGTAAATACATCAGGTTGCACCATTATTCGGAAAGCTATCAACTATCTAATTATTGGAAACAAAACAAAATTAAAGGTTTGTTCTCTACAGATAGGTCAGTGGGCTCGCACACAATGCCTAATTATATTTCAAAAAAATTAATCAATTTTGGTAATGCAGAATATAAATCAACTTTTTTTATAAAAACAGATTTTAGAGTTGAGTGGTTATCAAAAATAAGAAAGAACATTCAATCTAAAATTTTAAAGGTTTTTAATCTGAAACTTAAAAAAAAAAAATTTATTATAATTTATTCTCATGAATATGAATTAAAAAAAAAGAAAAATAAAAAAGTGTTGATTAAATGCATTTCCTTGATTAGAAAAATAAATCTAAAAAGTATTCATCCATGACAAATATAGCATTTATAGGATATAGAGACTGGTCAATTGACATATTAAGAAAACTTGCAAGAAAAACAAAAAAAGTAAAATTTATATTTCTTCATACAAAAAAAGTTAAATTTAAATTAGCCAAAGAAATTAAAACTTACAAAATTGATCCAAAAAATAATGATATTATATTTGAAATTTTAAATAAAAATAAAATTGAAATTGCTTTGTTTTATGGATGGTCTTGGATAGTAAAAGAAAAAGTTTATAATAATTTTTTATGTTTAGGACTTCATCCATCGAAATTACCTGAATACAAAGGTGGGTCACCGCTTCAACATCAAATAATTGATGGTAAAAAAAAATCAGCTGTAACTGTTTTTAAAATTAATAAAACAATTGATGGTGGAGAAATTTTCAAACAAATGTATTTAAATTTAAAAAATCCTTTGAATAAAATTTTTCATGATATTACAAAAAAGGGTTATCAAATGAGCATTGATTTAGTTAAAAAATATAACAATAATCAATTAGTTTTTAAAAAACAGAAAACCAAAAAAAAAATTTACTTAAGAAGAAAACCTTGGGAAAGTGAAATAAAAATGAGAGATTTAAAAAATTTAAGATTTAATAAATTGAACAACTTTGTAAGAGCTCTTGATGATCCATATCCAAATGCATTTATAAAAATAGGCAAAAAAACTTTAAATATAAGATTAATTAAAAAAATTCCTAATAAGAGAAGAAAAATAACTAGTATAAATACAAATAACATCGCTCCAAAAAAAATTATAGGAAAATTTATAAAATTAAAAGACTCGTATGCAAAAATCTTAAAAGGTAGTATCCATTAATTAATTTTTTAAATAAATGATAAAAAAAAAGGTCTCGGTTGTTTGTAGTGATCAGTTCGGAGCAGAAAGAATAATACGATTTTTTTATTTCAGTAAATTTGTTTGGGACTATAACGAAATAAAGATTTGCAATGAAATTGACATGAATTTTTCAAAAACAATTCTTGTAGATAGAAAATCAATAGAAAACTTAAAAATCTCTGATGATCACAGAGATTTAAAATTTATAATATGTTTGTGGAATGGTTTTTTTGATTATCAAAATGTTGAGGTAAGGGCATTTTTAAATAAACTAAAAAATTTAAAAATAAACTACAAATGTTTTTTACCTGTTCTATTAGATGAGCATAGAAAATTAGATGATATCATATATCCCGAAAAAATAATTGTAAATAATGATATTAAATTCATATCAAACAAAAAATATCAATTGATGTTTAATTATCCTAATCTGTTTTATTTTTTACGTTTCTATAAAAACCCAAAAGTATTTTTTAAAAATCTTTTGGAAAGCAAGATCGTTTTTGTTGGCGGTGGTATTCTAAATGAAAAATCAGTGTCGAAATTTCTTGATTCAAATATTGAAGACAATGCAAAAAAAATTATTAAAGAATTTTATAATTTTTCACAATCTAATAGAATAAAGAATATTTTTATTTATTTAAAAAATTTAATTGAATCAGAATTATTTTTATCGCTTTCAACAACTAGAAGGTTTTATTTATTACATAGAATGTTTAGACATGTTCTTTTTTCAAGTATGATTAAATTCAAAAATTTTCAATTTTATTTAAGAGAGTATAAAATAGGATTAGTAAGATCAAGTTTATACAAAAATAATTATTATTTAGACTTAGGATCTTCAGCTGGTTTTGGAATTTACGATAGATCACTTCAACTTTTTAAGCATTATAAAAATAAAAATATTAATATAGAATTTTTCAGTAAAGATTTAGACTTTGAAAAATCGTTGAGAAAATTGGAAAGCATTATTAATAAACTTGAAAATACAAGTAATAAAAACATAAGTGTAAATAATTTGATAAAATTACTAAAAATTTAAATTTTATTAAATTTAAGAACTATCTAAATGTCTTTCTTAAAAAATTTTTTAGTGAGAACTCTCTTTTTGAAATTTTTTTTGGTTGGTTAAGCTCTTTATTATTAATTTTTTTAATCTTGCACATACCTGTGCCTTGAAAATTAAACTCTATGTCGATATTTTCTCTATTTCCATAAAATATCTCAAGTAATATCTCAAAAGTTTCTAAGTTATTAATTTCACCATAAAATCTATTTTTATCACTATCAATTAGATAAGGTATCCAACTTATATCATCTATATAAAAACATGAATTTACATTAAGTAAATTGAAATAATTATAAATAATATTTTTTACGTGATTAGCTTCGTGAATTGTATCTAATAATATTAAAGAAAATTGCTCAGGTATTTTTTTTTTAACAAACTCAAAATCATCATCTCGTGAATGAATAAAATTCCAATTACTATTATCGAATTTGTGTTTATAATCTATATTGTCAACAGAATAGACCTTGCAATTATATTTATTTGAAAAATTTAAAAATAATTCAGTAGACATTGCTTTTTCACTCACTCCAAATTCAAGAATATTACAATTGTTTAATTTTATTAACTCAGGATATATAAAATTAATAAGTTTTGAATGATGGCGCGATCTTGATTCAAAAGATTTTAAAAATTCTTTCATACTAATTTTAATTTAAGTGCGATTTAATAACTCTCTTTAAGTTTAATTTTGGTTTTATTCCAGTAAATCTTATTAATTTTTTTATATTAGATTTAGTGAATGAAAATTCCTTATTTGAAATTTCTTTATATTTAATTTTTAACTTTTTTACTTTTGAAGCTTTAATTTCATCAACAATTTTATCAATCGATATATCAATTCCAGTTCCAACATTAATAATTTTATAAAATTTATTCATTAGGCTAACTTTATTTATAGATTTTTCAATTATTTTAACTACATCAATTATCTCAATAAAATCTCTAGATGGAAATATTTTTTTAATTTTTTTTCTATCTTTTATATAATTAATTTCAGTAGTTTTTCCATTACTTATATTTTGAATAATCTTAAATAATAATCTTTGATAATTTTTTTTATTAAATTTATACATCTTAAATTTATCGTTAAAAATTCCAACAACATTAAATAATCTAAATATTATTAATTTTTTAAATTTATTTTTTAAAAATTTTTCTATCATTATTTTATTTTTTCCATAAAAATTTTTTGGAATTGTATTATTAATTTCTACGTAACTATTATTAAGTTTTTTTTCTTTATATACATTGGATGAAGACAAAAAAATGAAATTCTCAATTTTACATTTTTTACAAATCTCGATAAACTTTTTAGTTTTAATAATATTATTAGTGTAATATTTATGTTTTTTATGTTCTCCTTCTAATACATAGGAAAATGCTGCAGTGTGAATTATTGTTTTAATTTTGTATTTATAAATTAATTTTTCAACATTTTTTAAGTTTGAAATATCTATTTGAAAGAATTTTTTTTTGTTTGGAACATTAGATCTATATGAATATTTTAGATTATCTATACCCAAATATTTAATTTTTTTCTGTTCGAAATAGCAAGAGATATGTGATCCAATATATCCAGCACTTCCAGTTATTAATATCATTTTGATAAAAATTACTTATAAATTAAGTTAATAATTGTAAAGAAATTAATTAATGAAAAAAAAAATATATTATTGGTCACCATGTTTGAATCCTGTGGGTACAGTAAAGTCAACAATAAATTCTGCCAAGTCATTATCAAAATTTGATAAAAGTTATGATGTAAAGATCATAAATGCATGTGGTGAGTGGAGTAAATATGAAGAAGAGCTTAAATTATGTTCAATAGATTTGATTAATTTAAATTTTGATTATTTTAGATTTCTTCCTAAGACTGGTTATATCCAGAGCAGGATTTCTTATATATTAATTTTTATCTTTTCTTTTTTTCATTTATTAAAATTGTTAAGAAAAGATAAACCTGAAATATTAATAATGCATTTAATTACCTCTTTACCAATGTGCATATTGTATTGTTTTGAATTAAATACAAAATTTATATTAAGAATTTCTGGTTTTCCCAAATTAAACTTTTTTAGAAAATTCTTCTGGAAAAAACTTTCATCGAAAATTTATAAAATTACATGCCCAACTAATGAACTAAAGGATAATTTGGTAAAAAAGAATATTTTTAGTGAATCAAAAATATTTTATTTACCAGACGCTATTATTGACATTAAAAAATTTAAATTAGAAATATCAAAAAAAACAATAAATCTACCTTTTGATATAAGCAAAAAAATTGTTTTAGGAACTGGTAGATTAACCAAACAAAAAAATTTTACATATTTAATTAGCGAATTTGATAAATTTTGTAAGATTAATAACGATTTTGTACTAGTTATTCTCGGTGATGGAGAAGAAAAAGAAAATTTACAAAACTTAATATTAAGTAAAAAACTTCAAAAAAAAGTTTTTTTACTTGGGCAGGTAGAAAACGTTTATGAGTTTATGAAAATTTCAAATGTTTTTGTATTAAGTTCTTTATGGGAAGAAGTTGGTTTCGTAATTGTAGAGGCTGCATTATCAAATCTTTTCATAATTTCTAGTAACTGCCCAAATGGACCAACAGAATTTTTAGATTATGGTAAAAATGGAAATTTATTCAATTCAAATCAAAAAAATGCGTTATTTAATAGCTTAGAAGATTTTTTATATTGTAAAGATAAATTTAATAAAAAATTGAAAGCAAAAAAAAATTCTTTAAAGTATACAAAATATAGACATTTTAAAATTTTAAGAAAAATTTTAGATTAAATTTACAAAAAATTATTAACTAATTTAAAATATTTATTTAAATTTTTTTCATAATCAAATCTTTTTAAGTTTAAATATGATTTTTTAATTATTTTATTGCATTTAGATTTGTATTTATAACAAAAAAGTATTTTTTTTGATAATTCTTCATAGTTACCAACCTTAAATAAGAAACCACCTTTTCCATTAAGTAAAATCTCTTTTGGACCTGTCGGGCATGAACTAGAAATCGATATTTTTTGTAAGGCAATGGACTCCAAAAGAACATTTGGTAAACCTTCATATCTTGATGATAAAACAAATAGGTCTGATTGTTTGAGATATGAGTAAGGATTTTCAGTAAAGTTTTTGAATGAAACTTTTGTATTTAAATTATTAAGTTTTACATAATTTTCTAAATTTTTTTTTAAAGGTCCTTCGCCAATAATAACAGCTTCGAGAGGTATTAATTTTTCAATTATTTTAATAGCTTTTAAAAATGTAATTTGGTCTTTTTGCTCTGTACATCTTCCAATATTTAAGATTTTAAATTTTTTCTTTGAATTAAATAATTTTTTTGATTTAAATTTTGATTTTCTAATTATTTCCTTAATATTCAATGGATTATAGATACAAGTAGAGTTTACTTTAAATCTTTTTTTTAGCTCATTCTTGAATTCCAAACTATTAACCATCACTTTATCAGCCTTATTTAAAAAATATTTATATAAAATTATTTTTATAAAGTTTTTTGACCATCCTGTTGGCGAGGAATTACATCTAACAATGTTTTTAATAGAAAAAATTTTACAGATAAAAATTGTATAAATATTTGCTTGGAATGAAAAAACAACAGTATTTTTATTTTTTAAAATTTCAATGATTAATAAAAAAAAAGATAATAAAAATTTAAATCTCCTTCCACAGTTATCCCAATATTTTGATGACAATGTAATAAAATTAATTGATTTATCAAATTTATTTCTAAATTTTTTCGAAATTGTAATTAAAGAGACATAATTATGTTTTTTAGCTAAATAATTACTAACTATAAAAAGATTTTTTTCAACACCCCCTTTCTCAATAGAGGGCATAAAAATAATTAAATTTTTTTTCATTTATTATTAATCCTAGAATTATTAAATAATTGATATAGATAATAGATTCCAAGACCAAAATACAAGCACAGGCAGATATATGTTGGTATAAAGTATCTAGTATATCCAACCCAAGATGATATTGAAAAAAAATACATTGCAGCAATTAAAAGTATATGTGGAATGTAAATTTCATTTTTTATTGCGTACAAAAAACCTAGGAAAATTATAAAAAATACAAGGAGTGTATAAATTACTCTATATTTTAGAGTTTTTTGATGTAATTCACTTTTATAATATCCCACACCATGAATTCTCGTAAACAAGACTTCAGTAGGATTTAAAAGGGCAGAATGTAGCGAAGACTTGAAAGCAATTTGAATAGTCAATAATTTATTATTTAATATTGCTTCTATTGCTTTTTCTCTTTGCCATTTATAAAAAATAATCCTGTCGCTTTCATTATTTAAATCAAGATTATTTTTTTCTGCAAAATTTAGTTTTTTAGACATTAATACATTTTTAGCTTCCAACACTGAGTTATAATTTTGATTTTTCATTTCAATAGATGGTAGAAAAAAATTATATAAATTATCTATTGTTTGTGTTGGAAAAAAATAAAAATTGTCAGACCTATTATAATTCAAGTACCCTAAAATCAATAATATTGTTCCATAGGATAGTGCCAAATTAAATATTTTAAATAAAGAATTTTTTTTAAATTTAAAAAGAACAATGATTACAGGAACAATTATGAAAAACATAGCTACTGACCTTTGTAGATAACATAAAGCAAATAAAAAACCTAAAAATAGATAATTTATATTTTTTTTTGGAAGATCAATTAAATTTGAAAACAAAAAAATTAATATTGAAAAGAAAATCGTTTCTCCAAAAATAGTATATCTATATTGATTAATTGTAGGTTCAAATAAAAGGAAAACAGTAGTGAAATAAATTACTAATTTATTTATTTTTAGGAGTTTTAATTTACGATAGAAATAAATCACTGATAAGTAATATAAAATTGTCTGAAATAAAAAAAAAGAATGTATATTTTTAAAATTTATATCTCCTTTTTTATCATAAAAATCTAAGTTAGATATTTTACCATAAAGACCGAGTATTTTAGATGGTAGAAAATGGTGTCTAAATTCATAATCTTGAATATTTGAAAAAGAAGTATTTTTCTTGAATTCATATGCTGTATTCCACATATTCATTTCCACAGGTGAGTATAGTAATCTAGGAAATTCCCCAGTATTAGAGGGAATTTTATTAAATTTATTTATTTGAAAATTAGAACTTATATTGAAAATCATAAAATTTATAATAATAAGGAATATAATTACGTAATTATTTTTTGATATTTTAAATAAATTATTAAACATAGCTTATTATTATTATTTTTTATAAAAATGAAAACAAGTATAAAAATAGAAATTGCAAAATATCTATCAAAAATACTTATAAGTTTTTTCTCTCATAATCATATTACAACAAAAAGAAATGATATAATTTGGAAATTAGATTTAAATGAAGCAATAGATTTAAGTATTTTTATATTTGGAAAATTTGAACCTTCAATACATAAAATAGTTAAAAAACTATTAGTAGATGATTTAAATGTTAAAGATATAGTTGATATTGGCGCAAATTGTGGAAGTCACACGCTAAATTTTGCACTTCAATTTCAAGACAAGAGAATATTTGCCATTGAACCTACTCAATATTGCTACGAAAAATTAACCAAAAATATTGATTTAAATCCTGAATTAAAAAAAAATATAACCGCTGTTCAGGGTTTCTTATCAAATAAAAATTTATTACCAGATAATATTTATAGTAGTTGGGATCTTAACTCTAACCAAGAAAAACATAAGGAACATAAAGGTGTAAAAAAAACAACAACAAATTCAAAAGTTTTTTCGCTAGATGAATTTACTGAAATTTATAAAATAAGTTCATCTTTGATTAAATGCGATGTAGATGGAAATGAATTATTTGTTTTTGAAAGCGGAAAAAATTATTTAAAAAAATACAAACCTAAAATTGTTATGGAATTAGCACCTTATCTTTATGAGGAAAACAACTATAAATCGTATGATTTATTTCAACTAATAAGATCTTATGGATATAATTTTTATAATACTCAGAACTTTAAAAAAATACATTCAATTGAGGAATATGCATCAAAAATAAGGAGAGGATCAAGCAAAAATATATATCTTGCCTAAATTAAGATATTTTTTTGAGAGATAAAATCAAGATATTAATAATTTTTAAATTTAATGGATCTAATAAGTGTAATTATACCGTATTATAAAAAAAAAAAATATATCAAGTCAACTATATCTTCAATTTTAAATCAAACATATCAAAAATTTGAAATAATAATCATATACGATGATATTAACAAATCTGATTTAGTATATTTAAAAAAGATAACTCGTAAAAATAAAAAAATAAAATTAGTAGTTAACAATCACAATATTGGTGCAGGACTATCAAGAAATCGAGGAATTTACTTATCAAAAGGAAAATATATTTGTTTTATA
>MDTG01069225.1_pt1 | contig 10719 bp, 13 predicted proteins | sample 811421 | NCBI WGS metagenome assembly MDTG01 (sample SAMN05326645, study PRJNA326480) | marine metagenome | isolation source: seawater | place: Pacific Ocean: South East | collected 2011
TATAATTTTAAATGCACTATTAAAATGGTTTGCTCCTATTTTATCTTTTACAACTGAAGAAATTTTTAAATTATTATTTAAGGATCAAAAAAGCATTCACCTTGAAAAATTTCTAGAGTTTCCTGATAAATTTAAAAATCAAAAACTTAGTGAAAAATGGGGTGAATTAATTAAAATAAGAAATATTTGTAACATAAGTATTGAGGAAAAAAGAGCTAGTAAAGAAATTGGATCAAGTTTAGAGGCAGATTTAAAAATACAATTAAGTGAAAAATTGAGAAATTTTACACAGAATACAGATTTTTCAGAACTTTGCATTACATCAAAAGCCGAGGTAAGTTATTTAGATAATATTGAGACAATAGCAGTAACTAGTAAAGCAAAGGGAGCTAAGTGTCCAGTTTGTTGGAAAATAAATGAGGGTCCTTGTCCAAGACATCCTCAATGATTAAAAATAATTTAATTAAAGATTTTTTAGTTTTTTTTTTAATATTTTTGTTAGATAGAATTTCTAAAATTTATGTAGTTTATTTGGAAAAAATAAATTTAAATTCAGAAATCTTTTCATCAAAATTTTTAAATATTTATTTAATCTGGAATAAGGGAATAGCATTTGGCTTTTTTTCATTTAATGAAAAAAACTTGTATAATGGTTTAACTTTTTTAATTTTATTAATTATTTTTATAATTTTTTATATGGCAATAAGAAGCTCCGGATTAAAAAAATATTCGCTTTTAATGATTTTAGGTGGTGCTCTTGGAAACACTTTTGATAGAATATTTTATAAAGCTGTTCCAGATTTTATAGATTTTCATATACAAGATTTTCATTGGTTTATATTTAATGTAGCAGATATATTTATTACGATTGGAGTTATTTTTATGATAATGTTAGAATTCGTAAAGAGCAACAATAACAAAAAAATATGAAATATTTTAAATTATTTATTTTTATAAATTTAATTCTTTTTGTTTACTCTTGCGGTACAATTAAAGAAGGATTTTCTAATCAAAAAAAAAATAGTAGTGATGAATTTTTAGTAGAAAAAAAAACACCATTGATTTTACCCCCAGATTTTGATGAATTGCCAGCACCCCAGTCTACAAAAATTCAATCTGAAAAAAATAAAAATTCAATTGAAAGCTTAATAACTAATAATCAAGAGGAAGAAAACAAAGCAGACAATCAAAATATTTTAAATAAAACTCTCGAGGAATCTTTTTTAGAAAAAATTAAAAACAATTAATGTTGACTAATAATATCAGTTTTAAAAATTTTACTATTAAAACAAAAGATAACAAAATTAAAAAAATATTTTTTTCAATTTTAAAAGAAAATAATCAATGTATAGAATCATTAAAAAAAGAATATAAATATAGTTTTAATAAAAATAAAATAGAAAAATTTAAAAAATCAGACAACTTTAGATTGATAGGAATGGGTGGGTCAGTACTAGGTGCGCAAGCAATCTATGACTTCTTAAACTCCAAAATAAAAAAAAATTTTACTTTTATAAATAATCTCAAACCAAAAATTAAAAAAAATTCTTCAAAAAATATAAACATAGTCGTATCAAAATCAGGAAATACAATTGAAACGATACTTAATGCAAATATTCTTATTAAAAAAAAAGACGAAAATATATTTATTACTGAAAATAAAAAAAATTATCTTTATATTTTAGCTCAGAAATTAAAAGCAGAAATTATACATCATAATAATTTTATTGGAGGAAGATATTCTGTACTATCAGAAGTAGGGATGCTACCTGCAGAATTAATGGGTTTAAAAATAAATAGATTTAAACAATTAAATTCACTAATTAAAAATAAAAAGTTTTTAAATGCTTTAATTTCAAATGTAAGTTCAACTTTATATTTTATTAATAAAAAAAAATTTAATTCAATTATTATTAATTATGATGAAAAATCTGAAAGTTTATTTCAATGGTATCAACAACTAATTGCTGAAAGTTTGGGTAAAAAAAATAAGGGCTTGTTACCAATAATTTCAAACATGCCCAAAGATAATCATAGTTTAATGCAGCTTTATTTGGATGGATTTAAAAATAATTTTTTTACATTTTTTTATGTCCACGAAAAAAATTCTGATAAGATAAGTAATACCAATTTGCTTTCAATTCAAAAATTTCTTCAAAACAAAGATTTGTCTCATATTTTATATGCTCAAAAAAAAGGGACAGAGAACGTTTTTAATAAAAAAAAAATACCGTTTAGAAGTTTTGAAATAAAAAGAAGAGATGAAAAAACTTTGGGTGAATTATTTTGTTTTTTTATACTAGAGACAATTTTAATTGGAAAATCAATTAATCTTAATCCCTATGATCAGCCTGCAGTTGAATTGATTAAAAATGAAACTAAAAAAATGTTATTTTAAATAGTTAGAAATATTATTTTAGAAATTCCATAAGTTTTTTCCTCCACAATTCTTAAATTAGTGGGAAAGGAATCTTTTTCATTTTTATGTCTGTGAAGAATAAGTAAACCATTTTTTTTTAAGATATTTTTATTGCTAACTTTCAATAAGATTTCTACTAAATTTTTATCTTTATAGGGGGGGTCTAAAAAAATTATATTGTATTCATCATTCATATCCAAAAGTGTTTTTTTGTTATGAATATCTTTTTCTAAAATTTTATAGTTTTTAATTGATTTAAGATTGGTCAAGTTCTTCTTTAAAATTGGCAGAACACCTGAGTAATTTTCTACAAAAGTGACTTTTTTTGCACCTCTAGATAAACATTCAATTCCAAATGATCCAACACCAGAGAATAAATCTAATATATTTGAACTTTTTAAATCTACTTTAAATTTATTTGAATGATTTAAAATATTAAAAATTGATTCTTTAGTTAAATCTTTTAAAGGTCTGGTATTAATATCTTTTGGTTCAAGAATTTTTTTACCTTTAAAAGAACCAGATATTATTCGCATTATTTAATAACCTTGTAACCTATATCTTTCCTGTAAAAACCATCATTCCAATTTAAGTCATCTAAATTATTAATAATATTTCTTTTTGCTTCAATAAATTCATCTGATAAAGAAACAAAGTTAAGAACCCTGCCTCCAATTGCATAAAGTTTATTATTTTTTTTTAATGTTCCTGCGTGATATAAAAAGTTGTTTTTATTTAATTTCATTTTTTCTAATCCAGATATTTCAACATTTTTTTTGAAAGTATCTGGATACCCTTTTGAACAAAGCACAATGCATAAACTTTTTTTATTTAACCACTCAATATTAAGTTTGTTTAGTTTATAATCACAACAAGCTAAAATTATATCAATTAGATTGGTTTTCAATTTAGGAATAATTGTTTGGCATTCAGGGTCACCCATTCTTACATTATATTCTATTAAGTATGGTTCATCTTTTACAATCATTAATCCTGCATATAAAAATCCTTTATACTCTGAACCCATTTCAGACAAACCTTTAAGGGTTGGCTGAATAATTTTATTAATAATTTTTTTTTCTAGATTTTCATTTATTAATCTTGATGGAGAATATGCTCCCATACCTCCAGTGTTTTTTCCTTTATCACCCTCTAGAACTCTTTTGTGATCTTGAGCTGTATCAAATTTTTTAAATGTTTTTCCATCATGAACTGTGAAAAAACTCATTTCCTCACCCTGCAGAAATTCCTCAATAAGTAAGTTTTCTGCTAATCCAAACTTTCCACTGAATATTTCATCTATAGCATTATTAGCTTCTTGATTATTATTACAAATATACACACCTTTTCCTGAAGCAATATTATTTGCTTTAATTACAGTAGGGTAGTTAGTATCTTTGCAAAAACTTTTTGCATTATTTTTATTTTGAAATATTCCAAATTTTGCTGTTGGAATATTATATTTTTGACAAAGTTTTTTTGTAAATATTTTTGAACCCTCTAATTGAGCAGCAATTCTATTTGGTCCAAAAACTTTAATTTTAGATTGTTCTAAATAATCCACCAAACCATCTACCAAAGGCTTTTCAGGACCAATAATGACCAAATCAATTTCTCTTTCCAATATAAAATTTTTAATATTTTCAAAATTTGATAATTCAATGTTAATATTTTCTGCGATTTCTTCTGTACCAGCATTTCCTGGTATGCAAAAAACCTTGTGAATTTTGCTTGAATTTTTTAAATTTTCACAAATTGCGTGTTCTCTTCCACCACTTCCTATTATTCCAACTTTCATATAGAAATATATAAACTAAAAATGATAAAAAAATTAGCTAAAATAAAATATTTGCCAAATAATTTTCAAATTATACAAACAGGTGATTACGTAGAATGTGCAGTTTCAGGAAAAAAAATTAATCTAGAAGATCTCACTTATTGGAATGTTGAATTACAAGAAGCATACTTTTCTTACAAGGAAGCATTTAAAAAAAGAGAAATAATAAAGAAAGAATAAGCACTATTTCCAACGATTATGGGACCAAATCCATTGTTCTGGTTTATTCATGATCATTTTTTCAAGAATTTGATTTAACTCATCTGTAATATTTTTTATTGTTATATCTTTTGAAAAGTTCAAAGGTTTACTAATTTTTATTTTAAAATTTATTCCATCAATTCTTTCAATATATACAGGCACTATAGGAATATTAAATCTTTTTACTAATTGAGCTGGAATTGTTGTTGTTAGTGCATGTTCATTAAAAAAATTAGACATTATTCCTTCTGATACTCTTTGATCAATCATTAAAGCAGTAGAAAAATTATTTTTTTTTAAAGATATAAGTTTTTTTAAGCCACCAATACCTTTTTTAATTTGATATTTACAAATATATTTTTTTCTTATTTTTTCCATTATTTCATTTAAAAAAATGTTATTTAATGGCCTATATATTGCACATAAATTGATCCCAGATTTTTCCAATTGCATTGCCATTAATTCAAAGTTGCCTAAATGACCCGAGATAAATACAACTTGTTGATTATTTTTTTTTATTTCATTAATAATTTCCTGACCTTCCAGTTCAATTTTTGAGGAAAGATTTCCCTCTCTAAAATCTTTTATAAATATATACTCAGCAAAAGTTCTTCCATAATTATTCCACATTGATTGAGTTATTTTTTTAAGATTCTCTTCATCTATTTTTGGTAAAGCCTTTTTTATATTTGAGTGGATAATTTTTTTTGATCTAAAAAAAGGTCCAATTTTTTCAAATATTTTACCACTTATATTTGATGATAAATTTGGTCCCAATATTTTAAAAATGGAAAAACTCAAAATTGCTAAAATAAATTGAATAAAATATTTTATATATTTCATGTTAATTTAATAAAGTTTTGATTAACTTTTCCTCATTAATTATTTTTAATTCAGACTTTATAAATTTAATATTTTCTTGATCTATGTAATCTAATCTTAAATAATCTTTTTCTGTAGTAACAATTTTACAACCTAATTTATTGGCAGTAATCAAAATCTTTTTAATATCTTTTGTTGTAAATTTATAATGGTCTGGAAATTCAATATCTTTAATGATTTGGAATCCATAATTTTTTAACATAGAAATGAATGTTTCATGATTACCAATTCCAGAAAAAACTAAATATTTTTCTTCTAAATTAAATTTTTCAATATTTTTAGGTTCATATTTTCCAAAATGAACATTAATTTTATGATTTATTTTTAAGGCTTGTTGTTTTAGATCTTCTGAGTTTTCCAAATTTCCATTAAAAAAAATATGATCATAATTTTTGAGGTTTTTAATATTTTCTCTTAATGGACCTGCGGGAATGGTCATTCCATTTCCTATCCAATTAATATTGTTAAAGCAAATAAAGCTGATATCATAATCTATAGACTTGTCTTGAAGTCCGTCATCAAGAATTGCAACCTCATAACCTTCTTTTTCAGCTTTATATAACGCATCATTTCTTTTTAATTCTAGGAAAAGCTTTCCATTATTTTTTAATAATTTTTGCTCATCAGTTTGATTTTTGTAATACTTTTTAATGAAACAAGTTTTTACATTTTTTTCATTAAAAATTTTCTTTATTTTGATACTCAATGAGGTTTTTCCAGTTCCACCAATATAAATGTTTCCTACACAAATAGTTTTTATTTTAAATTTTTGAAATTTTTTTTTTCTTCTAAATAAATTCAACGCCATAATTAAAAATGCTATTGGATATAAGAGATAAGCGTATAGATTTGGTTTCTTATAATCCCAAAAATTAGGTTTTTTCAAATTCATTTTTAATTAGATTATCTAATTCTTTTATAGTTTGATTTAATATTTTTTTTCCAATTTTTTTTAATTTTTTACCAATTAATATATTTTTTCTAAAGGTTATATTTGATGCAAGTTTATTTGAGGTATCAATTTTTCTAGAAGCTTTTAAAGATTTGAGTAATTTATAAATATCTTTAAAATTATTTGTGTTGGGACCATGCAATATATTTGCACCAAAACGCGCTGCTTCAAGAGGATTCTGTCCACCCTTATTTATAATTGAACCACCTAAAAAAACTGAGGAGGCAATACTGTGAAATTTTTTTGTTTCACCAAAAGTATCTACTAGGTAGACATCAACTTTTTTTAAATTAGTTATTTTTGAGCTGTGAGTAACTACATTTAATTTCAATTTTTTCAAACTTATGATTATTTTATTGGTTCTATGAATATGTCTTGGAATAATAACTGTTAATAGATTTTTAAACTGCTTTTTTAGTTTAATATGAGCTTTACCACAAAACAACTCCTCATTTGGATGTGTACTTGAAGCTACCCAAATTTTTTTTTTATTAAATTCAGATTTTAATTTTTTATTGAGTTTTAGTAAATTTTTCTCAGAATTTTCAGCAAACTTCAAATTTCCCAAAACTTTAATTTTTCTCAAATTAAATCTCTTTAAATAATTTTTTGTTTCAATATTTTGTGGATAAGCAACGCTAATATTATTAAAAATTGTATTAGCAAAATTTTTAATTTTCATCCATCTATTGTAAGTTTTTTTTGTTATTCTCGCATTTAGCAAAACTAATGGTATTTTTTTGTCATTTAAATTTTTAAACATAGATGGCCAAATTTCTGAGTCTATAAAAATTGCAATTTTTGGTTCCCAATAATTTAAAAATTTTTTTGTAAAAAGCATGTGGTCAATTGGATAAAATTGATGAATTGTTTTTTTAAATTTAAATTTTTCAATTATTTTTGAAGAACTTAAGGTTGAGGATGTAATTAGAATTTGATGTATAGACTTATTATTTTCATAAAATTTAATCAGCGGAATTACACTTAATATTTCACCAACGCTCGAGCCATGAAACCAAATAAGTTTCCCTTTAATTCTCTTTTTTGAAGGTATGCTAAATTTTTCAACATATCTTCTTTTATCTTCTTTATTTTTTATTATTCTAAAAAGAATTATAAATGGTGATGTAATTATTAATAAAGAAATTATTACTTGATATAATACAAACATATTTATTTCTGTATCTGTTTTTCATAAAAACTTTTATATAATTTTGATTTATTTATTAAATCGTTATGACGTCCACTATCAATGACTTTACCTGAGTCTATGACGTAAATATTATCTGAATTTAAAATTGTAGATAATCTATGTGCAATTACAATTGTGGTTCTATTTTTTGTTAATATTTTGAGCGCTTCTTGTATTTTGTTTTCAGTCTCGGAATCCAAAGAGGATGTTGCTTCATCAAGTAAAATAATTGAGCTTTGTTTCATCATGGCTCTAGCAATAGAAAGTCTTTGTTTTTCTCCACCAGATAATCGAACACCATTCTCACCGATTAAAGTTTCAAACTTGTTAGGTAAATTATTTATAAAGTCTTGACAAAAAGATAGCTTAGCTACTCTATATACTTCTTCATCTGTAGCATTTTTATTTGCATACTTTATGTTGTTTTTAACGGTGTCATCGAACAGGGTAGTTTCTTGACTAACAAGTGAGATTTCTCTTCTTAAAGATTTGATAGTGATTTCATAAATTGACTGATTATCAATCGTAATACTTCCTGATTGTGGATCATAAAATCTAGGGATTAAATTCAGGATTGTTGATTTTCCAGATCCACTGTGACCAACAAGTGAAGTCATCTTTCCACCTTTAAACTCCAGATTAACAGATTTTAAAGTTATATCTTCATCAATTTCATAAGAAAAATTTAAATTATTAAATTTAATGTCAGAGTTTATAATTTTAAGAGGTTTTGCGTTTATTTTATCATTGATAAGATTCTTTTGATCAATTATTGGCAAAATTCTTGATGCAGCTGAAAGGCCAGCATTTAAAACCATATTCAATGTTGATAAAGATCTGACTGGTTGATACGCCAACATCATAGCTGCTAAAAAAGAAAAAAAATTATTTATATCAATTTCTCCGTTGTTTATTAATTTTCCAGAGTAGAAAATTAAAATAGCTATCATTATTCCTGTTAAAATTTCCATTATTGGAGAAAGTCTTACAAATACAGTCTGTATTTTTTGGTTTTTTTCTTTTAATTGTTTTAAATATTTATCAGCTCTTTCTTTTTCAAACTCCTCTTTTTGGAAAATTTTAATCAATTTGTGATTTTTGAATAATTCAACTAAGTAAGTTGTTAAAAAACCAGATTTTTCTTGTGCTTCTGTTGTAACTTTGCTTATTCTTTTTCCTAGAGTTTTGGCAGATATGCTAGCTAGAGGGATCATAATTATTGAAATTAGAGCTAGCTTCCAGTTTTGCATGAACATTACAATCAATAACCCTATTAATGTAAGTGAGTCTTTAAACAAAGTAAGTATTGCATTACTTAAAAGAGCAGTAATATGCAAAACGTCATAAGTAAGATTAGATATAAATTTACCAGAATGTTTTTTGTCAATAATTTGTGTGTCGGTACTAATTAAATTATTTACCATATCAAATTGAAGATTTTTTTTTTATAGACTCACCAACTTCAATCATAGTAGCTTTTGCAAAATATAAAGAAACACCTTTTGTAGTAAAAGCAATTATAATTAATAGAGGAATAATAAAAATTAAAGATTGATCTTTTTCAATAAAAATTTTTTTAATTGCAGGATCTAATAGCCATGCAATTGAAGAAGTGCTGGCAGCAACAAGTATTGAAAAAAATGCAGATATTATTATTTTATTTAAATATTTTTTTGAATAATCTTTATAAAGCCTTTTATAAATTTCTGAATTTTTCATTATAAATTTTTAACTATTAAAATATTTACAAAAATAATTATTCCTAAAAAATTATTACTTTTAAAAGCCTTTAAGCAACTATCAGGATTTTTAATATCAAAAATTTTAATTTGATAAAAAAATAAATGAATAAAAGGAAATATTGTTAAAGCATAATATATATTATTTAATTTCATATAAACACCACCCGCTATAAATAGAATTATTAATAATGCATAACAAACAAATAAAAATTTTTTAGCTGTTTGTTTAAACTTTATTGAAGTAGATTTTAATCCTATTATTTCGTCATCTTTTATATCTTGATATCCATAAATAGTGTCATATCCCAGTGTCCAAAATATGGCCCCTAAATAGAAAATAATGGGTGCGAAATCTATCTGAGCTTTAACTGCAGTCCATCCCAGAATAAGCCCATAATTAAAAGTAATGCCTAAAAATAGTTGAGGCCAATAAGTAATCCTTTTCATGAGTGGATAAGTAAAAGCAAGGGGCATGGAACCTAATGCCAGAATTATAGTCAGTTGATTAAAATTTAATAAAACTAAAAGTGCAAGAAAACATAAAATAAGAGAATAAAAAATTGCTAAACCAACTGAAATTTTTTCAGATGCGATTGGACGATCTTTAGTTCTGTATACTTTAGAGTCAAATTTTTTATCAAAGATATCATTAACAATACATCCTGCAGATCTCATTAATAAAGATCCTAGAAAAAATAAAATTAAATAAAAAATATAAATATAAAATCCTTTTGAAAAATCATAAGCTAAAGTCAGTCCCCAAGCACAAGGCCAAAACAAAAGCATAAAGCCTATTGGTTTTTTTAATCTTGTTAATTCAATAAAAAGTTTTAATTGGCTCATCATATTTTACTTGTAAATAGCAAAGGCTAGTTTCATAATCAAATTGATTCGCATGAATATAGATTATACAGTAACAGCTTTAATGTTTCCCGCTATACCATTGTTAATGGGGGTATATAGCAATAGATTTCATTCTCTGAGTATTTTGATTAGACAACTTCACGATGAGCATGTTTATGAAAAGCATATTCCACCAGAGTGGAAAAAACAGTTTATAAATCTTAGTGGTAGAATAACTCTTTTAAGATGGACAATCTTGTTTGCTGCTTTTGGGTTCCTGTTCAACATGTTAACTGTGTTTGCTCTTTATTTAGATGAAGTTTTATTAGCTAGAGTTATTTTTGGATCATGTTGTTTATCAATGATTATCTCTATTATTTTCTTTATAAGAGAAATACAAATTTCCACAAATGCACTTAAACTTCATATGTCAGATATGGATGTTGATGTTAATTAGGAACTATAACAGCGGGTCCTAAAATTTTTCTTCCTTCAAGATCTTGATGAGCCTGAACAACTTCCTCTAACTTATACTTTTTAAAAATTTTAATTTTTAATTTGCCAGAGCTAATTTTTTCAAACATTGTTTTTGAAGCTTCATCTAATTCTTCTCTAGTTGAAAGGTATTGTTGCATAGATGGTCTTACAAGA
>MDTG01206667.1_pt1 | contig 10719 bp, 3 predicted proteins | sample 811421 | NCBI WGS metagenome assembly MDTG01 (sample SAMN05326645, study PRJNA326480) | marine metagenome | isolation source: seawater | place: Pacific Ocean: South East | collected 2011
AATTCCAGTCAATCCACTACCATCACCAACAAAAGAACCACTAAAAGAACCACTTGCTATAATATCAGAAGTTGCTCCGATACTTGTACCATCTAATTGAGATGAACCTGAAATTATACCTGTTCCTCCTAAATGTGATACAGTTTGTGCTGATGCAGAAACTATACTATCTCCATTTGCTAATAAAATTTTAGATTCTGAACCCGCTTTTCCTGCTTTCCAATAATCATTTGTAGCATCCCATAAAAGAGAACCACTTGTAGTTGAACCACCAGTTGAATCTTTTACGAATATACCACCTTCTGTTGCAGTTCCACCATAGTTAAGTTCTATAATATTATCTTCTACATTAAAAGTTGTAGTATTAAGAGTTGTAGTTGTACCTTGTACTACTAAATCACCCGATAATGTTAAATCAGTAAATGTTGGAGAATTACCGGTATCTAATCCCAATTGTGCTCTTGCAGCTGCTTGTGAACCAGAAACTACACCAGTTGGTAAGTGTTCTATTGTTTGTGAAGAACCACTAACTATTCCACTTGGAATATCTGTAAAGTTATCATAATCTAAATAGTATGATGCATTTTGGCCATTTAGTTGGTTTGAGTTATTAGCAGAACCGCTTAAAATATGACCACCCTTTGCAACTACTACTGTACCTGATTGTGCAGATGAAAGAGTAATTACTACTTGGTCTAAATTAGAAGTATTTACGTTCTGCGGGAGTATCTGATTGTTTTGGTTATCATATACTGCAACTAATATATTTCTCGTGTTAAAGTTATGAGAAACAGTTATAGAAGATGAATTTGTATAGGTAGATGATACAGTTGCTGCTGAATCTACTGTAATATTAGTAATATTAGAACCATCACCATATAATGTATCTGCATGAACTTCATTCCAAGTTTTAGAAGAAGAACCCAAATCGTAAGTTGAACCACTATCTGGTATTAATGAAGAAGAGAAATCTGCTGATACTGAAATAGAATCAGTAGTTGCATTCCCAATGGTGATATTACCTCCTAAAGTAAGATTACCTAATATGTTTACATCTCCACCACCAAATTCGAAAGCAGAACCACTAAATGATAGTTTTTGGTCTGTTGTATTACCTGTATTCCTAGATGATAATACTATACCTTCATTAGCACTATTATTAGTAGCTACATGAAATTTATCACCAGTTGAGTTTGCTCCTACTGTTAATGTATAGTTTTGACCAGAACGAGAATCAATTATATTTTGTATATCTACATTAGATGTTCCAATATATGAGTTACCCCATTTTCTAGATGAAGAACCTAAATCAAAATTTAATGTACTTTCTGGAATTAATGAAGATGATAAACTTGCTATTACGTTTACCGAATCTGTTGTTGCATCTCCAATAGTTAGTTGACCTTCTAAGGTTAAATCACCTCCTATTGTAGTATTACCAGTAATATTTAATGAAGAAGCCGTTACAGCACCATTCAAATTAAGTGAACCTGTTACTTCTGAATCTGTTGTTATTATTTCTTGTACTGATGGTGTTCCATTATTCTTTTCAAAGAATATTCTACCATCATAGGTATTCATCGCTAACTCACCGAGTTCGATGTTAGATGTAGTTGGTATCTTACCTTGTACCGCAGTTCTTTTTAACTTGATTGTCTGTGCCATATTTATGACTTATCGTTTTCATTATATAATTACTCGATAAATAGAAAAATCCTTATATAAGGATTAAACCCCCCATAAAGGAGGGTTTATATTTACCTTTATTTTTAACTTAATTTACTCTTTAACTCATCAATTTGAGTTTGTTGGTCTTTAATTGCCTCGATTAGTAAAGCTACAACTTTATCATATTTTACAGCTTTATATCCATTTTCACGAGTTGTTACCAATTCTGGTAAAACTTCTTCGATTTCTTGAGCAATAACACCAATATCACTACCTTTATGAGAGTGTACTTCAGAGTTTTCAATCCAATCAAAAGTATTACCACTTATTTGAGCAATTTTGCCTAATGGGTTTTCAATTGGTTTGATATTTTCTTTTAATCTTTTATCTGATGATGAATATGCTACGATATCCGCTCCAGCATGTATTTCACCTGATGTTCCTGATGGGTTAACACCAACACCTAAACAATGTGATTTAAGGTGAGAAGAAAATACTGATGTACCTGTACCATCAACTTGTAGTAACCCATCAACTTCAACATCATTAAATGTTACATCGGAATTAGTATTAACATCTTGGTTGATGAAATCACTTCTTGAGTAAGTTGTGTTTGTATCTGTTGATGAAATGGTAATTGTATTTTCATCTGTTCTAGCAACAGAGGTTGCCCCACTTCCTACAAATTTTACATCATCAGTTGTTGCACCATCGTGTCCTGCTCCAGTTAATCTTAATTTAATACCACTTGAAGATACAACTGAAACTGAATATGTATTTTGAGTGTTGGTATCTGTGTTAGTAGTATATGAAGGAGTACCAAACGTACCGTCATGTTTTAGGAACTCTCCTGATGAACCAGCTGATGGTATAACACCATTATTACCAGTACCAACTAAAGTTCTAATTTCAGCTGCTGTTTGGTCACCAGTTGCCCCATCTTCTACATTAATAAATGATAATACTTGTGATTTACTTAATGATTCAATATTACCAGAATTAGCTGATACTCTACCTAATATTGTTGATGTAGTTATATTTTGTACTTGAGAAAATGATACTGCATCATTATCTATATGGTCTCCATTAATAGCATCATTTGCAATTGCAGCCGTTTGAACTGAATTAGCCGCAAGGTGTTCTGGACCAATTGCATCATCAGCAATTTTAGTACCATCAACAGCATCTGCTGCTAAGTGAACAGTATCAATACCTCCATCTACAAAGTGTTCTGAATCGATTGAGTCATCAGATATGTTTGTACCATCAATTGCATCTAATCCGATATAATCGTGTGCAATTGCAGTACCATTCCAAGTACCAGTTGTAATTGTACCTAATGTTGTAATATCAGTATTACCAACTCCTACTACGATTCTTTCTTCAGCTCCTAATAGACCTGACATCCAGTAATCGTTTGTTTCGTTCCAAATTATTGAAGCATTAGTTGAAGTACCTCTTTCTATTTCAAGACCACCATTTTGTGTTGGAGTACCAGTCTCATCAGAGTTAAGTACTATTTGGTTATCACCAATGTTTACAGTTGTAGAATCAACACTTGTAGTTGTACCACTAACTGTTAAGTTACCAGTTATTACTGCATTTCCACTAACACCTAAATCGTTAGTTACTGTTAAATCATTACCGATTGTTACATCACTTGGTAAACCAATTGTAACTTTAACATCTGTATCAGCTTTTGTTACTGCAGTTTCTATTTCATTTGTAGTTCCTAAGAATTGTAAATCATCAGCGATTAAATCTACATTTTGTGTTGAACTAGCATCATCAATAGTTAATATAGTTGCAAGACCTGTAAGTCCTGAACCATCACCTACGAATGAACCAGTAATTGTAGAAGTACCTAGAAGGTTACCTATATTATTTGCCGAGATTCTATTAGTACCAGCCGATATATCATTTGCAAATGCAATTGCATTTCCATCTGAAGATAAAATGTTGTTACCAGCTGTTATTTGTATTGATGCATCTAATTCGATGTTACCAGTACCACTTCCATTTGTAAGTGTAATATCACCATTTTCAGTTTGTAGTGTGATTGTATCAGCACCAGTTTCTAAAAGTTTTAGAGATTCACCTGCATCGGTTTGTACTGTTAAATCTGTTCCATCTGTTGATAGTACTTGTTGTCCATTAATATATAATGAACCTGATGATAGATAAAGGTCTCTCCAGAATAGTGTAGAAGAACCTAAATCGTATGTGTTGTGTGCTCCTGGTAGGATATGACCAGTTACAGTTTGTTGTCCTGATGCTAATGTACCAGTTGTAACAACATTACCACTCGTATCGGCAACTGTGAAAGCTCCATCTACATCCAATCCACCATCTGCAGAAATTAATCCACTTGCATTTACAACTCCAAGAGTTGAAGTACCAGTTACACCAAGTGTACCACTCGTAGAAACGTTACCAGTTCCATCAGCTACTGTAAATGCACTATCTACATCAATACCACCATCAAGAGATGCAAGTCCCGTTACATCTGTATTTCCATTAACTGTTATTTGGCTAACTGTTGTTTGTGCAGCTGATAATGTACCAGTTGTTGCAATATTACCAGTTGTATTAGCAACTGTGAATGCTCCATCAACATCAATACCTCCATCTAAACTAGCAAGACCTGATGCATCTACTGTACCAGTAATTGTTGTATTTCCAGCTCCTAATGTACCAGTTGTAGAAACGTTACCACTTGTGTTTGCTACTGTAAACGCTCCATCAACATCAATACCACCATCTAAGGAAGCAAGACCAGAAACATTTGTTACTCCAAGTGCTGAAGTACCAGTTACACTCATTCCATTATTGAAAGTAGCATCACCATTGAATGATGCATCTTGTATAGAACCAGTAAATGAACCAGATAATGAACCTTCTGCATCAGCAGCTGTATCTGCACCTGCGTTGTTAACTTGAGATGTTGTAAATTTACCACCAGCAACTTGTAATTTCGTATTCTTTCCGTTTCCTGTTGTATCTTTAAGTACGATATCTTTTACTATAATAGTATCAACATCATCATTATCATCTAATACTTGTACTTTGTTTTGAGCATCAAGACCGAACTTTTTGTTACCAGTTATTCCGATACCACCAATACTAATTGATTTTGCACCGATATCAGCTGGAGTGTTATCTGATTTTTTCTTAAAACTAAGACCACCTGTAGCTGTACCAACAGAAATACCAATACCACCTAGATTCAAAGTACTTCCTACTAACCAAAGGTCTTTGTAGGGGTAAGCTTCCGAACCTAAATCATATGCTCCTGAAGTATCAGGTATCAAGTCTGATTTAACTTTTTCAATTTGTAGTGAACCACTAAATGAACCAGAGAACTCTCCTCCATCTGGTAAATTGAAGGTAGCGTTATCAGCGAATGTTAACGAACCTGAAATTATGGGACTGTGTAATATCATTTTTATCTATCCTTTATTTAATTATTTTTCTTTTTATAATATAACTCAATTTTATATATCTCCACCATCTAATCCAGCAATTGAAGAAGAGGCTGCAGTACCAGTTACATCACCTTGTAGGGTAACTTGACCTGAACCACTAAATATTCCATCGAGATTTAATTTTGTTTTTACTGCGGCATCAAATCCACTAATATTTTCTACTTCTATTGAACCACTAACGATGTGACCACCTTTAGCAACTACTGCAGAACCTGTTGCAGAATTAGGAAATGTTATTTGTACATTATCCGCATCTACTATTCTAACTCCTTGTGGTATGATTTGAAAGTTACTTTCATCATATACAGCAACAATTGGACTTAGTGTATCTAAATTGTGATTAACGTTCCATGTTGTTCCTTCAAATGTTTGTTGTACAGTTGAGGTTTGTTCTATTGTTAAGTTAGTAAGACCTGAACCATCTCCTATAAATTCTGTTGCTGTAACTGAACCAGTAATGTTTACTGAACCAGTGTACTCATTTGTTAGAACTGTTCTAATATCATCAACCGAACCACTTCTTCGTAAGAAAACTTTACCATCATAAACGTTAATTGCTAATTCTCCGATTGATAAATCGGATGTAGTTGGAGCACTTCCTGCCGTTGTACTTCTTTTTAATCTAATGATTTGAGCCATACTATTTATTCCTTATTAATTTTTTCTTTTAATTCTTTTACTTCTGAAGAAAGTTCTTTAATTCCTTCGATTAGAAGTGATACAAGTTTATCGTATTTTACAGATTTATACCCATTATCTCTTGTATCAACCAATTCTGGTAGGATTTGTTCGATTTCCTGAGCGATAACTCCATAATCTTTACCTTTATAAATATTCTGTTTTTTATTATTCCATACAAAACTATACCCTCCAATTGAATTTATTTTTTCTAAAGGATTAGAAATTGGTATAATTTCATCTTTTAATCTCTCATCTGATGATGCATATGCAACAACATCACCTTTTACAGTTAGATTACCATCGGCTGATAATCTCATCTTTTCTTGTGAACTTATATCTGCAGCTGCCGTGGTTTTGAATACCATATAAGTTTCATCAGGATAAGAAGATAAATTATCTTCTTGTGCAACTTCGATACTTCCCACAGTTCTTGCAGAATTACTATCAACTGTACCAAAAGTTATTTGTCCTATATTACTATCAGTACCCCAATCATTTGCATCATGAGCATTTGTTATCGAAAGTCTTGGTCCATTAGATATATCATCTTTTGAAATCTGAACTGAATTAAATCTTACATCATTACTTGTTGAAATACCTTGGTCAGATGAACCTAAGTAACCCCATTGAGTATTTGATATTGTTACTGAATTTATATTTGATATTTGAGTTGCTTCATCACTTGTTAATGATACATTTTGAATTTTTCCAACCGTATTTGTATTTGCTCCACCTGTTACATCTCCACCAAGAGTTATTTGAGATGAACCTGAAATCAATCCACCATAATTTTGTAATTTAATCCAATTACCTCCATGTGCAAAATATCCATGACCAGTTCCATGTACATGAGCGAACATACCATGATATGTTGTTGCACTTGGTAAATCACCCAATGCAGAATAAACATTAGCAAATAAAACTTTATTTCCACCCATATCCAAATCACTAGCTGCAATTTGAGCAGAACCACTAATTACCCCATCGGAGTTAGCTCTAAGTAGTTTTTCTTCAGAACCAGCTACACCAGCTGACCAGTAATCTTCACTCTCATCCCACATGATTCGAGCATTAGTTGAAGTACCTCTTTCTATTTCAATACCTGCATCTTGTGATGGTGTTCCTGCCTCATCAGAGTTAAGAACTATAATATTATCACCAATGTTAACTGTGTTTGAATTTACACTAGTTGTAGTTCCATTAACTGTTAAATCACCTTCTATTATTATATTATCATCAAATGTTTTATCACCTAAAATACTTGAACCACTTAAGACACCCTCTGCATCTAATTTTGTTTTTACTCTTGCATCTGTATAATAAAGATTTGAGGAATCTTCAGCAACATCAGCGGTATCTATAGCCGAAATATCAATTCCATCTACTGTTCCGTTTACTGTTATATCTCCTGTTACTAGTAAATTAGAACCACTTAAATCTCCTCTTGCAATAATATTAGCTCCATAAACACTACCAGTTTCAGAAGTATTAGATGTATTAGAAACTAAATCTCCATCAGTATCAATAATCCATGCTTTACCTGCATCTGCGTTTGGTTTAAGTACAATACCTACACCAGAATTTGTATCAATATATCTGAAATCTGAAGCTACATAGTCAAAAGATTTTGCAGTACCACTAATATCAAACGAAGTTAGACCTGATATCGATGTTCCATATAATGATAATTGATTACCACTTGATAAGCCACCAACATTAGAAGTTGAAGTTCCAATTGAAAATAAAGCACCAGCAGCGAAGATATTAGAACCTTCAATTTCACCAGTAAGTGAACTTTTTGAAAGAACTTCAGAACCATTGGCTCCACTTGTTACTTGAGAAGAACCACTAATTAAACCACTTTCGTTAAATAATCCAGCAGGTCCAAGGGAGTGGGTAATTGCACCAAGAGTAGTCATTACTGTATCAACTGCATTACTAAACTCAAAAGTATCTTCTGCAACTACTTGAGATGAACCACTTACTGTTCCTGCAGGAACACCAACAGCAGATACTGCATCACTAAAATGAGAAGAACCAGTATCTAGTGTTACATTTATTTCTGTTAATCCGCTTGTATCAGTTTGTGATGTTGTGATACCATTACCACCTTGAATATCTACTACATAGTTTGTAGTTACATTTCTATTACTACCACCATCTGCTCTTACTCTCCAATTAATATAGTTATCAAAGTTTGATAAGAGTTGACCTGAACCTGAAATTACTCCACTTGGTAATTGAGGTGCAATTCCTTGAACTGCAGTTGTGAAGTGGTCAGAACCAGTATCTAAAGAAAGTGATACATATCCAGCATTTCCACCACCACTTAAACCAAGTGATGCAGAAACACCAGTAATATCTGCTGCTTGAACTACGTTATTTATATAATCATAAACTGCTTTTACATTTGGAATTGTTGATGGGTCATCTGCCAAAGATGATGATACGTTATAAAATGCCGCCGAACCTAAAGCTCCACTTGTTGGAAAATGTCCAACTAAAGTATGTAGTGATTGTGAAGTTAAAGAACCACTTGCAAGTCCATTTAATAATCTACTATCAACTGACTGTGAGTAGTTTGTTCCTATTATTAAATCATTTATTTGTGATGAACCACTTATAATATTATCAGGAATATTAGATAGACCTATATAAGAAACTTGAGATGAACCACTTATTAAACCATCTTCATCTAATTTAGCTTTTACATTACTATCAAAGTTTAATATAGTATCTGCATTTACTTGTGATGAACCTGATATTACTGTTTCATCATTTAGTTTTTCCTTAACCCTTACATTGGTATAGTATTTATTTAATCCTTCGGATAAATTAGTTGTACTAAACGTACTAAGTGAAATTTGGGTTGAGCCTGATATTATACCTTCTTCATTTAATTTATCTTTTACATTACTATCAAAGTTACTGATTGTATTTGCATTTACTTGAACTGAAGATGATATTACTCCATCTAAATCTAGTTTTGATTTTACATTTGTATCAAAGTTAGTGATTGAATCTGCATTTACTTGGGATGAACCACTAATTGTACCGCTTGGTAATTTAGATACTATATTTGAATCTGTTAAAATTTCACTTTCTCCACCAGATATTCCAGCCTTCCAATAATCATTTGTAGCATCCCAAAGTAAAGAACCACTTGTAGTTGAACCACCAGTTGCATCTTTTACATAGATACCACCTTCTGTTGCAGAACCACCATAGTTAAGTTCTAATATATTATCTCCGATATTAACATTATTAGTAGAAGTATATGTAGTTGTACCATCAACATTCAAATCTCCACTTATTACTATGTTATCAGAAAATGTTTTATTACCAGCAATAGTTTGGTCACCTGTTGTTTGAACTACCGATGAATAGTTAGTTGTTGAAGTTACATCAACTTGTACAGAACCACTAATTACATCATCTGAATCTAGTTTTGATTTTACGTTAGTATCAAAATTTGTTATAGTATCGGCATTTACTTGCTCTGAACCACTTACTGTTCCAGTAGGTAAATGTCCTATAACTTGAGCAGAACCACTAATAGTTCCATCTGGTAACTGTCCTGAACCACTAAGTACACCATCTATATCAAGTTTTCTTTTAACTTCAGATTGGAAACCAGGAACACTAACAGGATTTACTTGAAGTGAAGATGAAAATATACCACTTCCATCTGTTATTTGTCTTGAGCCACTAATTGTTCCACTTGGTAATTGTTCACTTCCACTAATTATTCCACTTGGTAATTGTTCACTTCCACTAATAATACCACCAGGTAGTTGTTCTGAACTACTTATAATATTACCTGGAATTGAGGATATATCTGAATAAGTTATTTGTGATGAACCACTAACTGAACCATCTGGTAAGAAACTTATCACTTGTATAGAAGATGATACTATATTCGTTCCACCTAAAACTTGGTCTGAACCACTAACTATACCACTTGGTAAGTTTGTTCTTAAATCAATATTATCAATTGAACCACTAACTACATGAAGATTAGCCCATTTTTTCGTAGTAGAACCTAAATCATGTGTATTATCTGTTTTTGGAATTAAATCAGAGTCTAGTTGACCTGATATAGTGATATCATCGGTAACACTATCACCTAAGATAATATTTCCACCAATTGTGATATCACCACTAAGGGTAGCATTTGAAGCAGTTAAATCTCCACTAAGTGATAAAGAACCACTATTTATTTCATTTAATTTAACAAGAGTTATAGTAGAAGAACCCGATTTACCGATATGAAGTATATCAGTATCAGTATCATAAAATGGTTCTGATAAAAACGGACCCGATGATTCAAAGCTCGTTTTACTTCCCTGTCTAAATTGTAATATTGCTGCCATTTATCTGTTTCCTATACTATAAATATGTTTAAGGTGCCGAAGTCTTATAAGGATGTCCACTTGGTAGAGAACTTTCTAATCCCCATTTGTGTGCAAGATAACCTTCTGCTTTTATTAAATGTGTTAAATCAGTACCACTTGTACCAGGAATATTTGCTACTGCAATGAACTCTGCTAACTTACCATCTAATTCTTGTGATGACCTATTTCTCATCAATCTTAATTCTTGATTTGTTTGTAATGAGTTATCATAATCATTTACTGGTGTAAATGCATTTGTACCATCTACTCTAACACCGATTTGGTTTCCGCTCTTATTGAACCAACAAGAAACGATGTGATATTGGTTTCTTGTTAAACTTTTATCATCCCATAATTCTAAATTACCAATTGTAGAACTAATTCTGTTAGAAAATAAACCATCTAAATCCAATTCACCTGGCCAAGAGTTTGATGAGTTACCACTACTGATTGCATAATCTCTTTTTGGTGAACCATTTGTTTCATAACTC
>MDTG01031625.1_pt1 | contig 10718 bp, 10 predicted proteins | sample 811421 | NCBI WGS metagenome assembly MDTG01 (sample SAMN05326645, study PRJNA326480) | marine metagenome | isolation source: seawater | place: Pacific Ocean: South East | collected 2011
CCTCTTGAGGAAGCTCGAGGTTATAAAAGATTAATCGATGAATTTTCTTATGATCAAGAAAAAGTTTCAAAATTTATCGGAAAAAGTAGAAGTTACATAACTAATTCACTTAGATTGTTAAATCTTCCTAATGAAATACTTAAATTAGTTGAGGATAAAAAAATTACTGCTGGACATGCAAAAATTTTGGTTGGTGTAGATAATTCAATTTTTATAGCCAATAAAATTGTAGAAAAAAAATTATCTGTTCGACAAACTGAAAAATTTGTAAAGCTTTTTAAAAATGTCAAAAAAACAGAGTCAAAAAATTTCAATGACACAAACACCTTTTCTTTTGAAAATGAAATTAAAGAAAAAATAGGAATTGATGTCAAAATTAAAAATAAAAAAAATAACTCTGGATCTATTATTTTTGAATATAAAGGTCTAGATCAATTAAATAGACTTGTTGATATTGTTAAGAAATATTATTAGTCTCTTATAAAACTTTCATTTAATATAAAGTCTAATAAAATATTAATAGAATTTGTTGAATTTTTTTTAATTAATAATTCTGCATTATTAATCCTTATAATTAAATTTTTTACTTTTTCTTTAGTCCAAATTTTTAATTGTTTTTTTATTATTTCTTTATCTTTCCAAAATATTGGTGGTTTAGCAGAGGCAATTGCTTCATCTATACTTTTTGTTTTTTCGACTTGATCAGACAATACAAGTAGTTTTTTTGATTTTATCAAAAAAAATCTAATAATTTGAATGCATTCTTCAATTGAAAAATTATTTTCGTTTAAAATTTCTTTAATTCTTTTTTCATTATGAATTAAGCAATTATCTATCAAAGTGGATATTTCATGATTTTCAGATAAATTAATAAGTTTTAAAATATTTTCTTCATAAATTTCTTTTCTATTAATTGAGTATGCCTCTATTTTTTGAAGTTCATTTTTAAGAATTTGTCTGTTGTATCCTGATCTTTTTACAACCAAATTCATTAACTGTCGTGAAAGGTTTATTTTTTTTTCCAAACAAAATTTTGTTATTAAATTTATCAAAGATTGATCTGTATCCTTATAAAATGGAATACAGATTAATTTTTTGTCTTTTTCAAAAAAAGATCTTAATTTTGATTTTTTATCCAATACACTTGATACCAGAACAAAATTTACATCATCAGTTTTTTTTTCTATAATTTTTTCAACAATATTTGTAATTTTGTCTGAAGTTCGTCTAATTAAAATAAGTTTTTTGTTTTCAAAAAAAGATTTTGTTTGAATTTTATCAAACAACAATTCTACATTCTTGATTATTTCCGACTCTTCATAATTAAAAACTTCATTTTTAAAATTTTTTTTAAAAATATTATCAATGAAATCATCAATTTGGCCTTGATTCTCACCATATAAAAGATGAAACTTTTGTTTTTTTAAATCTATTTTTTTTTCCTCAAAAAATTTTATAATCATTTTAATTCAAAAATATCCTAATATCTCTAACTATTGAGTTAATGAGGTTGTTTTCAACATCCTTTTGGTATTTAACTAGGTCAAATTTATTATCTAAATTGTTATAATTAAAACTTTTAGAAAAGGTTTTACTTTTAAGTGTCTCTTGATCTTTAATCAAAGTTATTGATACTGACAGTGATGTTTTATATGTAGTAACGTTTCCAGATTTGTCTTTTGAGACTTCATCGATTTTTTTATTTGTATTTAATTTCAGTTCATAACCAAAACCTTGATTATTCTCAACTAAATTTAATTTATTAAAAATTTTCCTGTTAATTTTAGAGTCTCCTGAAAATGTTTTTTTTGAAATTTCAATTTTACTGTAAGAGAAATTTTTATTTAATGGTTCGTATCCACATGCTGAAAAAAAAATGAATAATAAAACTATTCCATAATGAATTTTTTTTTTTATCATATTATAAAATTAATTAATCTATCCTTTATATAAATAGTTTTTTTTATCTTTTTGCCATTTAAAAATTTTTGTAGTTTAATCATATTTTTTGTCTCTTTTACAAGATCATCTTCTGTATAACTCTTGGAAGTTTCTAAAATCTCTCTCTTTTTTCCGTTTACTTGAATTACTATAATATTAGTTCCTTTTTCAAGATACTGTTCATCTATTTTTGGCCATTCGTAATTATGTTTTTTATTTATTTCCGATAAACATTCAGAGGATAAATGTGGTGTAATAGGCATCATTAGTTTAAGAATTTTTTCATAATTGTTAATAAGATTTTGGTATTCTAATTTTTCATCTGTTATTTTATTATAAAAATTATAAATTTCATATAAACTTGCAACTATTGTGTTATAACTAAATTTTTCTAAGCTTTGATTTATTTTGTTTATTACTTGATTTGTAAACTTATTTAATTTTAAGTCGTTCTCATCATCTTTATCTTTTTTCTTGAAATCTTTAATTTTTTTATGAAGATTCCAAAATTTTTGAATAAATTTAAATGCTGATGTCATGCCTTGATCTGACCATTGAACATCTTTTTCTGGTGGACTATCTGATAAAATAAATAATCTCACAGAGTCCGCACCGTAATTCTTAATTATATACTCTGGGTCTATTACATTTTTTTTTGATTTTGACATTGACTCAGAAGGACCAACTTTAACTTTTTCATTTGAATCAATTTTTTTTACATACCCTTTATCAATTTTTTCAACTTCGTCTGGTGTTAACCAATTATTATTTTTATCTTTATAAGTTTCATGGCAAACCATTCCTTGAGTAAATAAACTTTGAAAAGGTTCTTTAATATCAAATTCTTTATTTTCATAGTTAATAGCTCTCATAAAAAATCTAGAATATAGTAAATGTAAAATTGCATGTTCAACTCCGCCGATGTATTGATCAACAGGCATCCAATAATCAATGTCTTCTTTATTGAAACCATATTTTTTTTCGTGTGGTGAACAAAAACGTAAATAATACCAAGATGAACAAACAAATGTATCGAGTGTGTCGGTTTCTCTTGTTAACTCTTTACCGTTTATAACAACCTTTTTCCATTGTTCTTGTGCGTCAAGAGGATTCCCTTTGGTGTTTAGATTAATATTTTCAGGAAGTTTTACTGGTAATAAAGATTCAGGTATTGGATATACTTTTCCATTTTCATCATATGCTACAGGTATTGGACATCCCCAGTATCTTTGTCTTGATACACCCCAATCTTTTAATCTAAAGTTTATTTTTTCTTTACCTAAGTTTTTTTTTTCTAATATTTTAATAGTATGTAATACAGAGTCGTTTGGAGCTTCTAATCCATTTAAAAAATTTGAATTAATAATAATCCCTGGACCTGGATAGGCTTCTTGATTTACTTCAAAATTATCATCATTATCTTTAGGTCTAACCACAGTTTTGATTTGTAAATTATATTTTTTTGCAAAATCAAAATCTCTTTGATCATGAGCAGGACAGCCAAAAACCGCTCCAAATCCATAATCCATTAAAACAAAGTTTGCAAAATAAACAGGCATTTTTTGTGAAGGATCAATTGGATTAATTGCAACCAAATTTGTTTTGAAACCAATTTTTTCTCCAACTGCTATTGCTTCTTCTGTTGTACCAGTTTTAGAACATTCTTCTTTAAATTTCTTAAACTCTTCATTATCATTAAAAAATTTAGATATTTTATGGTCTACTGAAATTGCTAAAAAAGAGAAACCGAATAATGTATCAGGTCTAGTTGTGAAGCATTTTATTTTATCAACAGGTAAATTACCTTCAATTTTAAAATCAATTTCACATCCATAAGATTTTCCAATCCAATTTTTTTGCATTACTTTTACTTTGTTTGGCCATTTGTCCAATTTTTCAAGACCATCAAGAAGATCCTGGGAAAATTTAGAAATATTAAAAAACCATTGGTTTAATTTTTTTCTTTCGACAATCGCTCCTGATCTCCAACCCTTACCGTCAATAACTTGTTCATTAGCTAAAACAGTCTCATCAACAGGATCCCAATTTACATAATTTTCTTTTCTGTAAACCAAACCTTTTTGAAGTAATTCTAAAAAAAATTTTTGTTGATGTTTGTAATAGTCTTCTGAGCATGTTGAAATTTCTCTACTCCAATCAATTGATAAACCCAATTTTTTAAGTTGTGTTTTCATGGTGTTAATATTTTTATTAGTCCATACTTTTGGGTCTAATTTGTTTTCTCTAGCTGCATTTTCAGCGGGCATTCCAAAGGCATCCCATCCCATTGGATGAAGAACATTAAAACCTTGCATAGATTTTACACGAGAAAGAACATCACCTATTGTGTAATTTCTTACATGACCCATGTGAATTTTTCCCGATGGGTAAGGAAACATTTCCAAGCAATAAAATTTTTTTTTATTTTTTTGAGTTTTAGAAATAAAAAAATTATTTTTTATCCAATAATTTTGCCATTTTTCCTCAATACTTTTAAAATTGTATCTATCCATTATTTAAAATAATAGTTTAAAAATTTTGGTTAATTTTTTTTCTTCTTTTTTCTATCTTTTGAATTTTTTGGAATTAGAACTTCACCTCGCTCTTCTTTTCTTTTTTTCAAATCTCCTTTTTTAATTTGCGCCGCTTTTTTTAGAATTGCTAATTTAATTTCCTGATTGAGATTATTTTCAATTAATTTAGTCGTACAATTAGAGTCGGCAATACAATTTTTTTGATATATTTTTATTACTATTCCGTCTGCTCTAATTTCATCTGATAAAAATTGTACGCTAATTTTAATAGATTGGTTTAAATCATCCTCACCAGAATACCAATCAGTTATTATAATACCTCCACCATAATCTACATTTGATAATGGAGTAAATTCCAAAATATCTAAAGTCGCTCGCCATAACTCATTTGAATTAGCAAATGAAAAATTTCCACTTCCCCCAGCACCATTTCCCATTGGAAGAGTAAAGCCTCTACCTTGTTCAATATTTCTTTTTCTTTTGTCAGCCTCGTTTATTGGACTATCTTTAACATCAGCTCTTTCATACTTAAGTGGACCACATGAATTTAAAATAAAGGTTATTATCAAAATTAAAAAGATGTTTAATCCAAATGATTTTATTTGTTGAAGACTCATAAGATTTAAAGTGGTATAATTATTATTATTAATTATCATAGTTTTTATTGATGATAGATAGACAATCATTAAATTTAGCCAAAAAAAATCAAATAATTTTGACTAAAACCGTGACATTTATGCAACAATATTAAAAAAACTGCTCTATTAGTGTTAATGAATAGAGGAATATAAGTAATTTTTGGTAATTTGCGCCCATAGATTAATCTATAAACAAAAGGAATAAACTATGAATAACATGAAAAAAATAGGTTTATCAGCTTTAGCAGGATCGCTTGTTGCATTCTCTGCAAATGCTGCTGAACTTTCTGTTTCTGGTGGTGTTGAAGTAACATACACAGATACAGGTGGTAACAAAGGTAACGAAGTTACTGGTAACTCATACGGAGCTAACAGCTCAGTAACTATGAGTGGTTCTGGTGATGTTGGTATGGGTACTGTATCAATGACAAGAACTTTAAATGACACTAACACAGGTTGGGGATCTTCATTCCAAACTTTAGATATGGGTGATGCAGGTATTTTATCATTTGATTCTACTGCTGGATGTTTAGTTGGTCTTTGTGCTAACGACGACTTACTACCAACTGCTTACGAAGAAGCATCAACAGGTGTTTCATCAAAAGGTGTAACAGGTGTTGGTTCAACTAACGTAATCGGTTACAGAAATACTTTTGGTATGTTCTCAATTTCAGCTGGTTATACTTCTAATGGTACACAAACTGCTGAGTCTGGTTCATCTGGAGTAGGTGCTCATGGTTCTACAAGAGACATTTATGTTTCTGTATCTCCAATGGATGGTTTAACAGTAGGTGCTGGTCACTCTGAAAAAGGTGGTGATAACGCTTCTACAACATCTGAAGATGGTCAAGAAGTAGTAGCTCAAGCTGTTTACTCAACAGGTCCAGTATCTGTTGGTTACAGAGCAGCGTATGCTGATAGTGGTGCTGCAGGTACTGCTTCAAGAGATATTGAGCATTACTCAATCGCGTTTAACGTAAATGACAACTTTGCTGTTTCTTACGGTGCGCAAGACACTACTGTTGAAGCTATTTCAGCAACAGCAGCAGTAACTGAAGAAACTACAGGTATTAGTGCAGCTTACACAGCTGGTGCAGCGTCTGTTAGAATTAATCATTCTAAAGCAGACAATGACAATGGTGTGCAAGGTACTGATGATGAAACTACAGAAGTTAGTTTAGTATTATCATTCTAATACTTAGTTAATTAGATTTATTAAACGGCCCTTCGGGGCCGTTTTTTTTTATATGATTAAAGTTTATCCAACTTTTCAAAAGAAGTTTTTAAATACTCCTCAAAATTAGAGCTCCCTAATATAGAACTTTTGTATATTGGCTTTCTTGCTTCAGCAACACTAAGTGTTTTAATTGATCTTTTATTTTTATGAAAATTAAGACAATTATTTTCCCAATCTAGGTCACAGAATTTTATTAAATTTTTTATTTCAGGCTCAGGATTATTAATTAATTTTTCATAATCAAAATCATAAATTTTTTCTGGTAGAATCTTTTTCCAAAAACTCATCATTATTTTATAATTTTTGAAGAAATTTATTAAATTTTCTTCATTATATGTCCATTCTAAACCTTCCGGAAAAAAATTTTTATATAAAGATAGAAAATTATCTCTAGGGTTTCTCTGACAATGTATGAATTTTGCATTTGGAAAAAAAAGATTTATAAAGCCTATCCATTTAAAGTTTTGTGGAGCTTTGTCCGTAATAATATTTTTTTTTGTTTCAAAATTTTTAATTAGATTAATGTATTCTTGACCAATTTTTTTAATTAAAATACCAAATTTTTCGTCTAAATTTATGTTTAAATTTAACTGATTATTTAAAAAAAAATTCTTTATAACTAGTTTTTCAATATAGTTTAATTCTCCTGCGCCATAAACTTTACTATGTGATGAAATAATCTGCTCCGATAAACTCGTACCAGATCTAGGCAAACCTAAAATAAATATTATTTTTTTATTATTTTGAGTATTTGAAAAGTTTTTTATATTTTTGTTATCAAAGAATTTTTGTAAGTCTTCTGTAAATTTATCATCTTCTTTTTTATTATAATAGAACTTACTATTTGTCAGGTTATTTGCTTTTTTAATTAATGAAAATGATTTTTCATAATCTTTTATATCTTCATAAGCTTTCCCTAATGCAAAATAAAGATTAATTTTAGCATTATCATTTAGATCATTATTTTTAGATTTAGTAACCATTTCTTTAAAATGGGTGTTTTCATTATCATACTTTGTAAATCTACTTATAAGTCTGTCAGCTACTGTCGCTGAACTGTTAATTTTTAACATTTCATTAAAATGATATTCTGCCTTTTTGAAATCACCAACACTTTGATAAGTTAAACCAATATTATAATGAATATTTTCTGATTTATTATCTAATGTGAGAGCAAGATTGTATAATTCTATAGCTTTCTCAAATTGATCCAATTGAAATTTTAGATTCGCATAATTTGTGATTGCATTGATGTAATTTGGGTTGATATTAATGATCTTCTTATAAAGATCTTCTGCTTTATTAAATTCTAAAATATCTTTGTAGGCGTTTGCCAAGTTATTCATTGCTGCTAAATTTTTATTTTCTGATGAAAGAACCTGTAAAAAATTTTTAATTGCAGTTTCGTAATGTCCAATTTTTTGATAACACGACCCTAGTAGATTGAGTAAAAAAGAATTATTAGGAAGCTTCTTTAGTAAAACATTTACTTCTTGAATAACTAATTTGTAGTTACCATAATTATATTGGTTAACTAACTTTTGAATTTTTGCTTTAAGCGCCTCTATTTCATTCATTAATTTTTTTATTTAATTCTTCTTTAATATACGTAATTGAACCAAATCCATAACAATTTAGTAATTTTATATTATTAATATTTTTTTTATTTATACCTCCAAGGGCCACAAAGTTACAACTATTTAACCTTGTTAAATTGTTAAATTTAACAATTCCTAAATATGAGTTCCTTTTGTTAACTTTAAATACAGGTGTTAAAAATATTAAATCAATACCCTGTTTTTTCTTTTGGTTTATTTCTTTTATATTATGAGCAGATCCTAATAAAATTAATTTATGTATTTTAGATTTTATTACATTGATATCCTTGTTAAATGCCGGAACATAAGCTCCATCTAATCTAAGTTTAATAGCTAAATTGATATTATTTGATAAAAAAAATTTTAGATTTCGAGATTTACAAAACTTATTTATCTGTTTGATTAAATTTTCATCAATATTATTACTATAATTTCTATAAATAACAGCAGTATTATTATTAAGATTTTTTAAATGATCTTTGTTGAATTCATCTATAAAGTAAAATCTTTTTAAATTTTTTAAATGCATAAATCTATATTAAATATAAATTCTATTAAAAAAGAAATAGAAAATGTTGTTAATTCAAATAAAGTTAAAATAATAGCTATTAGCAAAACTTTTCCGATGGAAGATATTTTACCATTAATTGAATATGGTCACTCTCATTTTGGAGAAAACAAAGTTCAAGAAGCATTTGAGAAATGGGCAGAAATAAAAAATCAAAATAAAAATTTAAAACTTCATTTTGTTGGAAAATTACAAACTAATAAGGTTAAATTTGTAATACCATTTTTTGATTATATTCACTCTCTAGATAATATTAAATTAGCTGAAAAAATTTCATCACGCCAATTTAAAATAAATTTTAAACCAAAAATATTTATCCAAGTAAATGTTGGAGAAGAAATTCAAAAAAATGGAATTTCCATTAATGAACTAGAGGGATTTATTAACAAATGTCAGAAGAATTTGGATCTAGATATTGTAGGTTTAATGTGTATCCCACCCAATAATGACAAAACAAAAGACTATTTTAAAATAATGAGAGATTTAAATGATAAATTTGGTTTTCAGGAATTGAGTATGGGAATGTCTAATGATTATAAATTGGCCATTAAATATCGATCTTCATTTATAAGAGTTGGCACAAAAATTTTTGGAAAAAGAGTTAAGTAATTTTTATTTTCGTTTTTTTATTGATTAATTTTAAGAGTATTAAGAAATCCTTTTTTTTTAAAGCAATGCATCCAGCGGTAGGTTTGTAATTTTTTGTAAGGTGCAAAAAAATTGCACTTCCTTTATTTTTGACTGGTTTATTCATATTATATGTGATTGGAATTAAAAGATCATATTGTTTATCTCTTCTAAACATTTTTTCGTGTTTAATTTTTTTTTTTGTAATTTTTATCAATTTATTATATTTTGAGTTTTCAGTATCGTCACACCAACCCATAGATTTTTTTATGTCTATTATATCAAGTTTTGAATGTATTTTCTTAACCCTATCTTTTCTTAAAAATAGACTTTTTAAATTAAAAACACCTCTTGGAGTTTTTTTATCGCCCTCAATTTTATTTTCTGTAAATCCATATTTGCCAACACAACATTTGAATTCAAAATCATCTAAAATGAGTGTATTCTTATCTTTAACAAAAATTTGCATTTTAAAAAATGAGTTCTAAAATATTAATTGTAAATCATAAATATTTGTATGATATATTAAATGAAATTAGTGAAAATATAAATTTCAAAGTTATAAATGGTTTAGAAGAAAATGTAGACTTTAAGCAGTTAAATAACTATTTATTTCTTTCTACAAAAAAAGAAACAAACCAAAATAATGAATTAATTATTACACACTTTCCAGTAAAAATTAAAAAATTAATAGAGACAATTAATATAAATTTTTTAAAAAAAAATTATAATTTACAATCTAATATAAAAGTTGGTGAATATGAATTAGATTTAAATTCTAGAATATTAAAAGTTGATGGTATTAGTTTAGAATTAACCGAAATGGAAGCAAATGTAATACTTTTTTTTAAAAATTCAAATAAGGCTATTAATATTAAAGAATTGCAAAAAAATGTTTGGGGTCATGTTCCCGATTTAGAAACTCATACTGTCGAAACACATATTTATAGGTTAAGAAAAAAAATTAAAGAAAAATTTCAAGATAGTAGTTTTATAAAAAGTACTAAAAATGGCTATGAGATTAAAAAAAAAAAATAAGTTTGCAAAAGATTTGCTTAGTCAAAAGTATAAACAACGAATAGTAAAACCCAAAAAAGGAAAGGGAAGTTATAAGAGAAAAAAAATTAAAGTCTAGCTCCTATTTGCTGTATAACTTTAGATGACATCTCTGTTCCTTTTTTTAAACATTCTTCCTCCGATAATATATTAAGATAACCATGAAGATATCCACTGGCAAATAGATCACCGGCTCCAGTTAAATCTTTAATATTTAAATCTTTTTTTACTCCAACCTCTTTAATAATATCTTTATTAATTGATATTGCTCCATTCTTTCCTCTTGTAATTACAAGATGTTTTTTAATTTCTTTGGCAAATGAGACAACTTCTATAAAATCATTAGTATCGATTAAAGACATTATTTCTTCTTCATTTGCAAAAGTTATATCTAGTTTATTTTTAACTAAATTTAAAAAATGAGGTTTATGTCTATCTACACAAAATTTATCAGATAATGACATTGCTACTTTATTTGCTCCATTGATTGCTTTTTCAAAAGCTTTTTTAGGTTCACCC
>MDTG01052090.1_pt1 | contig 10718 bp, 10 predicted proteins | sample 811421 | NCBI WGS metagenome assembly MDTG01 (sample SAMN05326645, study PRJNA326480) | marine metagenome | isolation source: seawater | place: Pacific Ocean: South East | collected 2011
AATATTACATTTGTCTAAATATTCTTTCATACTTCCGTATGATTTTTCTATTTCTTTTTGTTTTAGTAATGCTAAATTCTTATTCTTTTCTTCTTTAGGTGGTGCAAGTTTTTGTGTTTCTGCGCCTTTGCGATTTACTGCTTGGTGTTCATATTTGGGTTTGATATCACTTGTAATAAATCTTCCTGATTTTTTCTTTATAAATTTTTCACACCCCCATTGATTAGCAAGTGCTTCTGCTTCTTCTACTTGATGTTCGTTGTGTTGAAATATTAAAAAGTCCCAACGGGCTCTGCCGCCTGCTTCAATAAATGCTTGCATATTACGTTCGACATTATCCCATACAACATTTTGTCTATACAAATGATTTGTGTCACGCAAGCCGTCTACACTAAAGATTACAGCACCTCTGCGTCCTATTACTTCTGCAAGTTTTGCCCACCAGTAAATATCTTTTGCACCTGCATTTGTATTCATACTCAACCACATGTTAGCATTGTGTTCTCTAAAGTATTGAAATATTTCTAATGTATCTTTTGCAACAATAGGATCTCCTAAGTTACCGCACATATACATAACATTTAATTGCTGTATAAACTCCGGCTTGAACATTTGTTTTATATCTTCCAAACTTAGTTCAGCATTTGTAATATGAGGGTTGTCAGCACCTCCATTCATATTACGATCGCACATAGGGCATGCCGCTTGGCATCTTTGTGTAACTTCTAGATGTACTTCTTTTATATCTTTGTATCTATACATTATTTTCTACCTGTGCAATTACATGTAGCACATTCGCACCCTAACATAATTATTTGTGCTATTGAGCCTAATTGTCTATGATGATATGGCGAACCATCAATTTGAAATGCATCTACATCAACTAACACAATACTACCGTCAGGTCTCTGCAAAAAATTATTTAAATGCAAATCTCTATTCACCCACCATTGTCCATCTGGTAATTTTTTACTAAATTGTAAACAATCTATCATTATTTTAAAATATGTTTCTGCAATAGGACTTGTACAACTGCAAGTTACATTCCAATCTATCTTTTTAGCATCTAAGTATTCTGTTGTATACTTGTAATCATTTATATGTTCATATACTTTTAAATAGTAATCCTTGCCATAGGAAAACTCTTTGTATAAATCAAATTGTTTTTTTGTAAACTTATGTTTAGTAAGTTCTTTTGTATAAATTTTAGTCATCGTATACTAATTTAATGTCTTTACCTGGTCCTGCACGACTAGGCAAGTCACCGTATTGTTTTACATACCAATCAATAACAGCAACATACCAGTTTTGACTGTTGTGATGTGCTTGCTTATTAAATTGATATATGTTATTATTAGTGGCCTCCATAGTACTTAGTGCTCTTGCACTTTCAGTTTGTAGTTGCCTTAGTGTTAATTTACTTGCGTCCAATTTTCATATACCTCGTGTATTGTCCTAGATCAAGTTCGCCTTCATATAATACTTCTTTCATTGGCGCACTAGCACTAAACTCTTCTAAACTATTAGAACAATTTACATGTTCTTCAATACTAAAATAGTTGTTACTTTGTAGTATAATTAATTTGCCTTTTGGTAATAAATCATACCATTCACTAAAGTTTGGAATATGTTCACAACTAGTGTTAACAATAGTATCAGGTGTTTCTCTACTAATTGTAGTTACTTCTCCGTCTGGTTTAATTGTATCATAAGTATGTTCTTTATAATCTATGTCTTTTATATCTTGTGTACTTGCTTTAAATTTCCATGCTTCACTAACTAGATCTGCATTAAAAATTTCTGCTATTTTCCATACCTCAGGATCTAAATCAAAACTTCTAATTTTATCAAACTTTATTCCTGCTTCTTGCATTAACGGTATTATACTAGCATACCAACCTGCACACAAGAAAACTGTACCTAAATTGGTACAACTATTTTGTAATTCTTCAACAAGCCATTTTTTACTTTTTAATTGGCCTCTACTCATTACGTCTTTGTCATATTCAATTTTATGCTTATCTAATATTTCTAAAGGCTTGACAAACGAACTTCCTGTATGTTTATCAAGGACTCTCCATAAGAAATGTTTATTATTATCCATTGTTAGATTTATTTCATCAGCAACACTAGGCTCCAAACGTTTGATACTCCAAATGTTTTTAAATAGTCCTGCTTTCTTTATATCTTCTACTAATGTATTTTTGCCTTCAATCAATCTAAACAAACTCATTTCATTAGACTCAACTAATGCTTTTCTTAAATCTTCTGTTGTATCACTTGTATCAATAAGTCTAAACAAACTATGCACATTTTTTTCTGTAACTGCTTTACGTAAATCTTCGTATTCATCACCTAACACTCTAAACAAACCGTGAAAGTTTTTCTCTAGTGTTGCTTTACGTAAATCTTCGTATTCGCTACCCAACACTCTAAACAATCCATGTAAATTTTTATCAAGTGTTGCTGAACGCAAGTTATCATGGTTTGGTCCTAATACTCTAAACAAACTGTACATATTTTTATCAAATATTGCTTTGCGTAAATCTTCATAGTCAGGTCCTAACATGTCAAATAGATATGACATATTTTCTTGCACTACTACTTGTCTTAAATCTTCGTGCTTGTCTCCAAGCAATCTAAATAAACTATGTAAATTTTCTTCAACTACTGTTTTGCGTAAATCTTCATGTTCGTCACCAACTAGTCTAAATAAACTATGTACATTGTCTTCAGTAATTGCTTTTCGCAACTCCTCATGATCTTCGCCTAACAGTCTAAACAAACTGTGTACATTTTTTTCAATGTACATTTTTCTAATATCTTCAATGTCTTCAATACCTTTATCTTCTAGGTATCTAAACAAACTATGATAGTTTCTTTCTTCTACAAATTTACGCAAGTCTTCGTTTCCAATAATACGTAGAATATCTAACATATGTCCGTCATTATAAAAACGTCTTAGGTTACTTACTTTGTCACCATATAATATTTCAAATCTATCTAGTATATCTACAATAAAATCATCTCTTGGAGGTAATGGATCGTCTTGTTTAATAGGAACTGTAATTTTGATCTCTGGTGGCTGTTCTATTTCAACTGGATCTGGTACTTGTGTAACAATTTCAGTTTGTTCAACTTCTTCGCCTGTACTATCTACGAACTGTTCATACAACCAATTGAAGTCATTTATTAACCGAAGATCAACGCCATCAGAAAGCCCGTACTCCCTGCCAGCAATAGCACCTTTAATAGCGTATTCGCCGAAGGGACGGTCTTTTCCCATTGTTGTCCAAATTCGTAATCTTTCATTTGTTTCATCCTCTTTTTGTCTGTCAATAACTTTAGAACTTAGTTTTGCACATTCTCTAAATGCACTTCGCCAAGTACTAAATTCACTTGAATTAAATCCTGTTACGCAGGATATCTTTTCCATCTTCTTAAATCTATCACTAATACTTGTAGTCATATCAGGACGACTTGTATCCATATCACGTGTCATTTGTGTTGGAAATAGTTTTACACCGCCGTATCCATATACTAAGTCATTAATAGGATTTTTACTACGCCATACATGCACTGCTCTATTATCGTCTGCAATATAATCAAAGTTAAAGTCATCTTCAATTACAGCGTCACCATCTACAATCCAAAACATTTCTGTTGAACAAATATTAGCCGCGGCAATATGTGCTTGGTGGATTCCTTTTACTCCATGTATTCGTTGCGCTCTAGGAAATCGTGTTTTTAGTTTGTTAAAGTTTTCGTCTGCATTTACTTCATCATATGATATCATTACAATATCGTATTCTGCTTTTTTAGTAGGAGTAAAGTTTGCTGAAAAGGTACTAAATTGTGTTGTATTTGTACGTATATACGGATGTTCTGGTCTTGGTGGGTTGCGGTATGTATTCTTAAAGAAGGCGCTTTGTTGGGCGTCTAAGGGCGTTACAGCAATAGGAATTTCAAGGTTTGCAAGTATACGCTCACCGTAATCTTCAATTGCTTCTAGTAAATCACTTTCGTCTTGTACCTTATCTTTCCAAAGACCATTTAAGTATTCAAAATCACGTACATTAACATAATCCCAATCTGTACACATTGTTTTGTACAAGCCTTCTCTTGCACCATATATTGCCCATAATCCATTAGGAACATCTGCACCTGCCATACACCATACATATAATCTTTCTAAATTTTTCCAATGGTTTCCTATTAGTTCAGTTTTAGCAGGTTTAATTCCTTCCATTAAACACATTTTAACACCTTCACGAAACCCTGCTCTCCATGCTTGATGTGGTGTTGCATTATTATGCACTGTACTCATTAAACTATTAATCTGTATATATTCTAAGTCCCAGCAAAAATCAATGCCTGCCGCAACGTTTCCAGGATCAGCGTTTTCATGTGTTTTCATCTTTAGGACAGTTTCTCTATCCCAACATTTGATTCCACCATTACCGTAACGTAGTCCATTTATAATGTTATCAGCAGTCCAACTTACAACATGCCTACTTAAATCTACACCATCTTGAAAGTTAATTGTTTGATTTAAAAATTGTTCATCTATTTGATTATCACCGTCAATAGTAATGAACCTATCTGTTTCTGCAATCTTAGCACAGGCTTTGTGTGCGGCATCTGAACCTTCTACACCATGTACACGTTTTGCCCACGGAACTTTTGTTAAGAGATTTGTATAGTTCTCTTCGGCGTTTGGTTCGTCATATGACAAGTATATAATATCATAATCTAAAACTTTAAATTGCTTCATTAATATATCCGTAACTGTTAAAAATCTTTGGCGTGTATATACTTACATTACCTTTTTCTTCGTCATACTCGAACTGAACTGTATGTCCTTTTGCTATTTGTTCTACTGTAGCATCAAACGTCCTAATTAATAAATGAGGATCATTTTCTTTTGTAATACTAAACTTACATAATTGTCTAGGATTAATTAATATTTGTTCTTTTACATCAACAAATAATTTCCAACAGCGTGATTCTGTATTTCTTGAAATTATACAATCTGCTTTATCTTGTTTTGGAATATGATAAATTACATCTTTTATATCATAATTAAATTTTGGTTTTTCGTATTCTAATAGTACATACTCTTTTTTAGAAAGATCGTACTTAACAACATAGTTTTCTTTTTTGTCAGGATTTTCTATAAAGTCTACATACAAATCTTCATCTACTTCTAGTGCATACTCGTTGTCAGGAGTATAATTTTGTAAGCCTACAACTTTACTTGTATCTTTATCAAATACTAACCAGTACATTGTTTGTACCTTTCTAAAATTTTATCGCAGAAATCTTTTTCTGTATAATGAAAAACACCATGTTGTAAATGGTTTCCAATTTTTAATCCATCATTAAAATACCAATCAACTTTTTGTTGCCAGTGTTCACTTGTATCAACCCAATTCTGTGCATGTAACTTCATATGTACAAAGTCTATTAAGTCTACTTGTTGGAAGTTATCATACTCCATAAGTTCTAATACAATAGCCGCACATACATCTATACTACAATGCTTTGGTTTGAATTCTTTACAAAATATATCATAAAAATCTTCCCAGTCTGTAATTACAGTTTCTAACAAAGAAAAAAACTGTGCTACCCTTTTTGTCTTTTTAAAATAGTATAGACCTGTATAAACATTAAACAAACTGTTTTGATGAAAAACTTTTCTATAGTAAGTGTCATTAATAGGTTCTTGTCTATACGTAATAGGATTTTGTGTAAAGTATAATTCCTGCTTATCAAACAAAGACCAATCAATTTTATCTAAGAATAAAACGTCACTGTCAACAACAATAGTTTCTTTGTATGGACTTAGTTCAAATGCTTTCCATCTATTTTCAATTTTCCATTCACTTTTAGAGGCTTGGTCGTTCTCTAAAATAATAACATTATCAAAAATAAATGCAGTATCTTCATCAACTTCTTTGTCAGTTACTAAAGTAAAATGTTTATTACCACTATGCATTCCACTCATTGCACACAAATATGCTTGTTTGACATAATTGTCAGTTGAATTATTCTGCGCGAATATTAAAACTCCTTTACTCATAGTAACTCCTCCAAACTATACTTGTTCATAGCATGTACAGTCATTCCTTTTGTTTTAATTGGGTTGTTATCAATTACAAATGTAAGTTCGTCTTGATTTATTTCGTGTGTAATGTCTTTATCAATTGTATAAAAAAGTTTACCTGGCATTTGTCCAACAAAGTCTCCTTTGCTATGCCCGTTCATTATGTGTACAGCAATACTAAAAGCAAAATCGTTACGATATGTTTGTTGTACAATTTGATATAACATTCTATAGTGTTTCCATTCTTGTTCAATATGCTGTAGCAAGTCAAAGAATATTTTATTTTGTTTACACTTTACAAAATATACGCAAGTTGCCCAATAAAAGTCTACACTTGAATCACTTATTTTATTAAACTGTCTATAATCTAAATTTTGACCTAAATGATAAGCATCTTTATACATTAATAAAGGTCTATCTTGATTAAAACAATTTTTATACATACCATCACATATAACTATATCACTATCAATCATTAAAGTTTGATCGTATGGTGATAAATCATAACTCATTACTCTAACATTATTTTTAAATGTAAGATGTGTGCCAATATTTCCGTTGTTGTAAAGTTTTCTTGTATAATTTGTAGGCTTTTCAAACTTAATTACATTATCAAAAACATTTTCTGGAACATCGCAGTCAGTTATTACACTTGTTGGTAAATCAAGATACTTCTTTGCACGTTCTGCAACCATACACGCTTGCTTGACGTAATTTATTTCTTCATTATTGAACGCATGAACAAGTATGCCTTTAGACATCAAGAATTCCTTGCACAGTTCTTTCGCTTTTGACTATTTTTTGATACTCTGAGTGATAATTTTCAGTTGCTGTTGTAAATGCTAATACTAATTCGTTATAAAAGTCTTCTTTGTCTAATATTTCAATAGGAGTATTATTGTTATCTACAAAAATTTGGCATCTAAGTGCTAATACACTTGCAATGAATTCTCTTGTTGCAGTAAATTGGCCGCCACAGTAATATACAACACATTCTTTTGTGTATTTTTCTTGAAGTATACGTTTTTGGTTTTTGAATGTTGTGACGTAATCTGCATGTTCTAATGCTTTTTTAAGACGCTGATCCATAATTTCTCCATATAGTAGTATTATATGACAGATCTGCTAAAAAGTCAAGTATTAACTACCGCTAAAATTGGAGTGTCTATTAATTGCAGGCAACGGAGTATCAACATATATACCGCTTGCTCTTTTAAAACTTACAGTGGTAGTAAGATTACCTACTACATATTCATCAATGGGTACTGTGCCTTTAGCACTAGAAGTACTTCCGTAATCTGCTTCATCCATAAAGATACGGAATTCAATTGTAGAACTGTTTACTTCTTTACCTCTAATATAATAGTTATTATCTGCATAAACTCCACTACCTGTTTTTCTAAATAGTTGTTGTTCTGAAGTAGTTAACTGAAAGTTTCCTATAGCACTACCTGTACCACTATTGCTTGTCGAAGTGTAGTTATATCCAAATGTAACAGTACCTGCATTAGAAAGCATTGTTGCCCAATCATTTGTTTTTGAAACATTTTGCCCAGAAGCAGTACTTACTAATCCGCTTACAAAAGAAATTGTTCCGCCAGCATTAAAATAATGTCTACGTGCATCAGCACTTGTAAACACTACTCTAACGTAACCGTTTAGTGATTGATTCCATTGTGTAGGACCAAAAGTTAATGTATCAGGATCTGTGCCTGAAGTACTCTGTAATGCTGATAATCTAAATCTATTAGGATTATTTTCTAATACTGCCATAGTATTTTCATAATCAGCAAAACCTTTTAAAACACCGTCTGGGTTATCACTAGTTTCATCTGCAATAATATCTCCTGCTACTGCATTCGCAATAGTTCCTGCGGCACTTTGATTGGTTTGGTGTCTACTAATTTTATCTATGTCTGTATATAATTGATTTAGATTAGTTGCAGTTACTAGATTTCCTACAGCAACTTGACCACTTGATGTGGACATGCCATAACCTTCGTTGCCAGAACCATTGCCGTAAATATTTTCGACTCTTGTCTGTAAAGCATTATATCTAGTTGCGGTAATTAGATCACCAACGGCCATTTACTCTTCTCTCCAAAATGTATAGTAAAAATTATACTATACTTACTTAATTATGTCAAAGATTATCTGTAGCCGAAAATGCTGGTGCTGGAGTATCAACAAAAGATCCACTTGCCCTAACAAATCCTATTTTGGCTTCTAATAATCCTGAAACTGGTTCATCAATTTTGTAGCCGGTTACGGCGGCATCAAAAAATTCGTATTTCACTCTAATCGTAGAACTAGTAGGCGCCTTAGCATAAAGGATATAATTATTATTGCCATATACTCCTGTTGCTGATTTTCTATATATTTCTTGATATGATGTTGTTAGATCAAAATTACCAATGCTTTGTACAACACCAGTTCCTGTTGTTGTTGTTTCTTGATAATTTATACTTACTGTTCCTGCATTTCCAAGTATAGAAGCCCAATCCTGACTTTTTGCAACACTATCGCCCACTGTAGGAGTTCCACTCAATGAACTTATCATAGTAAGCGACCCTCCGGCATTGAAAAAATGTCTACGTGCATTACTATCTGTAAATGCTATCTGAAACTCACATTCAATTGGTGCAGTCCATTGATTTCTACGTTGAATAGTTTTAGCATTATTAAGTGTACTACTTTGTGCTGATGCTAATCTAAATCTATTTCCTGTTGTTTCAATAATACTGATAAAATCTTCATAGTCTTTGAAGCCTTCTTTAGTGTCTGCTCCGCTTGTATCTTCAGCAACAGTGTCACCTACTTCTACTTCTGCAATAGAATTTGGTACACCGCCTGTTTGGTGTACAAAAATTTTATTTAAATCTGTGTATAAAGCATTTACATGAGTTGAGTTTATTACAACATTACTTGAAACTTGTTCACTAGCGACAGTTTGACCATAGCCTTCATTGGTTGATCCAACTCCAAGGATTGCTTCTACTCTTCCTTGTGCGTTGTTGTATCTTGCGGCTGTAATTAAATCGCCAACTGCCATGTCTACTTCCTTTATATACGTGTTTTAAATATTTATACTTTTAAAACACACTCTATTAACTGCTCAGTATCAGAGGTACTCGATTCTAACGCAACACCTACTAATCCGTTACTAGCAATAGTTGAAGCAACACCGTCCTGCCATGCATAAACTGCTTGACCTTTTGAAACAGGTCCTTTTACTCTAACCGGCAAGCGACCTTTTAAACCAACTGCTTGTCCTGGTGACATACTATTCATTAAATATGCTGGCTCTTCTGATATAACACCAATGGCTAAATCACTTACTTTTGCTGGACGAACTTCTTTTTCTCCGCCTACTGCTACTACTGTTCCTACAGGTAAATGTTCATTTGTTTCATAATTTTCTGCTAAGTCAGCGTATTGTGCTTGAGTTGCTGTTCCTCTAAAGAAGTTAGCATGTAAATCACCTTGGCTGTCTCTTAATGCTGTTGTATTTGCAATAGCACTTGTATCGCCTGTGTAATCTGCACTGTTAAATTTAATTGCACTTGCGCTTGTTGCATTACCGTTAAAGTTGTCTGCCCAAACATTTGACCATTTAGCAATACTTGATCCTAAGGTATAAGTGCTTGTTGATCCTGGATTAATTCCTGTTGATTGAACAATTACACTATTAGTTTGTACACTGTTTGCATTACTTGTTTTAAATCTTATAACGTTGTTTGTACCAACTTCGTTAGCAATAACACCTTGGTTACCGTTTTCAATATAAATGTGTAAATCGTTTTGATCACCTACTGTAATACCTGCATCTGGAAATCTAACAATTTCACTAAATGTAGTTGCAACACCTGGTGTACTTTTTACAAAACTATTTGAATCAAAACCGTTAAGTTTTAAAGCATTACTTGTCGTGCCCCAAAAATAATGTCCAACTGGTGTAGTTACACCTAAAGTTGCATCAGTCGTGTTAACAAGTGTTAAGCCTTTCTTAATTACATCAAAACCTGTAATAGCATTTAACGGATCTGTGCTATCAATAGTAAATTCAGACTGGCTAATAATGTAAACAATTTCATCTTCAATCGTTGCCGCAATCACACTGTGATTAAGACTTGTTATATCACGTACTGTTTTACTTTGCATTTGTGTAAGACCTGAACCTGCACCGTGTGGTCCAACTAATACAAATGAAGTTCCGTTGTAAGTATATAATTGACTGTTACCTGAATCCCACCAAAAGTCACCTGCTGTTAAACCTACAGGCTGTGTGGTTGAAACTTCTGCACCGCCTGTTGTTTTAAACTTACTACCATCATAAAACTTAATTTTTCCGTTAGTTGAATCATGCCAAATTTGTCCGCTTACTGGTTTAGGCGGTTGTGATGTTCCGCTAAAATTTTCTAACAAAAACAAAAAGTTTTCGTTTTGTATTTCGCCATATCCGGCGTAGTTTTTACCAACAAACGTTAAATCCGTTGTAATATCAACGGTACCGTCTTGCACTACTACTAGTGTTGCGCCGCTGTATTTGTTAATTGTATAAGCCATGTTTCAACCCTTTAATTATAACTATATTTATCTTACACACTAGATG
>MDTG01062798.1_pt1 | contig 10718 bp, 11 predicted proteins | sample 811421 | NCBI WGS metagenome assembly MDTG01 (sample SAMN05326645, study PRJNA326480) | marine metagenome | isolation source: seawater | place: Pacific Ocean: South East | collected 2011
ATATAAAGGGCTACCTCCTGGGCCAATTTCCTATGTAGGTACTAAAACAATTGATATTATTTTTGAAAATTATAAAACTGATTTTTTATTTTATTTTTTTAATGATAAATTAAAAAAACATATATTTTCAAAAAATTATAATGAACATAAAATGAAGCTCAATGAATACAGAAAAAACAAATAAATTAATTATTATTTCATCTCCATCAGGTGCAGGTAAGACAACTTTATGTAAACTTTTAATAAAAAAAATGACAAACTTAACAATTTCAATCTCATATACCTCAAGAAATAAGAGACTTAATGAAATTGATGGCAAAGATTATTTTTTTGTTTCTCTTTCAGAATTTAATAAATTAATAAAAAAAAATTTTTTCATAGAAACAGCAAAAAATTTCAATAATTATTATGGATCACCCTATAAAAATATTGTTAATGCAAATAAAAATAAAAAATATTTACTTTTTGATATTGATTGGAAAGGCGCTAGAAAAATTAGAAAAAATTATAAAAGAGAAAATATAATAGATTTTTTTATCTTACCCCCATCAAAAACAGAACTTAAAAAAAGACTAATAAAACGCGGTAGAGATAATAGTAAGGAAATTGACTTAAGATTATCTTATGCAATTAATGAAATGAAACATTACAATGAATACAAATATGTACTTATTAACGAAAATGTTAAAAATACTGTAAATGATATTAAAAAAATTATTGAATATCATAATTTGATTGATGAAAATAATATTCTTTTAAATAAAAAACTAAAAAAAATCATAAATATACAATAGTTCATTAATTGATAATTGGTCGACTCTCTTATCCATTATTTTATTTTTATACAATTTTTCAATTTTAATTTTATTATTTATTTTTTTTCTTTTATTATTAAAAATTAATACACTAAAATTATTAGCTTTTTTTAGATCAACTAATTTATTTCTTTTACTAAACTTTACAATTGTTGAAACAACTTTTGGCTTGGGTTTAAAAACTGTGTTAGGTACATTAAAACATCTTTTATATTTAAATAATAATTTAGTTAAAAATTTATACTTATTCATACCTATAAAATTATAATCAAACTTTAATGATACTTCTTTTTGCACCATCAAAATCATTTCTGTTATATTTGAATGATAATTAAATAATAAAAGTATAATTTTGACACTTAAGTTATATGGTAAATTTGAAATTAAGGTAAATTTATGAAATCCAAAATAATTAATATCTAGCGCATCCTTATTTAATATTGTTACTAATTTATTGTCTTTATATTTCTCAGTAATTAATTTTGATAATTGAGTATCTTTTTCTATTAAATATAATTTTTTTGGTTTATTTTTTAAAATTAAATCTGTTAGTTGTCCAAAACCTGGTCCAATTTCTAAAACAATTTTATTTTTAATTGAAGTTTCTTTAATTATTTTTTTACAAATATTTGTATCAATAAGAAAATTTTGGCCTAGTGACTTTTTTGATTTTATCATATTTAATTTGGTTAAGATTGATTTTGTTTATTAAATTAAAGCAATTTATAAATGATTTATTTGAAATTTTTTCTGATCCTTTTAGATCGTAAGCTGTTCCATGATCAGGTGAAGTTCTTATTATATCTAAATTACCCGTATAATTAACTCCAGAAAATTGACTAATATATTTAAAAGGTATCAATGCTTGATCATGATAAATGAAAACAAAACAATCATATTTTTTAATATTTTCATTTACTAACATGCTATCTGCAGAATTTGGTCCAAACAAGGAAATATTATATTTATTAATTTTGTTCACTGTAGGAACAATAATATCTCTTTCTTCCGTTCCAATTTTGCCATTTTCTCCAGCGTGTGGATTCAATCCGGATAAGAGTATTTTAGGGTTTTTAATATTAAAATCTCTCTTCAGTGTTTTATTAAGATTAAGTATTTGATTAAATAAGAAATTTTTCTTTTTTAAGCTATTAATAACTGAACTCAATTTTATATGAGTGGTAATTGAAGAAATAATTACTTTTTTATGAAATAAAATCATATTGGAGTATTCTTTATTATCTAATTTTTGAAAATATTCAGTATGACCAATAAATTTTTTGTTTATTTTATTTATGATTAGATCTTTTCTTAAAGGTAAAGTTATAACTCCGATAAAATTTTTATTTTTACATTCATAATATGAAAACTCTATCGCTTTCATAGTATTGTCTTCATTTGAATGGCAATTATAAGAATATATATTTAAATATTCATTTTTAAAGTTAATTGAATTTGAGGAATTATTTACTTGATTTAAATTTATACTTATTTTTTTTTTATTAAGATATTTTTTTATAATTTTTATGTTAGAAAATAATACAATTTTTTTTAATTTATTATTTAATACTAAGTTTAATAGGATGTCTATTCCAATACCATTTATATCACCAATCGTTACTGCAATTAATTTATTCATTCATTATTATTAGATTATACATATTTGAATATTTTCTGATAAAATTATTTTCAATTTCATTAATTTTTAAATTAATTTTTTTATTTATACTAATATTATTTAATAGTTCTTTATTAAATTTTATCTCGCAAAGAATAATATAAGTAAAATTATCTTCATTCATAAATTCAATATAATCATTTATATTTAATAAATTTTCTTTTATTTTATTGTTCAATTTCAAATATTCATAATCCTTCATCTCTAATTTAAAATCTTTACTATTTTTTAAATTCTTGCAAAGTAATCGATTTTTTTCTAATTGAATGTTACTTCTTATACTGTATAGGGTAGCTATTAGATCATTATATGTTTCAAAAGATTTTTTAATTGAAATAAATGATATAATTTTTTCGTTTTCTAATTTAAAAAAATTTTTATTGTTTAAAATATTTTTTTTAATATTTTTATTAATTTTATTAATATTTTTTATTTCTTTATTGTTTTTGAAAAATTTGATGTTTTGATTTATTAGGAATAATTCTATGTCATCAATATTTTTAAATTCATTTAATTTTAGATAAGTATTATCATCTTGCAATTGTTTCTTATAAATATTTAAGTATTTAATTTTAAACTTATAAACTAAATCTACCTCATCTTCAGATACAAGTATTTCTTTTTTTTTAGAATTCAGTAAATCTTCTAGTATCAATTTTCTGATTAAATCTAATTCTAAATTAAAAAATATATTATCTTTATTATAGTTATTAATATCAAATGAACTGTCATTATTTTTCGCGTTTAAAACATTGTTATAAATTTCATTAATCTTATTTCTTAGATCGATATTTTTTTTTGAATTTAGATAAAATTCATTAAAAATTACAACTGATATAAAATCATCCATAATAGTTTTTTTATCTAATTCTGAGTTATCGCCAACAAATTTAAGATAATTTTTTCTATTTTCAAAATCAATTGTTGTAAAAGATTTATTTGTTATTTTAAATAAAATTTTGTTTTCATTAGCCAAAGAGATTTTAAATGATAAAAAAATAGAAATCAAAATTAATGATGTTATAATTTTATTCATAGTTTACAAATAATTCATTATTAAGAGTATCAGTTTGCCACTCAATATCTCTTTTATCAGTTTCTGAAACTGCAAGATTTGACGATTTGTAGCTTCCAATATTCTTAAAGGAAAATAATAAAGTTAAAACATCTTGTGGTTTCAAATTGTCCTCTTCATATGATTTCCTATTAAAGTCAATGTTAATTCCAAAACATTCATCAAAATAGCTATATCCAATAGTATACTCTGTATTAATTTCTTTTTGTAAATCATATAGTCCAGAAAAACTTAATTGAGAAAATTTGAGAAATTTTTTACTTATATAATTATAATTTATTGTTTCTGTATCTTGTGTTATGATTTTATCAGTCTTACTTTTCTGGTCTAAATAAGATATTGCTGCTTCACCAAATTTTGTTTTAGAAACTAACTTAATATTCTGTTGTTTTAAATAATTTGAGTGTACGTCGTAACGAAAATTATAATTAATGCTGTTCAATTTTGAATATTCTATAGATCCTAGAAGATCACTTAAATTATTATCATTACCTTCCTGATAATGAAAATCACTGTTATTAGTAAATTCATATACTTGATTTAAATCTAACTTAAAATAATCATTATTAACTGAGATTCCATAATTTAATCTTTTTGAATTATCCATTTTATCACTTCCACTAAATCTATTTAAAGAATAATTATTAATAATATCAAAACTATTATTTGAAGAGTCTTCGTTTGAAATTTTATTAGAATTTGAAATACCAGGAGTAACTACTAATTGTGTAATTGGTCTAAAAGTTAAATTAAATTTATTATTATTAAATTTAAATGGAGACTCTATACTAATTCCAAATATAGGAAAAATTCTATAGAGATTACCTGTATGATATGAATCTGATCCTATTAATTTTTTTTCTGTGTGAAAAAATTGATTATAAATATTACTTTTAAAAGATATTTTTGAATTGTACCCGATTACACTTTTATTGATTTCAAAATTATTAGACACTTTAACCTGATTTTTTGAATGTATATCAGTATGTTTATCTCTAAAAATATTATAAAACTCATACGTACTGTTTGAATTGTATGATTTAATTACTTTTTCACCTGAATAATATTTTATGTTTGGGAAAACAGTTGGTGTAATTTTATTCTCTTCATTTTTTTGATTAGTTTGATAAAAATTTACATTGGTTATTAAATAATCATCAATTTTATTGATATTATAACCTTCTAATTTAAATTTAGTTGATAGTGAATTTGAATAACTTAAGTCATTATTAGGTTGTATTATTTGTATATAATTTTGAGATGTTTGTAAGGCAGAATCTACAGATAGTTTAAATTTTTCATTAATATTTTTTTTATAATTTGTCACTAAACTTGCATCTGATAACCATTTGTTATTATTTTGGTTTTCAAAATTAGAATCAAAGGTTAGCTCTGATGAAAAATATCCACCTGAAATTATTTGATTATAATCAAAAATAAATCTTTGAGAAGAATCTACACCCCCGCCATAATTAATAGATGGAGTAAAAGTTAATTCCTTATCCTGTGATATATTAAAATAGTAAGGAAAAGATGTGGATTGTGCAGTTTTGGTATCAAAAAAATTTAACGCTATTGTTGGCGATAAAAAACCTGATTTTCTATCCTTTCTCAAAGGTGATGGAGTTACTATATAAGGTATATAAAATATAGGTGTATTTATAACTCTCATTTTAGAATGTTTTTGATATAAAAATAATTTATCATTGTCATGAAGAATTTTTTCTCCTTCAAGCTGCCACATTGGACAAATGAAGTTTGCTAATTTTATTCTTGATTTGCATGGAGAGTACACACCTTTGGAAATGATATCAATATGCCCATCTCTTTTTCCATTATTGCCAATAATTCTTGATCCATCATTTAATTTTATTTTAATATCTTTAAATTCACCGTAGTTTAAGTCTTGCTCAAAATAACCACTACTACCTGACAAAAAATTATTATCATTATCTTTGAGTGTAAAAAAAGTTGGCAATAAAACTTTTTTTTCTTTTTTTTTATAAATAATTAAATCAGAGATAATCAATTGATTGTCTTTAAAAATTTTAGCATTTCCCCTAGCTATAATATTTTCATTTTCATCATAGGATATATTATCTGCGTAAATTAAAACTTCATTTGCATTATTAAATTTGGGTATAATTAAAAAAAATAATAAAAATATTAATATAAAATTATTTAATTTTATTTTAGTCATTTTCTATTTTTATTACCTGATATAATCCAACTGATAGGGGTAACATAAAAATTACTAAATAAGATATAAAAAAATTAATAGAAAGAGATAGAGTTAATTTATTCACAATTTCTTTAAGAAAAAAAATAATAAATCCAATCAAAATAGAAATAAATAGAACTTTAAAGAAATTTTCATTTCTCCTAAATTTTCCAGAAAAACTAATTACAAGAAAAGTCAACATTACAATAAAAAAAGGTTTTAATAATTCTGAAATATAAAATAAACCTATTTCTGGAGAATATAAATTAAATTTCATTAATGTCCTCGAATGGTTTATGTAATTATAAAATGGAATATATTTATAATTTATTATAGCATTTAAAATATTCTGCTTATTAAAATTAATTTTTAAATCGAATTTATCTAATGTTTTAAAATTTTCTTTATTGACATTATAATAAGTTACTTGTTCAAGTGATATATTATTATCCCCAAAAAAACCATTATTTGCTCTTATAAATATATTTGAATTTTGATTTATTAATAATATTTTAATATTTTTTGCTTTCATACTTTGTAGATCAATATTTTCAATACTTATAAAACTTGAATTGTTGTCATCAATTTTATTTTTAATCCACATTTCATTATTTAATATTTTTATAGAGTGTAAACTTTTATTTTTTTCATTTATTAAGTTTTGATATTTTTCTTCAAAATTCGATGAGATTGGATTTAGAAAAATCAAAAAAAATATGCCGATTAAAAAAACTGTAAAACCGATAGGAACAAAGATATCAAAAATTGAATAACCAATATTTCTAAGGGAAATTAATTCATTATTTTTAACCAAATTACTAAACAAAAAAGAAATTCCTATAATAACAACAAATGGTAAAATTTCGTTTAATATAGATGGATATTTTAAAAAAGATAATAGTGCATAAGTATAAACTGAACTATCTTCATTGGCTAGTATTCTTGAAATTTCAATTAAATTTAGAAATAAGATGAAAATAGATAATATTGCTAATGTGTAAATAATATATTTTATTGATAATTTAATTAAATATTGATTAACTTTTTTCATATCGATTTTTAAATAATATAAAGAAAATTCCTGAAGTAATTAATAGATTGGATATGAGTATATAAGACAAAAAATTAATTTCAGAATTTTTGATTAACTGATTAGTTATTAAAATAAATAAAGAAAACAATATATAAATTAAATTATTTTTTAATGTAAAATTATTGTTTAAAATATTATTATGATAAAATAAAAATATAATCAATACTGAAAATATTAAGTCAAAAAATTTAAAGGATATATTTAAATAGTCTCTATTAAATATATCATCAATTATCGTAAATGAATTTCGATCATAATTATTAAAGTCATTAATATTTTCATTTTCTATTCCCAAAACATAATTAGTAAACTCTAATTTCTCAATTTCCTTATTTTGGTTATTTATACTTAATTTAAAACCATTATTTAATTGAAAGATATACTTTTTATCTTCATTTTTTATAAATCCTTTTTTAGCAAAAATAATATTTTCCTCTTTATCAATGAATCTTATAAAAATATCTTCAAAACTATTATTATTTTTTTTGAAATCGACTGTAGTATTTTTATTGAGTTTTAAAAAATTAGAATTGATTATTTTATTAAAATCAATTGTATTTCTTAAATCATATTCTTTTATTTTATATTGCTCATAAATTTTTGGAGAGATATAAAAAATTAATAAACTATAAAAAATTATTATTGCTAATGAAAAAAATAAAAGTGATATTTTAATAGGTTTTAATTGTAAACCTAAACTAAAAATTGCAATTATTTCTTTATCTCTATTTAGCTTAATAAAGCATAATAATATTCCAAAGATCAAAATAAATGGTACAATTATCGAGAGTAGATTTGGAATTATAAAAATTGATAGGTATATAATAGAAAATATATCTATTTGTATCAAATTTGTAACGGTTAATAATCTTGTTAATTGTAACAACCAAGCAATTGAAACAAAAACAAAAAATATTAAAGAACAAGATTTAAAAATTTGAATAAAAAAATAAATATTAATTTTATTTATCATATATAATAATATTGTTAATTTTGATATTTAATCAAAATATCTATTTTCTTTTATATCAAAAACTTATGAATAAAATAATACTTCTTTATAATATTTATACATTTACTATTATATTTATTCAATTTTCAAATTTTTAGTTTTAAAAAAACCAATTTTGATAATAAAATATGGACAAAATATATATGCTTAATTATTAACATTTTACAAATATATTTTTAAAAAATGAAATATTCTATAATTCAAATAAAGGATTTACAATGACAAGAACTTTCTCAATAATTAAACCTGATGCTACTAAAAGAAATATAACTGGATCAATAAATAAGATAATCGAAGAAAATAATTTAAGAATTATTGCACAAAAGAGAATAAGGTTATCAAAATTAAAAGCTGAAGGTTTTTATAAAGTGCATTCAGATAAATCTTTTTTTAATGATTTAATTGAATACATGACTTCTGAGCCAGTAGTCATACAAGTTCTTGAAGGAGTTAATGCTGTAAATAATTACAGAAAAATTATGGGCTCTACAAATCCAGCTGAAGCCGAAAAAGGAACAATAAGAAAAGAGTTTGCATTAAATATCCAAGAAAATTCTGTTCACGGTTCAGATTCAGATGAAAATGCAAAAATTGAGATTGATTACTTTTTTGAAGCTGAAGAAATTGTAGGCTAATTAAATAAGGAAAAAATAATGATTAACACAAAAGCAATAAGTATTATCGTATAAATTGTAAGTTTATTAAACAGTTTCCAGGTTTCAGCCTTATCTTTAACTAATTTATCTTTATTATAATCCATATAACATAATAAAATGTATATTATTTTTTTACAACACTAATATGAGAATTATTTTTATCATATTAATTATTATTTCATACAATAAAAGTATTTATGCAAAATCACTTTTTGAAACTAATTTTTATGAAATAAGTTTTGTTTCAAATAATATAGATGAATACAAAATTAATAAAATTAATGAAATCAAGAACGATAGTATAAACAAAATATTTAAACAAATTTTGGTAAAAGAAGATTTTTTAAAATTAAAAAAATCAATAAATATAGATTTAATAAATACTTTTATTAAAAATATTATTATAAATGATGAAAAAATAATTGATCAATATTATTTTTCCAGAATAAAAATAAATTTCAATAAAAAAAATATAATTAATTATTTAAGAAAATATGAAATACCCTATGTTGAATATCATCCAAAAGACTTTTTAACTATAATTTATGAAAAAAATAATTTGTCAAAGATTTTATTCTCTACAAAAAATTTACATTATGATTTTATAAAAAAAAATAACAACAATTATTACAAAGTACCTAATCTAGATATAAATGATAAATACATGCTTGGTTATTTAGATATAGAAAATAATAATTATGAGAGAATTAAGAGTTTTATAAATAAATATTCTAAAGATGAAGCTGTTATAATAACTGCTGATTATGAAAATAATAAAATAAAATATAAAATTTTACTATATTTAAATAATAGTTTTTCTAACTTAAGTAATTTAGAATCTATGGACAATAACTTAAACCTTTTTTTTGATAATTTATATGAAATATTAATAGACGAATGGAAAATAAAAAATAAAATACAAAATAAATTTATAAATATAATAAATTGTGAAATAAATTATTTTAATCTATTAGAATTAAAACAAATAAAAAACAACTTGAGTGATATATCAATAATTAAAAAATATAATCTAAAAAAGATATCTTTAAATAAAAATAAATATGATATTCATTATTTTGGTAATATTGAAGTAATGATAAAACTATTACATTTAAACGATTTAAGATTAAAATTGGATACTAATAATCATTGTAAAATTTACTTAAAATGATTAAGCAAAAAATTTTTAATTTTAATTTTAATTTAAATGATAATAATTCAAATTTTTTTGTGAATTCAACTAATAAAAATGCTTTTGATGGAATAACTAGTCAAAATTTAAAAGGTATTTTTCTTGTAGGTCCTAATAAATCTGGGAAGAGTTCTTTGGCAGACATTTGGCTTAATAAATTTAATGGTATCAAATTTAATAATAATTTTGAACAAATTATTAACAATTATAAAAATGTATTAATAGACGATATAGACCAACAAAATAATGAAGAAAACTTATTTCACATTCTAAATCATTGTAAGTTAAATAGTTTAAATATCTTGATTACGTCAAAATACCAAATAAAAGATATGCAGTTAGGGCTGAATGACTTAATATCTAGAATCAAAACTTTTAATTTTTTTGAAATATATAAACCTGATGATGAAATGCTAATAAATTTACTTACCAAACTATTTGTAGAAAAACAATTTGTAATTAATTCAAATGATATATTTAAATATATATTAAATAATGCAGAACGATCTTATGAGGATGTATTTAATATTGTTAATAAATTAGATAAATTATCATTAGAAAAAAAAAGACAATTAACGATACCATTAATTAAAGAAATATTGTAGAGGTCGAAATTAATGAATAAATATCGTTCTCATTTATGTTCTGAATTATCCATAACTAATTTAGAAGAAAAAGTTACTTTATCTGGTTGGGTTGATACAATTAGAGATCATGGCAATCTACTTTTTATTGATCTTCGTGATAATTTTGGTGTAACACAATGTGTTATTGATAGTAAGCATAAATTATTTGCTAAAATTAATAAAATTAATAATGAAAGTGTAGTAAAAATTATAGGCACAGTTGTTAAAAGATCTAATGAAACTATAAATAAAAATTTAAGTACTGGTGAAATTGAAATTCAAATTGAAGAATACGAGATTCTCTCACATTCAGATGTTTTACCCCTGCCGGTAAATTCGGATATAGAATA
>MDTG01187254.1_pt1 | contig 10718 bp, 8 predicted proteins | sample 811421 | NCBI WGS metagenome assembly MDTG01 (sample SAMN05326645, study PRJNA326480) | marine metagenome | isolation source: seawater | place: Pacific Ocean: South East | collected 2011
ATACATATAAATCTTTCATTACAAATTCTGATACAATTCTACTAAAATCTTTCTATTGAAACTTCCACCTTCATCGATAGAATTTAATTGTGAAATTACTATTTCATCAATAGTTTCAAAATGAAGTTCAGCACCTGTATCATCTTCGTGTTGTGTGTTTTTCATTGGTTGTAATGATATATCTCTTAAGTCATACGCCTCAATAAATGTATCTTTGATAAAGTTTGCCTCTTCATAAGATATATCGATATCAAGTGTAATTCTTGCAGTTGTCCTTGGCAGTAGATACTTAGAAGGATCTACAAGCAAGTCAGACAACGTGATATTTTTATATTTAGGAGCATCAGGCCATGCAAAAAATTCTGGCTCTTTGTCCCATTCCAAGAACATCCAACCTCGTTCATCATCTCCTGCATCGGAGAAGTTATGTGGGAATGCATTGCCCGTATATATCACGTTGCCTTTTATTTGCCGGTGATGAAAATGCCCTGAAAAAACGAACTCTTGGTTCGTAAACATCTCACTTTTTAAACCTCCATGGTCTGGCATTTCGACCATTGCGTTTAATTTAAATGTGGGAAGTTCAAAGTGTCCGAACATGTACTTACTTCGCATCTTCGGAATTTTTTTCCATTCATCACCAACTAACCAACTGACAAATGTACAATCTCCGTCAGAGAGTACACTGTCTATCAGGATAATGTTTGGTAACTCTTTTGCAAATTCTACTGAATTTACATCACGTGTTTCACGATAAAACAAATCATGATTACCAAGAATAAAATAAACTTTTTCAAATGCGTTGTTTAACTTACGTAAACCATCAAGAGAATATTTCATGGTTGATATATTAAGACTAGCACGATTATGATGCCAGTCACCACCAAATACACAAGTTTCACAACCTTTTGATTTAGCTTGTTCTATAAACCAATCAATAAATTCATCACAATCTTCATTATGTTGTCTTGCATTGTTACGCATTCCATAATGAATGTCTGTAAACCAAGCCGCTTTTCTGAAAAGATTAGTCATTATCGGCGTATATCTCTTTGATTGTCTCCGTAGGTATTTGGTCATCAGTAATACGTGTTTTGATTACTTTTTGCCAACGTTCCTGTGATTTCATTTCATGTTCTAACTGTCTAGTCCAACTTGGCATTTGACCTGACTTTTCTAATAAGTCATCACGAATACCTTGATTTTTCTTTTCAGTATTGAGAACACGTGTAAATGAATTGTTAACAGCCGCAGTATAATATGCGAAAGGATTATCACTTTTAGCTTCATTAAATTGTAAACCAATTTGTGTGAGTTGCAAAAGTGCTTGTCCTCTCATTTCGTCAATATATGTATATCCACGCCAGTTACTTCTTTGAGAATAACGCTCTACTAATTTAATATACATGTTGGCAAGTTTTGCAGTTATTTTGCCGCCTTGTAAATCAAATTCTTTGTTTTTATTATAATGTGAAATTCCAACTTCTTTAAATTTTCTTCCGTCTAGTACATAATGTTTAAAAGGCGGGAAGTTTAGTTTTACTTTATGGTCAGCTATAGACTTTGGATTGTTCTTTCTTCCTGGTTCGTCAGGAATATGCTCAAAAGTCATAACTCTAAAAACTAAATCATTCTTATCGATTGTATCTAAATCTACTAGAAAATCTGATTGTCTTTTCTTTTTATCTGTATTAAGTTCCCAGGCTTCTTTCTGCATTCTATCTGCCCGGTTTTGTTTTGCTTGTTCTATTGATTCACGAATTTCCTTAACATCATTGACAATTACATCATATTGATGATGCTTATCTCTATCTTCAAACCAGCTATAATTAGCTTTAGAAGTGTGAATCTGCCTCAGCATATCTTTGTTGTTTAAATAATTTTGACCTCTACGTGCCATGGTTTTGCTCCTAATTAATATTACAATTATATACTAAATTGCAACCGGTTGTCAAGCTAAATATTTACTTTTTTAAACTACGAACATTATATTACGATAAATACACAAAAGAAGGAGAATTTAATGTCCGAGAATTTATATGAAAAAATGCAACCAGTCTATATCACAGATCCTAGTGGAAGACTAGGTGCATCAGGATTAGGCTCAATACAGTTTCCTTATACACCTACTCTTAGTGTTATCACTCAAACTGGTTATCAATCGTATGATTTGACACATTCAAATTTTCAACAAAGAGCATTTGAAATGGCGTCAAATACAGAATTTAACATGGCGGCTCCTGTCATTATTCGTAGTGAAGAAGAAGGACAATCTGTCTTAAAAATGGGACAATTTCTTAGAGGTGCATTGAAAATGAACTTTGGTTGGCGAGATGAAGATGCTGGTCTACCCCCTCCTGTACTAAGACTTTATGCACATGGTATATATACAAATGTACCAATACTTGTAAGAGACTTTACATGGAACTTAGACCAAGATGTTGATTATATTAAATTATCTACAGGAGAAAGACTTCCTGTACAACAAACATTTGTGTTATCGTTAACTACGACATATTCTCCAAAGAACGTAAGAGATAATTTCACAATGAATGATTTCTTAAGTGGTAAACTAAAAAGTAAGGGGTACATCTAATGACATATGATCCTACTTCTCCTTGGAAAAAGACACCGGTACTACAAGATAAAGTACTGGATATAATGAATGATACATTTCTAGAGGTTAGTCCTTTAGATGAAGTTTACGAAATACCACAACAATACAATCAAAGACCAGACTTAGCTAGTTACAAATTGTACGGCACTTCAAAATATTGGTGGATTTTTGCAAAGAGAAACCCTGACATAATAGAAGATCCTATTAGAGACTTTACGGCAGGAACAAAAATAATTATTCCTAGCAAAAATCAAATCGATAACATGAAGTAATACAATGGCTGTAAGAAGTAAAAGAAACAATAATCCAGGAAACATCAGAGCAAACTCAACTGACTGGAATGGCTCAGTTGGATCTGATGGTTCATTTGTTATTTTTGACTCACCTGAAAAGGGTGTTAGAGCAATGGCTAAGACTTTAGAGACTTATCAAAATAAACACGGCTTAACAACACCTGCTCAAATTATTAATCGTTACGCACCAGCAAGTGAAAACAATACCAATGCCTACGTAGCGGCACTAGAATCAGCAGGCTTCCCTGCAAATCAACCAATCGATTTAAGTGAAGATCCAGTAAAACATAAAAAATTTATTTCAGCAATGATAAAACATGAAGGCGGACAAGAAGCCGTAGATTATTTTGGTCAAGGAAATATCATATCAGACGGAATAAGAATGGCTGTCGATCCAGAGTTTGATAATAGACAATCTCCGTTAGATGATACTGAGGCAAATAATGCATTATTAAATGCTCAACGAGAAAAGGAAGCAGAAAGCATAGGTGAAATAGTAGAAGACGAAAATCAACTTGATCCACAAGAAGGTACTAGAAAAGTTTTAAATAGTGCAACTAGTCTAGCACAACTTATTGATGGTATGGAAGATAGAAAGCTATTCTGGGATAATGAATTAGACCAATTTCAAAACTACACTTACAACTTAGAATTGTTTGTTATCAATCAACAAGAAGCCGCAAAATTTCTAGCATACGAAAATACACCAAGTTTAATGGATGATGTTGTTACTGATGCTTGGCCACCAAGCAATATTGAAAAAATAACTATTGCAAAATCAGGCGTAACTACAGAATTAAACATAACAGATTTAAATATATCATCACTTGGTGCAGGCGATGTTAATATTTCAAGATTAGCAGGTACGGCAAGAGTATTAGATTTTACAATTACACAAGTAGGTGCTACATCATTACCTGACATGCTTAACAATACGGCGTTATTATGTGGGTATCCTAATTTTAATGCCGCAGTATATTTTATGAAAATAAAATTTATTGGATATGATGATAATGATAATATTATAAGAAATTTTCCTGCAACTAAAGTTATACCTTTTAATATTTCGAAATTCGCCAACTTAGCCAGTGATACAGATGCGAGAGGAACAACTACACGATTAGAAGGTCAGGTTGTTCAGGATAAAGTTGTAACAAATACTGCAACATCTCAGACTGATTATAACTTTGAGTTTCCTGTGAAAGACACGTTAGATGAAACAATTCAAGAGTTTTTTAATTCACTTAATAAGAGTACAAAAGAAAAATCAGTTATTAGTGACCCTGACTTTATCAATGAATATAGGTTTAAAATGTCACCTGAATTCAAACAAGAATTCGGACAAGCAGAAATGAAAGAAGCCGGTCACCCTAATATGGCATCTGGTAACAATGAAACTGATAAAAAGAAAGCAATAAAAATAGGACAACAAACAGGTGTAGTAACACCCGGTATTTCAATTTATAGTTGTTTGGAAAGTATAATAGTAAGTGCAAAACAAATAAGAGATGAACTTACTGAGTCTAAAGCCAAAGCAACAAAAATGTTTAGAATTCTACCTCACGGTGAACCAAAACCAAAAGGATATAATGTTCTTACTGGTAGCTATAGTTATATAGTAACATATTATATTACAATTCAAGAAACTATTATTCCAAAAAATCAAATTGATAATGCAAATATAATTGCATCAACATCAGAAATATTAAAAGATGTTTTTCTAACAGGGCGTTGTCATAAAAGATACTATTATACCTATACAGGAAAAAATGACCAAGTACTAGATTTTAGAATTTCATTAACAGAACAATTACAAAAATCTTACTCGCAACCAGCCGATGCATATATGGCAAATGTATTTTTAGATTCAATAGGAGACTATAGAAAAGAAATTGATGAAAAAGCCCAACAAAAACTAACTGAACTTGAGTCTGAGGCAAAACTATTACAAAAAGAATTTGAAAAACAAGAACAAGAATCTGAGGCACTTATAAAAGACTTCAGTAAGATGAACGAACAACTAAAAAATAAGTTTATTGATAGACTTGAATCCCAATTTGGTGTCAGTGGAAAGTTTGGTACACTTGATTTAGCAGGAATTGGCCAAGCTGATATTAATCAAATAAGAGATACACTTCAAGCAGATGCAGAGGCTGGAACTGCAGGTGCCCAAGAAGCATATGAAGTATTCAATGATATATTTAAAGGCGATGTAAGAAAGAACTTTAATACGTTGAACAATGCAGTTAGAGATGCACAACTTTCGACAAATGCCGCACAAAAGAAACTAGAAGAAAACCTAAGAGAAGATGATGATGTAACCAGAGAGGCATTAGGACATTTATTATCTAAAAGAGCATTAGAGGCAACAAGTGCTATTGGAGAAACTTGGAATAGTTTAGGACTTAATACAGGTGCTAATGGTGATCCAGGCATTGTTCTTACTGAGGAATTGGATAGAGAGATTGTTAAAAAATTAAGTATTGACCAATTTAGTTCCTTAATGAAAACACTTGTAGAAAATCCAGTTAACTTTACCAGAATAACAAAACCATTACTTCGTGATCCAACAAAATTAAGTGTTATCAAACATCCAAATCAAGAGGATATACAATTAGCACAAGAAAAATATTATGAAGGAATAAATTCTTACCAGAGTATGATACAAGCACAGATGACCATTAAAGGTGATCCTTTCTGGATTGAAACTAATTTACCAATTGAAGTAGAAAGAGGAAAGTTCGGTACAAAGAATTCAAATGAAAATTTTAAAATGCATCATACCCAAATGAACGGTCATAATTATGCAATTATTATTGTTGATAAAGCAGAGGACAACTTCTTAGAAAACTCAGATAGAATTGGACTTGATGCGGCAAATTCAGACGGTATCAAAAAAACTAGATTAGAAACTATGGTATATCAAGTAAGGTCAATAATGAATACATTTAGTGGTGGAAGATTTACACAAACATTGGATATGGTTAAACAACCTTCAGCAAGTACTTTTAAAGAAGTTAAAGCGAAAATTTTTGATGATACATCAGCACCAATAAATTGGGGAATGGAACAAGAACGTTATCAAAATATTCTGCCAGAATTAGGAACAAATGAGAATGTAACAGAACAAAATAAACAAAGTGCAGATGCAGAAAATATTGCAAACAGTGCCGTGGGTGTAGGTACAGACATGTCACAAGATGTTGATGGTGATGGAGTAAATGATAGAATTAATAATATTAATCCAGGTGATGGTTTTGCTCAAAGAAATAGTAATTTAATGTCGGCAGTGAATGCCTTTGTAACTGAGTCTCCATTTGCAACTGAGGCACAAGCAAAAGCAGTGGCCACTGCACTATCTTATATGGAAGGTGCTTGTTTACAAGGAGATAGAGCAAGTTGTGATGCAGTACAAGGAGCATATATGGATTTAGCATCATATAGAGGATCATTCACAGACTCTACGGATGCTAGAAATCAAATAAACCAACTTATAGATAGTGGTGGAACAGTATCTCCAGCCGCGATTGCAGTAATGGACCAAGCATATGAAGGATTAGGTCAAGCAAGAATACAAGATGGTGTAGTCAATGTAAGTCAAGATGAGATAGATGAATTTAATGAGGCAATAGATAACAATACAAAAGCATATGTAGTAGGCAGTAATGATATGATACTTGATCCTAAGTCTGCATTGCAAAATATTGAACCAAGTGATACAATGGGAACTGCTGGTGCAGATGCATTAATTAATGGTGATATAGAATTATCAGACCAGCCTGCAAGACGTACCATAATTAATGATAGAAATGGATCAATTAGAAGTTTTGGTTTCGATATAGAACCTAATACATTAACGGCACAAGAACGTAACAACGTATTATCTTTAAATGCAGAAGCAGATAACATTATTGCCGGAAGAAGTTTACATGATTTAAGTGATGAAGAATACTCAGAATTAAAAACTATCGAACACACAATCAATGAAATAAACACTGGAGCAACAACAGGAACAAGAGGAGAAATCAGAGATTCTCTTGAAGCCGAAAGATTAAAGAATCAAATTGAAAAAGATGAGGCAGAACTACTAGAAACTAATGATGATTTAGATAGTTGGTATTGGACTAAAAAAGGCAGAAGGGAAGATGAAGAAAGAAAAGCAGAATTAGAACAATCTATTGCAGACAATAGAGCAAAATTACAAGCCGTAGAACAAGATCCAGTATCTACAGTAGTAACAACTACAGATGCAAATGGTACAAGAGTTTATACATCGATAGAAGAGGCAGTAAAAGTAACTGACCCTGAAATAACAACTATACCTGTAAAAGTAGGTGATAATAATCGTGTTGATGTTATTACACAAGATGGGTTAGCAGATTATAAACAAGACGGTGATGCAGTATTGAGTGATGCCCAAGTTGCAGAATACAAAGGTGCTAGTTCAGTTTATAATCAAATAATAGAACAAGCAAATGCAAAACCAAGAGTACAATTTACTGATGAATTTGGTACAGAAGAAATTTTAGATTATTCAAATCTAGGCCCTGTAACTTATGTAGATGAAAATGGAACTACCATAACTATACAAGATCCTAGTACGCATTTTAATTTAGTTGATACTAGTAAGCCAACAAATGATATAACAAGATACACATTAAATAGTTCAGTATTAAAAGATAAAGTTGCATCAAGTAATAGTTTTCCAAATGTTGATACGGCAGATACACGATTGTCATCGACAAATGCAAATGATTCTGATGGAATACTTCAAACAACAATAGGTGCAAATGATTTTGTAATTATAGCAGACGAAAGAGTTAAAACACAAGAGGACGGGCCACAATAATGATTTCAAATGAATTTTCAGTATTATCAGATTTGTCATGGGGAAAATATAGAAAAGGTAACCCTGTAGGAGTACACCTAGATAGTAAATTTAGTCACATAGATGAAGTATGGGAAAGTGATTATCCTACTAGAAGTAATACTAGCGATATAGAAAGATTTCAAAATATTGTTCCAATATTTGGTGATAGTTTTATGTTTTGTGCAGGATTACCTAGACACCACGAACTATCACATTTATTAAACGCAAAATATTCAAATATAAAATTCGTAAATTTTGGCAAGCCAGGTTCAGGTAATACAAGAATAATAACAAGAATAGAACAATGGGTAAACGATGAATTGTCTAAAAAAACTAAAACAATAATAGTAGGACTATCATCAATGTATAGATTTGATTATTATATGGATACTGATTACCCTACATCTGTATCTGCACACAATTCTATATATGATTTAGAATCTCATAAAATATTAAGAGCATTTGACCTCATGCCACAAATGAATCCAAAAGATTTATATAATACTGAAAAACCAGAAATGCAAAGAAAGATACAAAAAAATATATCAAAAGTTTGGGCACATATGGTGGAACAAGAAACAAGTTATACAAACGTTTGGTTAAAAAATGTAGAAACAAATATTAGAAGATTAGATTGGATAACAAAAGCAATGAACTGGAATGTAATCTTTGTTAATAATCTTTCATGGCATGAAAGTATGCATCCTGATGATAGAAATGTCCTTAATAAATATCTAAAAGATATGGATATACCACAAAGAAAATTTAAAATTATTAACATGTGGGAAGAAAATAACACTGTTCAAGACAGATGTGATTGCGGTCATTGGGGCGTAGAGACAATAAAAAATATGACAAGGGAAATAATAAGAGAATACGATGGAATCTAGAATAACAGGAAGTTATGCAAAAAGTATTTTAGCGACTAGGAAACACCAAGAAAATCCTATACTAAAAAATATACAAGGCGGTATCTACAAAGCAATAACAGTGGGTGGTAAACCTGATCCTGAAGGTAGAGGAAGAATAGCGGCCTATATTCCTAAATTAGGAGGAGAGCCAGATAATCCTATGTTCTTTATGTATGCAAGTCCTTTTGGCGGAGCAAATGCACAAGGTTCGTATGGAATGTTTGCAGTCCCACCAGATGCTGGTGTAACTATATTAGTATTCTTTGCAGAAAATGGTGAATTAAATGAAGGTTACTGGTTTGCAGTTTCACAAGAAGTTCCAGACGTAGTTGGAGGTGCATCAGGTAAAGCAAAAGCAGATGGCACAGGGCAAGGAGAGGGAGTATTTACAGATATCCCTTCCTCAAAAGTTAATCCAATTTCAGTTAGAGAGGCAGTAAATGTAGAAGAACCAGAACAAGAAAATTCAAATAAAAATGCCAATACTGCAAATCAAGGAATTTATTCTGATCCTATAAGAGGTCAAACAACTGCAAGTCCTGGTAGAGATGCAAATTATGAAACTACACAACATTCAAAAGTATATGGTTGGAGTACACCAGGAGGAAATTATATTTCTATGGACGATGGTTCCGTAGGCGATGATGGTGTAATTCATCCTAATCAGATAAGAGTAACATCAGGTTCTGGTGCCCAAGTTATTGTAGATGGAACAAATGATTTTATATATGCAATTAATAGTTCTGGTTCAGGTTGGGTAGAAATAGGAGCCAAAGGTGAAGTAATGATTTATGCTGAAGGCAATATGTCTATTCGTACTGAAAAAGATTTTAACTTACGTTCAGATAGAAATATAAATCTAGAAGCCGCAGAAAAAATTAATATACGTAGTGGTGAAAATACAAATTTAAATGTCGGAGACCAACTACATGCAAAAACTAAAGGCAGTATGTTCTTTGAAAGTGGTGGAGCAAATCATACAAAAGTAAAAACAAATATGTTTGTATCAACTGATGGCCATTTACATCTTAACGGTCCTATGGCCTCAATCGCTTTTGATATACCATTATCTGCACAACCAGATATGCAAAATTTAGAAGCAGGATTAATTGAAGATACAATTATTCCTAAAATACCTACACATGAGCCTTTCTTAAGAGGAACAAGTGCAACAATGCCAAGTTCATCAGGAGATACACCAACACAATCTACTGATTCACAGAAAGCAGGTAATGAAGTTTCTAAAGATCCTTCAAGTGCAGAAGGACAAGTTGATGCAGATAACCAAGCACAAGATTCAAATGAAGATGTTCCTGGATTACCAGCTGGAGAAGGTCTGGCAACAATTAGAGCAAGTAACGGTGTGGGTTGTCAAGTTGCTAAAATCTTTCAGAAGAACTTTCAAGGTTTACTTAATGATTTGGAAGCAACAGGATATGAAATTAGAACACTACATGGATATTGTAAACGAACAACAAGAGGCGGTAATAAACCTAGTTTTCATGCAATGGGAGCCGCAATAGATATCAACGCATATGCACCAAATGGTTACGCCCAAAATGCACCAGCTGGTTGGGATCCAAGTGGAAGTAGAGGCGGAAACTTTGGTTGTGACTTACCATTGAATATAGGTTCAATAGCCGCAAGACATGGATTAGGTTGGGGCGGTAACTGGTCTAGACCTTGGGATCCAATGCACTTTTCAGCCGCAAGTGTTGAACGTGGTGCATATAGATTAACACGTGCATACAAAGTTGCAGAAAATTCAGATGTTACTGGAACAACAAGTGTGAGGTTAGCATAATGACTTTTGAAACTTTTACAATAATATGTTTAATTGTAACAATAATAATTGGACCAATTTATATGTGGTTGTTACGTAATATTAAAAATAGTTGGACATCAAATTCACATGATACACATGGTGGTAGTATGACAATAGAAGGTGAAGAAGTTAAAGTTACGTGGATGGATCCTATCATAAAAAGGATTAAAAAATGACAATGAAAGAATTATTAAAAGGAATG
>MDTG01250195.1_pt1 | contig 10717 bp, 11 predicted proteins | sample 811421 | NCBI WGS metagenome assembly MDTG01 (sample SAMN05326645, study PRJNA326480) | marine metagenome | isolation source: seawater | place: Pacific Ocean: South East | collected 2011
AGAAAATGATACAAGCAAAATTTTTCAAAGATTTTATAGCAATAGGCCTAATAAATTTGGAGAACATTCCGGATTGGGATTAAATATTGTTAAAAACCTAGTTGAATTACACAATGGTAAAATTTCTGCTTCAAATAATATTGGTCAAAAAGGCGCAATAATCGAAATAATTTTTCCTGAAGTTTAAAGATTATTAGTTGAAAAAATTTTATAAAATTGTTAAAAGGCCTTCTTCATGACAGATTTCAAAGTAAAAGATATAAACCTTGCTGATTTTGGAAGAAAAGAAATTTCGTTAGCAGAAACTGAAATGCCAGGCTTAATGGCTTTAAGAAAAGAATATAAGGGTAAACATCCATTGAAGGGTGCTAAGATACTAGGATGTTTGCATATGACAATACAAACTGCTGTTTTAATAGAAACCCTGGTTGATTTAGGTGCTGAAGTGAGATGGTCATCTTGTAATATATTTTCAACTCAGGATCACGCTGCCGCGGCAATTGCAAAAGCCGGTATACCAGTATTTGCCTGGAAGGGTGAAACTGAGGAAGAATACTGGTGGTGTGTAAGACAAACAATAGAGGGAAAAAAAGATTGGAAACCGAACATGATATTAGATGATGGTGGCGACTTGACAGCCCTTATGCATAAAGAATATAAAAATTTAATGAAAGACATAAAAGGTCTAAGTGAAGAAACAACTACTGGCGTACTGGCGCTAAAAAAAATGGAAGAACAGGGTACTTTAATGGTTCCTGCTATAAACGTAAATGACTCAGTTACCAAATCTAAATTTGATAATCTATATGGATGTAGAGAAAGCCTAGTAGACGGAATTAAAAGAGCAACTGATGTTATGATGTCAGGTAAAGTAGCTATAGTTGCTGGATTTGGCGATGTCGGAAAGGGTAGCGCGGCGTCTTTAAGGCAAAGTGGCGCAAGAGTAATGATTACAGAAACCGACCCCATTTGCGCTTTACAGGCAGCAATGGAAGGTTATGAAGTTGTTTTGATGGATGAAATGATTCAAGAGGCCGATATCGTTGTAACTGCAACAGGAAATAAAGATATTGTTACTGCTGACCACATGAGAGCGATGAAGGACAGATCAATTTTATGCAACATTGGTCACTTTGATAATGAAATTCAAGTGGAAGCTTTAAAAAACTATAAGTGGGATGAAATTAAACCACAAGTCCATGAAATAACATTTCCAGATAATAAAAGACTTATATTGCTTGCAGAGGGAAGACTTGTTAATCTTGGATGCGCAACAGGACATCCAAGTTTTGTAATGAGCGCTTCATTCACAAACCAAGTAACAGCTCAAATAGAGTTATGGAATAATTCAGAAAAATATGAAAAGAAAGTTTATGTCTTACCAAAACACCTAGATGAAAAGGTTGCAAGGTTACACTTAGAAAAAGTTGGTGCGAAATTAACAAAACTATCTAAAGATCAAGCCGATTACATTAGTGTTAAAACTGAGGGTCCGTATAAACCAGATGCATATCGCTACTAGTGGTAGCAAAATAGATATTTCTGAAGAAAGTCTAACAGCTAAATTTGCAAAGAGGTTCTCTAAAATACTAAAATCAGGTGATGTTGTTTTATTGCATGGTGATATTGGCACTGGAAAAACTACATTTGTTAAATATTTAATAAACTCTCTAGAAAAAGAAAAAAATCTTAACTTGAGTGAAATAACCAGCCCAACTTTCAGTATCTTAAATGAGTTTGAGATTAATAATATTAGTATAAGACATTTTGATTTGTTCAGAGTCAAAAGTTCTAAAGAAATTGAAAATTTAGGAATATTTGAAAATATATCTGATTCTATTACTTTAATAGAATGGCCAGAGCTTATAGAAAAAAAATTAAAAAATAAATATAATCTTTATTTTGATTACAATTCTAAATTGGAAAAAAGAGTCATAGAATTAAATAAAGTAATGATTTAAAGCAAGAATATGAAATTAAATAAAGAATATTTAATCGAAATAAAAGGAGATGCTTCTCAGAGAAAATTTTACCGTAAATTCAATAAATCGAAAAAAAGTATTGTTATATGTTCTAATATAGAAAAAAAAAAAAATTTACTCATATATGACTCAATTAATAAAATTTTAACAAATAATAATCTAATTGCCCCAAAATTAATAAGTAATAATTACTCAAAAAATTTTATAGAAGTTAGTGATTTAGGAACAAAAACTGTTCTAGGGGTAATTGGAAAAAAAGATAATAAAATTAAAATTTTTAAAAAAGTTATCAACCTACTAATCAAAATTCAACTCATAAAAACAAAAAAAATAAGAAATTTCCAGGGCAAAATATATAAAATTCCAAACTACTCAAAAAAAAAATTATTTAATGAAGCTAAACTTTTTTGTGATTGGTACTTACCAGTAAATTACAAAAAAAATAAAACTAAGTTAATCAGACAATTAGAGTTAAAAATTTTAAATTTACTAAATAATTTAAAACAAAAAAATAATGTTTTTGTTCATAGAGACTTTCACCTGGCAAATCTAATGGTTAATAAAAATCAATTAGGGATAATTGATTCTCAGGATGCTGTAATAGGCAATAGTGCTTATGACCTTGCTTCTCTTATAGATGATGTAAGATATAAAACATCAACAAAACTTAAAAATAAAATATATAATATTTATTATAAAAAAAATAAAAAAATTGTGAATAAATTTTTTTTTAATGATTTTGAAATACTTTCAGTACTAAGAAATTTAAAAATAATTGGAATTTTTACCAGATTAGCAAAAAGAGACAATAAAAAATCCTACTTAAAATTAATTCCGTATGCTTGGAAACTTATAGATCTTAGATGTAGAAATAATCCTCATTTAATCGATTTCAAAAACTTTTTATTTAAATATTTCCCATATAAAATTAGACAAAAAAAATGAAAATTAAAACTGCTATAATCTTGTGTGCCGGGTTTGGAAAAAGACTTAATCCTCTCACCTTAGAAAAACCTAAACCACTTCTAAATTTGTATAACAAATCACTTTTAGAGCATTGTATTCATATTGCAAAAAAATTAAACATTGAAAATGTTAAAATCAATACATTTTACTTAAAAGAAAAAATTGAATACTTTGTAAAAAAAAAAAAATTAGAAGTAGAAATTATAAATGATGGAAAAGAAATACTAGATACAGGTGGAGGTATTCTAAATATTATTAGAAATATAAACGAGGAAAATTTCCTAGTTATGAATCCTGATACTTATTGGAACGATCAATATTTAGAAAGTATAAAAGAAATGGAAAATTATTTTCATAGTACTAATTCCTCTAATGTTTTGTTGTTAGTAAACAAAAAATTGAGTTTTGATCAAAGGCTCAATGGGGACTTTAATTTAAATAATAATTTATTAACCAAAAATCTTCCCAGAGATTATATTTATACTGGCTGTCAGATTTTAAATAAAAAAGTATTCCTTAAAATAAATAAAAACAGGTTTTCAATAAACGAAATTTGGGATGATTTAATTTTAAAAAATAAGTTAAATGGTTTTGAGTGTAATAATAAATTTATTCACATTACAGATTTAGAAATTTATCATGCATTGCTAAAAAATAATTAAATCTTGAGCTCTAGATTTATCTAAGTAATGACAAGCATCTATTTTTTTATCTTTTTTAAATTTGATCAAAAGTGGATTACCGGTTGGTATCTCTAACTTTGTAATTTGTTTCTCATTTAATTCAAAAAGAAATTTACACAGTGATCTTATCGAATTACCATGCGCTGATATTAAAATATTTTTTTTATTTTTAATTTTATTTTCTATATTTTGCTTATAGTACTTAACTACTCTTTCAAAAGTATCTTTTAATGACTCAGTATCTGGAATTTTATCCCTGGGTAAGCTTTCATAAATCTTAATATTTAATGGATGATAAGGATTATTTCTATTTAATGGATCGGGTTTTAAATCCCAAGATCTTCTAAATTCATGAACTTTTTTTTCACCAATTCTTTTTTTCATTTCGTCTTTATTTAGTCCTGTTAAAGCCCCATAATGTCTTTCATTGAGTTCCCATGCTTTTTCTGGAATTTTTTTATCTCTTAGTGTGTTTTGAATTAATTTTAATGTATTAATTGATCGTGATTGATATGATGAATAAAAATGGTCAATTTCAATACCTAATTCCTTAACAAATTCTCCAGATTTGCACGCCTCTAACTTACCCTCAGCTGTAAGATCAACATCAACCCAGCCAGTAAACTTTTTTTCTAAATTCCATTCACTCTGCCCGTGTCTAACTAAAATTAAATGACTCATAATTTCTTTTATTATATGAATAGCATATTATGTTAAAATTATTTTTTTACATAGTAAATTTAATTTTTTTCGCTTTATATCTTTTTCCAGGAAGTATATTAGGTCTCTTAATGTATAATAACTTATATAAGCAACCTCAATTTACAGATAATTTTAGTTTTAGTTTTTTTGAATTTTCGTCAAATCACATATATGCTTTTTTTATATTTTCCGTTTTCAGTTTGTATGTTTTTTTTAAAGAAAATAAGAAAAAAATTGTAACTTATCTAATTTTAATTTCTTTTATTTTAGAACTTTTACATATCATAATTCCTAATAGATCTTTCCAATTTTCTGATATAAATGGCAACTTTCTAGGTGTACTCCTAGCTTTAATTTTATTTTATGCACATTATTATAAAAAAAATTTTTTTAATTAACCTTACTTTTTGCTTACTGTTTATAAATCCAGCTAGTAGTGAAACTTTATTTGGAAAAGCTAGTGTAGTAGATGGAGATACAATTGTTATAGAAAAAAAAAAAATTAGACTTCATGGTATTGACGCCCCTGAAAAAAAGCAAATTTGTAAAAGAGACTATTTATCAATTTCTTTTTTTACCTTCACCAAAAATTATCAATGTGGACTAGTTTCAAAAGTCAAATTAGAAAATCTTTTAAAAAATAATGAAATAAAATGTATAATTAGGGGAAGTGATTTTTATAAAAGAAAAATTGGAACATGCTACAGAAATAAAATTAATATTAATTCATGGATGGTACGAAATGGTTATGCGGTAGCTTATGAAAAATATTCAAAAAAATATAAAAGTGTAGAATTGGAGGCAAAAAAAAATAATTTAGGTATCTGGCAAGGTGATTTTGACATGCCTTGGGATTGGAGAAAAAATCGTGTTCAAAATTAACATAATATCTAAATATATAATTATTCTTTTTATTGCTTCTTGTTCATCTATTCCAAATAATACATCAGATGGTTGTTCAATATTTTCAGAAAAGTATCTTTGGTACAAACATGCAAAAAAAACTGAAAAAAAATGGGGTACACCAATATATCTTCAATTAGCGATAATAAAAATGGAGTCTAATTTTGATTGGCTGGCTAAACCGCAAAGGCAAAAAATTTTCAAAATTATACCATATAAAAGACCATCATCATCACTGGGCTACTCGCAAGCTGTTAAAGGAACCTGGAAGCAATACAAAGATGAGACAAACAATAAACTAGCCACTAGAACAAGATTTAAGGATAGTGTTGATTTTATAGGGTGGTATACATCTAAAACAAAAAAAATTCTTAAAATTCCAATGCAAGATTCATTTAGGCAATATATTGCTTATCATGAAGGTTGGGGCAATTATAAAAATTATAAACAAAATAAAAAAGTGATATCTTTAGCCAATAAGGTAAATAAGCAGTCAAAAATATATGAAAAACAATTAAATTTGTGTAGAAAAAAACTTAATAAAAAAAAATATATAGTTTTTTAACGAAGCTGCTTTTTTAGCTCAATATCCACAAAGTCAATCCTTTTAGTATTTTTTGCAAGTGTTAAATACATAGTAGGAGTTACATAGAGGGTAAAAAATGTAGAAATAATCATACCTCCCAAAATAGTTGATCCTATTGCAAGCCTAGAACCCTCACCAGCACCAGGCCCAAAATTACCAATCACTAAAGGTACCATGGCAATCATTGTACTTAAAGAAGTCATGATAATAGGTCTAAACCTTAATTTACATGCTTCCTTAATTGATGTCTCAATATCATTATTTCCGAGTGTTCTTAATTGATTGGCATAATCTACTATCAAAATACTATTTTTTGTCGAAATACCGATTAAAATAACTAAAGCAATTTGTGAGAAAATATTTATCGAGCTGTTACACAATAATATAAAAACTAATCCTCCAAAAACTGCAAGAGGAACTGTAAGAATTATTATTAATGGATGAATAAATGAATTAAAGGTTGCTGCCATTACTAAATATGCTGTAAGTAATGCTAATGCAAAAATAATATATAATTCATTACTAGTTTCTTTTAATTCCTCAGATTTTCCTTTCCATGTTATTTGTCTTTCTGGAGCAATTTCCGACATTTTTTTTTCAAGATAATTAATCGCTTCTGACAAGGTGTACCCCTCATTAATATTTGCAGAAATCGTTACAGCTCTTTGTCTATTGTACCTTGATAATTTGCTGGCCGATCCTTTTTCCTCAAATTCAACAATATTAGCTAATGATATTAAACTTCCATTATTTTCAGATCTTAAAAATATTTTACTCAAACTTTCTTTACTTTTTCTATCGTCAAGATATTGCTGTAATATTATTGGATATTCCTTACCTAATTTATTAAATTTTGTTACTGATTTTCCTCCGTAAAGAGTCTCTAAAGTTTCACCAATACTTTGAGTTGATATACCTAAGTCCTTAGCTTTATTCTTATTAATTATCAACTTAATTTCGGGGTTGTTTCTAGTATAATCTGACTCTATTCGAGATAAATTTCTATTTTTCCTTAACTCTCTAATCAATTTATTTTGAACAATTTCTAATTCCTCGTATGTATTTCCATATATTACCATTTGTACAGGTTTGTTATAATTGGATACTCTTATTGACTGCGGGGAAATAGGAAAGGCGAGTGTCTGAGGCACTGTCACAATCTTACCAATTGCTTGTCTCATTATTTTTTGAGACCCATCTTTTCTGTTATTCCAGTGATCTAGCAAAGCAATAATTAGAAAACTGTTATCTGAACCAAATCCAGGAACTATCATTAGAAATTTTTTGTATGGACTATCTTCATCTTTTAATAAGGGTATTAATCTTCTTTCAACATCTTCGGCTCTATTTTGAGTATAATTAAAAGAGCTACCTTCGTCTGTCATTCCAATAATAAGATATGCGCCCCTATCTTCCAAAGGAAGAAGCTCTTTTTTTGTAAAATTATATAAAAATGTTGAACTCACTACTATAAAAACCAAAAATGAAATAATTATTTTTTTCTTACTTAGCCAAAATCTAAGCGTCTCTTTATAAAATTCTGAAAAACTTAAAAAATATTTTTCAAATTTAACTACAATAAAATTTGTCTTTGGTTTTTTTTTTAAAAATTTACTTCCAAGCATTGGTGATAAAGAAAGTGCTACAAATGACGAAACTACTATTGCAAATGATAAGGCAATTGCAGTTTCTCTAAATAAAGTTCCTGCTATACCTTCAATAAAAATTAAAGGTAAAAAAACTGCTACTAAAATTAGTGTTGTGGCAATTATAGCAAATGTGATTTGTTTTGATCCTTTGTACGCAGCTAAAAGTGGACTTTCTCCATTTTCAATTCTTCTGTAAATTGCATCTGTCATTATGACAGAGTCATCAGTAATTATTCCTATAGCTAAAATAAAACTTAATAGAACAAATATATTTATTGATAACTCAAATAAATAAATTCCAAGAAATGTAGCAATTAAACTGACTGGTAAGGCAACAGCTGGGACTATCACAGCTTTTAGATTTCCTAAGAAAAGATAAATAATTATTACTACTAATATAAAAGCAATTATTAAGGTTTTATAAACTTCGTTTATCGCTGATCCTACATAAGTAGCTCTATTAAATGATATTTCTAAATTTAAATCTTCAGGTAAATTTTTTCTTACCTCTTTTATTTTTTTTTCTATTTCATGTGACAGTTCTACCGTCGATGCTCCACTTCTAGCATAAATTCCAATTCCAACTGTTTTGAGGTTTAACTTATCTTTACTTTGTGATCTAAATAATGCTTTTTCAGAAACTGGCCCAAATTCAACTTGCGCAATATCGGAAAGTTGTACAAGATTATCTTTATTTTTCTTTAAAGGAAGTTGTTTTAATTTATCCAAATTATTATAGGACTTATCTAAGTTTATGGTCAAATCTATATTATTAGACTCTAGCGTGCCTGCGGGTAAACTCACATTTTCATTTCTTAAGGCTGTCTCGACTTCTTGTATTGTGAGATCATTGGCTGCCATTTTAATTGGATTTATCCAAATTCTGACACTTAATTCTCTTAAACCTCCTACTCTTATTCTACCAACATTTTTGACGCTTGAAAATTGATCAATAAGATACCTTTCAGCATAATCACCAAGTTCTATGTCAGTCCATGTTGAAGAAGAAAGTGACAGCCACATAGTAGTTGTAAATCCAGCAGCTTGTTTTAAAATTTGAGGGGAATTTGCTTCTGATGGTAAATTATCAACAATTCTTGAAACTCTTTCTCTTATATCATTCGCTGCATCATCTAAGTCAATTTCAGTATCAAACTCAATGTTAATTGTACTTTTTCCATTTTCAGATTTAGCATCTATATTTTTTATACCCTCAGCTCCTCCGATGACCTCCTCAATTACCTGAGTTACTTCTTCATCAATTATAGGTGAGGATGCAGATTTGTAGTCAACTTTAATTTGAACTACTGGTGGTTGGATACCAGATGGTAATTCTCTAACTGGTAATTTGGAGAAAACAAATAATCCAAATACTATTAAAATTAAAGATAAAACCCAAGCTACTACAGGTCTTTTAATACTAACTTCAGTTAAATACATTTTAATTTTCTATTGGATTTATTTTTCCATTTGGTCTTACCTTCTTAAGACCTTCAGCTGCAACCAAATCTCCATTATCAAGTCCAGATAATACTTCTATTTTTCCTTCACTTCTTAGACCAGTTTTAATTTCTGTCTTTTCAGCTATATTTTCCTCTGAAATTTTATATACATAAACTTTGTTACCTTCTAAAATAATACTTGTATCAGGTATCCCTAAAGACTTTCTGTTATTAAAATATACTGTGACTTCCAGAAGAGAACCAGGAATTAATTCTAGGTTTTTATTATTTATTTTTACCCTTGCAAGAATGCTTCTTGTTTCAGCATTTATTCTACTTGAAACACCATCTATTTCACCATTGTACTTTTTATTTTTAAAACCAGAATATTTTGCTGTAATTGGCAATCCTTTTTTCAAAATAGGTGCAAATGCCTCGGGTATTTTAATGTCTGAGAATATAATGGAACTATCATCCAAGGTAATTATTACAGAATTTTCAGAACCCAATATATCTTCAGTTAAACCCCTATAACCTAAAGTGCCACTGAATGGAGCAACAATATTTCCATCCTTAAGATCAACTATAATTTCACCTTTTTTTACTTTTTCTTTTAGTATCAAATCTTTTTCTAAATTATTTTTTTGAATTCTGAACGACTTAGTTTTTTTTGAAACAGCTGTTCCAAAACTTTCTACTTTTTCAGAAAATTCAGTTTCAACTACACTTTTTACAATGATACCTGGTGGAGGCACTTTACTAAATTTTTTTTTAAAATGGTTTGCAATTAATAATCTTCCAATAATTATAATAGCAATAACTATAAAGAAAATTAATATTATTGATGTTATTTTTGTTGATCTTTTCATTTACTAAATTTTTCCATATTCTGCCCAAGAGCCATCATAAATTGAAGGATTATGTTTATTATTTATTAAAGAATAAGCAAGAGCTAATACTGCAGCTGTAACACCAGAACCACAAGAAAAAATTATTTTTTTTTGAATATTGTTTCCTAATGCTTGTTGAAATTTTTGTGATAATTTTTTTTTATCTTTAAAAGTTTTATCTTTGTTTAATAATTGATTAAAAGGTAAACAAATTGAATTTTTTATTGAACCTCGTCTAACATTTTTTCTAGGCTCAGGAACTAGTCCCTCAAATCTTTCTTTACTTCGAGCATCTAAAACGATAAATTCTTTAGTATCTATATTTTTATCTATTTGATTTTTATTTTTTACTAATTCTTTATGCTCTGAAGCAATGTATTTTGTTTTTGTAATACCTTCTATTTTTTTTGATATTATTTTTTTTTCATTCGACCATTTTTGAAAACCTCCATCTAGTACACTTACCATTCTAGGATTATGTCCAAAATAAATAAAATTATACCAACAGCGGCAAGAACTAAGAATTTCGGAATTGTCATATATTACAATTTTGTCGTCATTACTTAAACCTAAATTAGATAAATTTTTTTCCCAAATTTTTTTTTTTGGAAGCATATGTGGCAGATCTGTATTCGTGTCAGAGTTTTTATCTAAATCAAAAAAAATTGCAGATGGTATATGTTTATCTTCATACTCTTTTAAAGCGTCTCTGTTAGCAGAAGGTAGATGCCATGAACAATCTAATATTTTTACTTTATTTAAATTTTTGTTAAGCCAATTAGTTGAAACAATAGTCATTTAATTAATTTTTTTCAAAATATTTTTGGTGATACTCTTCAGCTGGACAATAGTTTTTGACTACAGAAATTTTAGTAACAACTTTTCCAGATAATTTTTTATTTTCTTCATTTAAT
>MDTG01122231.1_pt1 | contig 10716 bp, 9 predicted proteins | sample 811421 | NCBI WGS metagenome assembly MDTG01 (sample SAMN05326645, study PRJNA326480) | marine metagenome | isolation source: seawater | place: Pacific Ocean: South East | collected 2011
GCGGGCTCATTGCCGTCCATAAGAATCTGGAGGCGCCGCCGCATGTTGCGGTAAAAGGCTTCCATTCGGGTCGCCTTGCCTGGCTTAAAATGCTCTGCAATCTCCTCAAATGGCAGGAGAAAGTGCTCGGTGTCCACGCAGCATTTTGCTGTCTTGGCTGGCAGCGACAGCTGCCGAAGCTGCTCGCTGAGCCGGTACTCGTCGGGTTGTTGATAACTGAACTCGGTGACGTCAAAACGCTGGCACAAGTTCTTTATCAAATCATCCAGTGAATTAAAGGTGGCCGTGTCATCCAAGTCAAGGTGCAGGACCTCGTGGCCCCGAACCGAAAGCGCATTGGCGAATCCCTTCATAGCCGCAAAGAAAGCGCAGAGTTTTTGCGTGTGATGTTTGACATAGCCGGTTTCCTGTCGCAATTCGGCAATGACATACAGCACCTTTTTATCAACGGTTCCGTACCAGCTATGCTGGAGGTTGAGTTGATCACCGAGGACCAGGCGCAGGCTGGTATAGGATTTTTTAGATGGTGTTTTCATCCCTTTGATTACGGGACTTCCTGAGTTTCAGACCAGCGTTAAAGAAACTAAAGTACAGGATTATGCGTATTAGCTAATATCATGAAAAACGCAGCCGTCATAAACTGCTTGGGCTACGCGGGGCTGATTCCATTTTTGGCTGCAGCCTCGGCGATGCTCGGTAATTACACTCTTTTCCAGTCTTCGCCAGCTCTGATTTTTCTCACCTATAGCGCGATTATTCTCAGTTTTCTTGGTGGCACGCTCTGGGGCAAGGCGCGAGAGTTGGCTGATGGCTACTTGAGCGCTGGTCTGTTACTGCTGAGCAATGTGCTGGCCCTGACCGCATGGATGATGCTGCTGCTAGGAGAGACATTTATAGTGCCTGGCTTGCTGATAGCTCTGATTGGCTACGCGATACTTTGCGCGGTGGAATGGCTTTGCGCATCGAAGGTGCTGGGCGGTGTGGGGGAGTCATATTTGCGCTTCCGCCTCACGCTCACGTTAGTGGTTTGTCTCGCTCACGCCGTTGTCATCTCCGCCGCGCTTTAGAGGAATAGTTAATTCAGTGAATGAAGTAACACTTACAATTTTTTACGATGGCCGCTGCCCGCTGTGCTCTGCAGAAATGAAGCAGCTCCGTGAATTTGATGCTGCAGGAAGATTAATTCTGGAAGATATCAACGCGCAGGGTTTTCAGCAGCGCTATCCACACATTGATCCCAAGGCAGCAGACCGCATCCTGCATGGTCAGTATGGCAGCGGTGAATTAATTTACGGTCTGGATGTCACCCAGCAAGCCTGGGCACTGGTGGGGCGCCATCATTGGCTAAAGTTGCTGCGCCTGCCGCTCATCCGCTGGTTTGCAGATCTGGGTTACCTGCTGTTCGCGCGTTATCGAAGTCAGATTTCCTATCTGCTAACCGGCTCTTCGCAGTGCGATGAAAATGCCTGTTATCAGATTCCCTCCCGGTCAAAACGCAGTTGAAAAGTTAATGCAACACCTAGTGATAGGAGCAGGCAGCGCAATTGCGGCCGCAATCATTGATCAATACCTGTCGGCAGGTGATTCGATTGTTGCCGTTAGCCGCTCCGTGCAACCGGATGCCATGGCTAGGGCGGATGGACGTCTGGAGTGGTTACAGTCGGACTACTCCGAGGAGTCAATTCAAGGCATCTGCAATCGCTTGCGGGAATCCGCGATGGTCTTTGATCGCGTCTTTATTTGCAATGGCATATTGCACCATGCTCATCTCGTGCCAGAGAAACGCCTGGAGGAGGTTGCTGCCGAGCTGCTGACTGAAGTCATGCACATTAATGCCTTCCAACCGACCATCTGGGTAAAGCACCTAAAGCCGGTGCTGCGCAGCCAGCAGCACTGCATTTTGACTGCGTTCAGCGCCCGCATTGGGAGTATCGGCGATAACGGCAGGGGCGGCTGGTACGCCTATCGGGCGTCAAAGGCTGCCCTGAATATGCTCATGAAATCTGCTGCTATCGAGTATCAGCGAGAGCGCAGAAATGTACAGTTCCTGCTTTTTCATCCTGGTACCACCGACACCCCGCTGTCTAAACCTTTTCAGCGCTCAGTGTCTCCTGACAAGCTATTCACTGCCGCATATGTAGCCAGTCAATTACTATCCATTATTGACGGGCTTGACCCCGAACCTTCTATTCAATACCTGGACTGGAAAAACACAGCCATAGAGTGGTAATCAGTTTTCACATGATCCGCTTTAGAAGACCCCTGCGTAATCACTCGGTCATCGATTACTTGCAGGGGCGGGAAGTAGTCGAAAATATGGCCCGAAGGCGCTACGACAGCGCAGCGCTACCTGGCGATTTAGAGCTGGCTTAATTGTCTTTCGGGTGCGCCAGCAACCACTCCACGACCTGTGCCGCAAATGTGTCAGATAATACGGGCACGTGAGTGCCGGAGGCGATGGTCCAGAGTTCTGCGGAGCCGCCTGGTTTACAGCCAACCTCAAATTTCAGCACGCCGGATTCATGGCCGGGCAGGCTCGCTTCCAGATCTCGTAATTCCCGACCCATACCATCCTGGCTGCAGCCATTGTAGGTGGCCCAGCGTCGCACGGACTGCAGTGCGCTCGGATAGCGATTATCCATGATGTCGCCGCCCTGATAGCCGATGGTTTCATCGTTGGTGCCATGGATCTGTAGAATGTGAACAGGATTTTCAGGCGCTTCACGCTGATCCATATGATTGGCTCCGGCAAGACTGGCGATGGCAGCTACCGCATCGGAGTGCTCATAGGCCATGCGGAAGGACATGAAGCCGCCGTTGGAGTGCCCAATCAGGAATACCCGATTCTCGTCCACGTTATAGCGTTGCTTCATCTCATCGATGATGGAGCGAACATATTCGCTGTCATCGACTTCTACGCCGAAAAAATTACAGCAGGCATCAGAAGCATTCCAGAAGCGGCTTTCATTGCCACTCGGCTCTCGAACGCCGTCTGGTGCGGCAAACAGAAAACCATAGTCGTCCGCTAGGTCGCTGACTTGAAAGTAGCTGTCCTGGTTACGGCCACTGGATGTGTAGCCATGTAGCAGGATGATCAGGGGATGGGCCTCAGATGCGCTGTAGGACTCCGGCACTTTAACCAGGACGTCACCGCGCCCGAAATCGATGTCCTGGGCAAGGCTTTGGGTTATGACACCCAGACCAAGCAGGGCGCTGAGTAATATATTTGCATACAACTTATTCATAATGATTTCTCGTTTGGGTGAGTTATTCAGGGTTTTAAAATCACTTTGCCGGTGGTCATGCGACCTTCCAGCGCCTCATGGGCAGACTGGGCCTCGGCCAGCGGGTAGAAGTGCTCAAGTCGCAAACCCAGTTTACCTTCAACGATCCAGTTGAACACATCGCTGCTGCGCCACTCCAGGTCTCCCCGAGTCGCCAGGTAATCGAACAGGGTAGGGCGAGTCAGAAACAAGGAGCCCTTTGGGCCCAGGGTGGCAGGATTAAATTCGGTCACTGGCCCACTAGCGTTGCCGTACAGCACCATAGTGCCGAAGCGCGACAGGCAATCGATACTCTTCTCGAAAGTGGCTTTCCCTACCGAATCAAAGGCCACGTTAACGCCCTGGCCATCGGTTATACGCTCAACTTCCGCCTGAAAATCCTGTTCGCTGTAAAGGATCACCTCATCGGCGCCGGCCTGGCGCGCGAGTTCGGCCTTGGCCTCGGTGGAGACGGTGCCGATCACGGTGCCACCCAGCATCTTGACCATCTGGATCAGCAGTAGGCCAACGCCTCCGGCAGCGGCGTGAATCAGGCAGCGATCACCGGCCTGAACCTTATAGGTGGACATACAGAGATAATGGGCGGTACAGCCCTGCAGCATGGCGGCCGCGCCCTGGTCGAAGCTCACGCCATCAGGAATAGTGACTAGCTTGTCGGCAGGCACAGCAGCATATTCTGCATAGGCACCAGCTACATTGGTATAGGCGACGCGGTCCCCGTTCTTCAGGCCGGGGACGGCTGCACCGGTTTCAACCACAGTACCTGCAGCTTCTAGGCCCAGAGTGGCTGGCAGAGGAATCTGGTAGAGGCCGCTGCGTTGGTATGTGTCGATGAAATTGATACCGGCGGATTCCACTTTCACCAGCACTTCCTGCCCACCGGGTGAGGGTTTATCGACGTCCTCAAAAGACAGTGCTTCGGGTCCGCCGTGCTGGTTGACTCTAATTGCTTTCATGCTGATTTCCGGACTGTTATTCAGGTGTGGGCATTTATCGCAGAATTTTTGGCCGCTGACAATGCGGGAAACGGTTGGTTTGAACGCGGATTCGAGTTATGGCGGTGCTGGACCTGGTTGCGGCACGGGTTTATGCTGAGTAGCAGAAATCCTCAGACGACAAGGGGGAGAACATGTCCATTAGCCTGCCCAGGATAATCTGTCTTATATCGCTACTGTATTCGACTTCAGTGGTGGCGCAGGATGCCCAGATCGCCCTCACAGAGCGCATGATTGCTGTGACCAATGAGTTTCTGGAATCCTTGACTCCGTTACAGAATAGCAACGGGGTATACGATTTCGACCATGAGGAACGCCTAAACTGGCATTTTATCCCGAGAGAGAGAAATGGTGTGGTGTTGCGCAGCATGTCCGAAGAGCAGCGCACTGCCGCAGAACGCCTGCTTCGCACTTTTTTCAGCGCCTCGGGGTATGCAAAGGCCGAGGCGATTCGTAACCTGGAAATAGTTCTGGCTGAGATAGAGGTAAACGGCCGCTTCGAGCGTGATCCTGAGCTATACCATATTACTGTTTTTGGTGAGCCCAGTATGGAGACAAACTGGGGCCTGCGCTATGAGGGACATCACCTTGCCTTTAATTGGACCTTTGCACGAGGACTGGGGATAGCCAGTACGCCGCAGTTTTTTGGTAGTAACCCTGCCGATGTTCGCAGCGGCACACGTTTTGGAACTAGAGTGCTCGCCGCGGAAGAAGAGCTGGGACGCGACTTGCTGCGCTCCATGAGTGTCTCCCAGCGAGATCAGGCGGTCATCGAGCAAGACGTGCCACGAGATATCATTACCGGTTCGCAGAAACAGGTATCTCCGTTCTCCGATTCTGGCATTCCCTATTCGCAACTCGATAGCCGGCAGCAGCAAATCCTTATCAACTTAATTGATGAAGTGGCTTCGGTGCAGGCGCAGCCAGTTTATCAAAAGCGCATGGCTTTGATTCAAGAGCAGGGCATGGACGCCGTGCGATTCACCTGGATCGGCTCTAGCGATCGTGGTGAGCCCCACTACTATCGTGTCCAGGGGCCGGGATTCTTGATCGAGTATGACAATACTCAAAACGGCGCCAACCACGCACACCTGGTGTGGCGAGACTTTGCTGGTGATTTTGGTCGTGACCTGCTGCGCGCGCACTATGATGCGGTAGCCGCCAGCGCCCCTGAACATGGACATTAATTCGATGATGCTATTCAAACAAGTTCAAATGTCGATTCTGGCCCTGGTGGTCTGCCTTGCGTCCACTGCCTTTGCGCAATTAGAGCGAGACTTCGTGGATGAGTTCGATGCACCGCGTACCATCATGACCGCGGATGCTGGCGCGATCCGGGTGGTACCTATTGCCCCGGGCCTGGCCAATCCGTTTGATCTCGCCTTCCGTGATAACGGCGATGTCCTGGTTACCGAGCGCTATACCGGTCAGATCAGGGTGATCCGGGACGGTCAGCTCCTGCCCCAGGCGCTCACGGGGGTGCCGCTGGTCTATGGGGAAGTATTCCGAGCCGGCTTGATGTCCATCGCCCTGCATCCCGATGACGATGCCCTGGTTTATATGACCTATACCAAGGCGATTGAAGTAGACGGTGAGCCTGAGCAAACCGTGGCGCTGGCGCGGGCGCGAATCCTGGAAGATCGCCTGGTCGATGTTGAAGAAATTTTTGTGGCTGCAGGACTGGATCGGGGCATTGCGGCGGCCAAACTCCTTTTTACTCCTGAAAAACACCTGCTTATGTCTATTGGTGGCGCCTACATGTATATGGGGTTAGGTGATTATGCCCAGGACCCAGCCGTCCACTATGGCAAGCTGCTGCGTCTCAATGAAGATGGCTCAGCGGTTGCCGACAATCCCTTTGTTGCCTCCGGTGAGCACCTGCCGGAAGTCTATTCGGTAGGGCACCGTAATCAGATTGGCATGGACTACCATCCTGATACGGGAGAGCTCTGGGCCGCTGAGAACGGGCCCCAGGGCGGCGATGAAGTTAATATAATTAGACCTGGCGCGAATTACGGCTGGCCATATGTGTCCTATAGTCGGCAGTATCGCGGAGACTGGGTGAGTGAGAATGAGAGGCAGTCTGAGTTCGAGCAGCCAGAGATTATCTGGTGGCCTTCTATCGCGCCAGCGGGAATGGTTTTTTACCGTGGCGACAAGATACCTGAGTGGCAGGGCAACCTGTTCGTGGGGGCCATGATCGAAGGCAGGATACCCGGCACTGGGCACGTTGAACGTATTGTTTTCAATAGCCGCGGCCATGAAATACGTCGCGAGGGTCTGCTGCGGGAGTTAGGTGCTCGCATTACTGCTGTCAAGCAAGGGCCGGATGGCCATCTTTATGCGCTGGCAGACGAAGAGTATGGCGCGCTCCTGCGTTTTGAGAAACTGGAAGTAGCCCACCAATAGATCTCCGCTCGCCAAGAACACGCATAGGAAAATCCTGGTGGGCTGTTAGCCTGAAAGGCTGGTAAATAGTGAGATAGTTGGAGAGTTAGATAGACAATGATCTGGATAGACAGATTGAAAAGTTGTGGATCATTGAGGATCGTTGATGAAAAGATTTATGAGTAAACAGGCTTCACTAGTCATTCTCACAGGCATGCTCTCTGCATTTGCAGTGGCGGACATAGATGATGTCTCCACCAGCGGGGGTAACTATCGCAGCGTGGCGTCCGAGTTTGCAGCTGGTGTCAGCGTCTTTAAGGGACTTGCCTTCGCCGCGCCTCCGCTGCGGGAATTGCGCTGGAAGCCGCCAGCGCAGGCAATCAAGTTTTCTGGCACGCGAGTCGCTAAACGCGCGGGACCCGCGTGCTGGCAGGCCCGCAATGGCGACGACAGTGTTTATGCTCGCGGTAATCTTGGGCGTTCCGAGGATTGCCTGTACCTGAACGTTTTCAGTGGCGCTTCGGCTGCCAGTGAGCGCTTACCAGTGATGGTTTGGTTTCACGGTGGTAGCAACACCGCTGGCCACGGTGACGCGCAAATCTTTGATGGTTCGAACCTCGCTGCTCGCGGTGCGGTGGTGGTAACAGCAAACTACCGACTTGGCCCCCTCGGCTTCCTGGCCCATCCGGCATTGACCAATGAATCTGAGCAAGGCGCTTCTGGTAATTACGGTCTGTTGGACCAAATCGCTGCGCTGCGCTGGGTCCAGGACAATATCGCAGAATTCGGCGGTGACCCGGAAAGAGTTACTATTTTTGGGCAGTCAGCCGGTGGTGAGGACGTGTGCCTGTTGATGGCCTCGCCGCTGAGTGAGGGCCTTATTCACCGGGTCATAGGACAATCACCATCCGGGGGATGTGTGCGTCTACAGCGGGGCCTCGAGGGCGGGGCAGATTCGGCCCATGCCAGAGGTACAAGATTTGTCGAAGCCATGGGTATCACGGGTTCCGGCAGCACTGCGCTTGCCGATATGCGGGAACTCTCGCCGCAGCAAATCATTGGTACGACACGGACCGAGGGAAACCCTAACGGGCCTATCGTCGATGGCTGGGTGTTGCCGCAACCGCCTGCGCAGTTGTTTGCCTCGGGTAACTATAACCGGGTGCCAATGATGAGCGGTGCGCTCTCAGACGAATATTTTGGCCTGCAGGCGGGGGCTGCTGAAATTTCGGAAACGGACCTGGATAACTATCTGACTCGCGCTTTTGGCGACGCTGGCACTGGTCTGAGGGCGGACTACGCCGAGCTTATTGCGCAGTCACCGGTGGCGGCCCGAAAAACCATTGCTGGCGATAATGGCTTCATGCGCACTGCTAGGGATTGGGCCCGCCTGGTATCCAGCCACGGCGATGACACCTACGTTTACTATTTCTCCAGAGCAGTGCCGGTGTTTCGCCTTTACGTTCCTGAGCTAACTGAACTAAACGGCAATGGCGGGGCCCGCACTCTGGGTGCCTATCATTCGGGAGAGCTGGCCTACGTGTTTGATAATCTGGATGTGGTGGGCATCGGCTGGAAAGAAGCCGATCACATGCTGTCGGAAACCGTTGCCGACTACTGGTTCAACTTCGCCAGCACTGGTAATCCAAATGGTGCAGGTCTCCCAGACTGGCCAGTCTATGATTCGGCTCTTGATGGGGTGCAGGTCCTCGATGCTGAGGTCAGCAATGCCCAGCACCCGCGCAAGCGATTTATGGACAGAATAGGCACACTCGCTGCGCCCTGAAGCGGACGGTTTGCGAGTCAAGCCAATCTTAGGGTCTGGGCGTGCGTGCCTTGGGGCCCAGCTGACTCGGCAGGATTTCATAGGCGAGCTTTACCCAGTCACAGAGTAAGGGGCGGGTATCCCTTGGATCGATAACTTCTTCGATGCCAAAGGCTTCAGCAGTGCGCAGCGGCGAACGATACTGTTCCAGCATCCCCTCGAGCTCGCGGCGCCTTGCGTCCGGGTCTTCTGCGGCCTCGATATCCCGGCGATAGGCTGCCTGCACGCCTCCTTCAATAGGCAGTGAACCCCAATCAGCCGAAGGCCAGGCGTAGCGTAGATTCAGGCCGTCAGTCTTGCCATGGCCCGCGCCCGCCACGCCATAGCAGCGTCGCACGATCACTGAAACCCAGGGAATACTGGATTGATAAACCGCCATCAATGCGCGACTGCCCAGGCGCACCGTGCCTTCCTGCTCAGCCTCGGTGCCAATCAGGAAGCCCGGGTTGTCTACCAGGTTGATAACCGGCAGGTGGAAGGTGTCGCAGAGGTCTACAAAACGCATCATTTTCTCTGAAGCAGAAGCGTTTACCGCGCCGCCATGATGCTGGGTGTCATTTGCCATGATCCCTACAGGGTGGCCATCGAGCCTGGCGAGTCCAACGCAGAGTGATCGGCCGTAGCCTGGACTGATTTCAAAAAAGCTTCCTACGTCCGCTACACTGCTGATAATGTCACGAATCTCATACATTTCGCGGCGATTGCGCGGGATCACATCGAGTAAGGGTTCATCTCGCCGGTCTGCCGGATCGCTGCAGTCAATCACGGGGGGCAGTTGCCACACATTCTGTGGCAGAAATGAAAGGAATTGCTTGATGGCAGCAAACGCCTCTTCCTCACTATCGACCTCATTGTCGACGGCACCACTTTGATGGGCGTGGATCTGTGATCCACCCAACTCATTTTTCTCAACCGGTTTGCCAAAGCCGCGCTCAACCACCGGCGGGCCAGCGACAAACAGTTGGCTGGTGTCTTTTATCATCAAGGAGAAATGAGAAATTGTGACGCGAACTGCACCGAGACCAGCGACTGAACCCATACAGGCACATACCACCGGCACTTGCCCCATCAATTCCATGGTAGTGTCAAAGCCCGCCAATGCCGGCACATAGGAATAGCCGACCATTTCCAAGGTTTTGACACTGCCGCCACCACCACTGCCATCTACCAGACGCACCAGGGGGAGACGCATCTCCAGTGCATACTTTTCGCCGTAACCCGATTTGTCGCCAACTTTGGCGTCGGCGGCGCCACCGCGCACGGTGAAATCATCGCCTCCAACGACGACACGACTACCGTTCAAGTCGGCCGTGCCCAGCACAAAGTTGGAGGGGGTGAAATCCTTCAGTTCACCGCTATCGCTGTACTTGGCCTTGCCCGCGAGCGCACCAATTTCGTGGAAGCTGTCTGTATCTACCAGCAAGTCAATACGCTCACGTACGGTGAGGCGACCGTTATCATGCTGGCGCTGAATCCGTTCTTCACCACCCATTCTCTTTGCAAGGGCTTCGCGATTGCGCAGCTCGTCGACTTCTTTCTGCCAGCTCATAGGTCTCGATCCAGTTTAATCCAATCCGATTTCTATCATGAAACTGGGCATACATGAAAGCGTGCTAGCGGCGGCCGGCTCGGTTCCTGTGGACTTTGGGCGCTATGGCGGTGCGAATGGGATTGTCTATAAGCTACTGTAAAGAATATTTGGCATCAAAATTATGTCAATTTCTGCAGGAGACGAATATACAGACGAAGGCAGAATTAATTATTGCTGTTTCAGGCGCAAGCCTCGTGGCCCTCACCAAACTGCTTGCTATTGTGGCGGCCGAAATGCTAACAGTTATTGTCCATATTGTGCGGTAGCGCAGAGACTGAGAGTTAACCGATGCTAGAGGTACCAATCACAAAGTATATCTGAGAGTTGCGCACCACCTATGGTGACATGACCAAGTTTGAGTTGGCGAAGAATTTGGGTGTTATCCGCCAGACTATGAATGCATTAGAGCTGGGTAAATACTAGCCTTCATTGGAAGCGGTCATCAAGATTGCCGGGGTGTCAGACCTTCACCCGGAACAAGTGTTTCAATCAAGGCAATAAGGTCAGTCACAAAAAAAGGGGTAGCAAATGCCACCCCTCTTTGTTTCGCCCTAAGATCTACTGATCTTAGAAGTCTGCACGCAGACGGGCGTAGTAGTAACCACCCTGCCACGGAACAACGGTGCCTGAGGA
>MDTG01372936.1_pt1 | contig 10716 bp, 3 predicted proteins | sample 811421 | NCBI WGS metagenome assembly MDTG01 (sample SAMN05326645, study PRJNA326480) | marine metagenome | isolation source: seawater | place: Pacific Ocean: South East | collected 2011
CATCTCAGTGCGACTTTGACCTTTTTTGGGGGGAAAAGGACCGCCCGTTTTGTGTAAAATGCACACTATTTTTAGCACCTCTTTCTTCCCTTTCCCCGCTTTTGTTTTGCGACGACGACGAGGAGGATTCAGACGCGATACTACGCATGGTCGTGGCGACGGAGAACACCACCACCACCACCACGACCGATGAACCGTCGTCGTCGTCGTCGAAAACGCCGTCGGTCGTGGTGCACTTACGCGCGCGACCCGCGAGCGACAAAGGAGAAGGGTGCGTGCTGGTGACCAACGAAGGCCCAAGAGGGTCGGTTTTGGTAAAGTGCAGAGATCGAAGGATGCCGCCGTTGGTGTCGTTGGCGCCGGCGCCTTTTTTCAACACGAACACGCGTGATAAGAACAACAACAACGCGCCGTCTCATCAGCCGCAGCACGCATCTTTTCAGTTCACGGGAAACGTTTTACGAGAAGCCTCCAACGACGAGGTGTTCGACGCGGTAGCGAAGGAGGCGGTTGAAGCTGCCACGGACGGGTTTAACGCGACAATATTGGCTTACGGGCAAACCGGGAGTGGGAAGACGCACACTATGGGGAGCGGAGATGGAAGCTACGAGAATCGAGGGGTCATACCGCGAGCGTTGACGATGGTATTTGAGAGGTTAGCGGTGGGAGAAAGGAGCAGCGGTAAGGAAGCGAAGTTGAGAACGAGAGACCATCATGTGATGGAGGAGGCAGAGATGTTATCGAAGAAGAAAAAGCAGAAACCAACTGCAAAAGTCTTGGTGAGTTTCGTTGAAATATACAACGAAAACTTGATTGATTTGCTGAGTTCACATGAGAATCCAAACCACGCGCCGGCGTGTGTGATTTCCGACTCCGGTCCAGATTCTGGCGTTTTCGTCAGAGGCTTGACGACGAAAGAGGTGTGCTCTGAAGACGAGGCATTGGCATTATGGTTTGAAGGTGACGCGCAAAGAGCGATTGGATCGCACGCAATGAACGATCGGTCCTCCAGATCGCATGCGGTATTCACGTTAAACATCGAAACCGTGAGTTTCAAAAACAAAGAAACATCGTCGTCATCTTCTGCGACGTTACACCGGTCAAAGATACATCTGGTGGATCTCGCTGGTTCGGAAAGGTTGCAGAAAACGCGATCATCTGGTACCGTGATGCGCGAAGCTACGTTCATAAATAAATCTCTCTCAGTACTCGAGAGAGTGATTATTTCGTTGGGCGAACGCAACCAATCGAATCGTATCGACCACGTGCCATATCGCAGTTCAAAACTGACCCATTTACTTCGCGATGCGCTCGGTGGGAATTGTAAAACAGTCATGGTTGCGCACGTCTCGAGCGATCACCAACACGCGGAAGAAACGTTGACCACGTGCCAACTTGCAAAGAGAATGATGCGCGTAGAAAATAATGCAAAATTAAACGTTTGCGTTGAAACACCGAGTGAAAAACTGACGCGTTTAGAGCGCGAGATAAAAAAGTTGCGCGCTGAACTAAAGTTGTTAAAAAGTAACGCTGCAGCGAGTAAGAAGAGCGCCAATGCTGGACACGAGAAGAGTACTCAGGGAGAAGAACAGAATGACAACTACTTGGTTACACGTGTACAAGGTGAAGATGAATACGGAAGAGGAGAAGGTGAGGAAGAAGCGGAGGAAGCGTGCAGCGCAGCCGATGCGGCGAGTGAAGACGATGGTTCAATCTCATCGCGATCATACGAAACGTCTCGCTTAAACGACGAAGCGCGCGCGTATGATGAATTCAAACAAACAAATGGTCGAGAGAAAGTAAAAGAGTTGTCGAACGCAAAAGCAGCTTTACGAGCATGTAAACACCGCGTGAGAGCTCTTTCTGAACGAGTCAATGAGATCAAACGAGAGATGGACGCGACGGAAAAAGAACACGAGAAGAGACGGATAGAATGTTTAGAGACGGAAACGAAAACCGGAATATCTTACGACGATCATAGTAAACGCGAAATGAAACTCGAAAAAGAAATTGCATCAGAAGAGGAACAAAATGATAATCCAGACATCATAGCGCATCGAGTTGTAGATGAAGTTATAGCTGATACCGTGCGAGCGGCCTTGCAAGACGACACCGGAAAGCAAACTAATGAACAGTGTGAAACAAATGAAGACAACGGAAAAGTCGCCAAGCAAGAGGAAGAAAAATGCGATAAAGAAGAGCTTCACGCACTCCTCCGGCCGCTTAAAACTTCCTACCGCGCTGCGTTCGACCAACTCGTCTCGGCGAAAAACAGCCTCAAGCAAGCCGAACTCGTCGTCAGTGATTTGAGTGCTAAATTGCACGACGCTTTCGTTTCGTTTTGGAATTTGCAAAAGAAAGACGTTAAGGTGACCGATCCCAGTCGCGGTACCGTTGCTACCATCGCTCCCGACGCGTCCCTTCTTTACGCGCAGTTGACGCAGCAGTGGGCCTTACCTTCGAAACCGTCGTCGTCTGCTTCAAAAATTTGACATTTTTTTCAAATTTTGCTCTCCTTCGCTTCAGAAAAAATTCTCTGGGATCGCACCGCGACGCCGGCGACGAGATTGGACTCGCTCTCTGAAAGGCGGGGCGAGAAAGAGGGCGAGGGAAGGAGAGAGAGAGAGAGAGTTTACTCCTGCGCGCGTTCAAATAGATCGTTGGGAGGATACGAGAGACGCGCATTAAATAGAGTTTTTCTTCTCCCCCGCTTCGGGTTTGTGCTTGGGGGGATTTTCAAAACATCGTCCAACGAATCTGATACTACCGCGAGAAGAAAGCTGTCGCGATGGAAGAAACCAACCGCCACGCGTCCAGGTCGACGAACGTCCAAGGTTCGGACATCGTCTTCAACAGGTTTCTCGATTTTTTGAACTCCGAGTTCAACGTGTTAAATCCAGGGACGAACCAAGTCGAATCGAGAAAAATTTACGTCGAACAACTGGAAGATATGCATGTAACGTCGAGCACGACTTTACACGTGAACTTTGAAGATTTGAAAAATTTCGATCCGTCTGTGGCGACAGAAGCAGTGGAGGCGAACTTTTACACGTACGAACCATTTTTGAAACAGGCTGCGAAAGAGTTCTGTCGACAACACATTCCAGATATGGTTCGATGGGGTGCCGCCGGAGGAGGAGGGAGCAGCAATCAAGGCCCGCAGGAGAAGGATTTTTGGGTGTCATTTTCAAATTTGCCAGGGACAAAACGGTTGAGAGATTTGAAAGCGGAACACATCGGGCAATTGTCATCGTTTAGTGGGGTGGTGACGAGGACGAGCGAGGTGAGGCCAGAGTTGATTGTCGGGAAATTTATGTGCGGTGAGTGCGGCGAGGTGATTCCAGACGTGGAGCAGCAGTGTAGATATACAGAACCTAGCATTTGCTTGAAGCAGACGTGCTCGAATAGGAAAAAGTTCGTGTTGATGAAGGAAGGGTGTACTTTTATCGATTGGCAGAGGGTGAGAGTGCAAGAGAACGCGGACGAGGTACCGGCAGGGAGTTTGCCAAGATCTATGGATGTGATTTTGAGACACGAATCTGTGGAAACGGCTCGGGCGGGGGATAAGGCGGTGTTTACGGGGTCATTGACGGTGATACCGGAGACCGCACCGGCGAACATGGCCGGAGATAGGACAGAGTTGGGGAGTTCCGGGAAAGGGAGCGCGGCAAGGACGATGTCGACGGGCGTCGGCGGCTTGAGAGATTTAGGAGTGAGAGAGTTGTTTTATCGAACGTGCTTCGTGGCACATAGCGTCGTGAACGTGGCTGGTCCAACGGCTGGTGGGAACGAAAATGCATCTTCTAATACTGGAGTGAATATCCGAGGTGGGGACGACGAGAAGGAGGTTGTGAACTCGTTCACGCAAGAGCAGTTAAACGACATCGAACGCATGTCGAAAGATCCGAAAATTTATGACAAGTTTGTTCGCTCGATCGCGCCAACCGTTCACGGGCATTTGAATATCAAGAAAGCTATCGCTTTGATGTTGTTTGGAGGGGTACACAAAATGACGAAAGAAGGTGGAACGAATTTAAGAGGCGATATTAACGTTTTAGTCGTCGGCGATCCTTCGTGTGCGAAATCGCAATTTTTGAAATACGTTACCTCGTTTCTCCCTCGCGCGGTGTATACTTCTGGGAAATCATCATCGGCGGCAGGTTTGACCGCAACAGTTGGGAAGGATATGGAAACTGGAGAGTATTGCATCGAGGCTGGGGCGTTGATGTTGGCGGATAATGGGATTTGTTGTATAGACGAGTTCGATAAGATGGAAGTGAAAGACCAAGTGGCGATTCACGAAGCCATGGAACAGCAAACGATTTCCATTTCCAAAGCCGGTATTAATGCCACGTTGAACGCTCGAACGTCTATTTTAGCCGCTGCGAACCCGTTGAGCGGTAGGTACGATAAATCGAAAAAGTTAAAGCACAACTTGGCATTACCGGCGCCAATTTTGTCTCGATTTGATTTAGTGCACGTGATGATTGACGAGCCGGACGAATACAAAGACCACACGCTTGCGAGACACATTGTTTCTTTGCACAGGATGAAAGAACAAGCCATGAACGTAGATTTTACACTAGAGCAATTGCAAAGGTATATCCGGTATGCTCGATGTATAAAGCCGCAAATGACGGCAGATGCCCAAAAAGAAATCGTAAAAGCGTACGTGCAGCTGAGAACAGGTGACGCGCAACCTGGGTCTACGACGAGTTATAGAATTACCGTGAGACAGTTGGAGGCGCTCGTGCGTTTGTCCGAAGCGTTGGCGAGATTGTATTGTCGCGCGAAGATTTCAACCAAACACGTGCGCGAGGCGAAACGTTTGCTTTCGGAGTCAATCATCGCTGTCGAGGCCAGGGACGTGACGTTGGAGGAAGATGACGAAGAGATTGACGATGATTTGGATAAAGGACCGGTATTACCGAGCGCTATGAGAGCATCGATTGCCAAGGAAGAACGAAAGGAGGAAAACGCACGCAAGGAATCTATAAGACGTAATGAAGCCGGATTGCCTGTAGAAACAAGTGAAGAACGCGAGGAGAGGGAAGAGAGGGAAGAGAGAGAGTGGTTACAACGAGGTGGGGATGATGGCAACATTGTGGACCGCAACAATGCCGCGCCGTCTTCGCAACAGCACCAGCACTCTCCTGCCGCGGGAGGAGGAGCAGAGGTGGTCCCTACTACGCAAATTGTCGCGCAAGAAAATATCCCGCCCCCAGCCGGAAAAAAAGCAAAGAAAAAAGAAACAATTACAATTTCCGACGTAAAATACCAGACTGTGCGAAATTCTATCATCGCATACATCCGTGAGAAAGAGCTTGAAAACCCAGGAGAAGAAAATTTGGGCGTAAAACAAAGAGACATCGTCGGATCATACATGGACGCGGTCGCCGCCGTCGACACGACTGAACCGGATGAGCTTCACAGAGAGCTGAAGATCGTGAAGATGATCATAAACAAAATGATCAAATCACAGCATGAATTAATTGTCATTCAAGAAGCTCCGGTGCCGCCGGACCTCGATGAGGACGTGCGCATGTTACCGCCGGCTAGAGGCGATGGAGGCGAAGCAGACGTTGATGGCGACGAAACTGCACTCGAGCTCAGAGCACCCGAGGAACAAAACTTGTTGGTTCAAAGAAGAAGAAGGAGGCCAGATGTGATGGAGAGAATCTTAGGGTTGAATCCAAACTATGCGTTCGAATAATGCGTGTTCGGATTGTTGTCGTTAGAATATTACTATCATACCCGCGTATTACGCGTACTCCAAAATGCGCGAATACGTTTTCAAAAGTCACATTTTTCAGCGCATCTTCGCCATTGAATTAAAAGGCACGCGCGGACAAATTTTAACAGAGCAGAGAGAATACACACGCACGCACGCACACGCACACATTCTCGTTCTCACCACCACTCTCTCGAATTTGGAACGACATGTCGTTCTCTTCGACCATACCATGTCGCGAGCGAGAAGAAGAGGAGACGACGGACGACCACTTGTACTCCCGTCTCTGTTCGCTCGAAGTCGATCGCTCCGTGTTACTCGAAGCGTTTTTGGTGGCCAATTGGGAAAGCCGAGACGTGTTGCGATTACCACCGAATGCAAAAACGGTGAAAGATATCGATTTTGCACGAGTGAACGTGCCACAAATGATGAACGATTGCGAAAATGGAGTTGTGCACGATTTAACGGAATGTGGAAGTTCGTTTTATGGGAATTTGAGTGCTGTCGTTCCTTCTGAGAAGGAAACAAAGAAGACAAAGGAGGCGAGCGAAGAGGAGGAGGGTACATCGACGACAACTTTGACGAAACCTCCACCACCTAAGAGGAGCTTTGTTGAGAAAACAAAAGGAGACGAAGGTAACAAGAGAGATCGAAATGGAATAACGGGAGATGATATTGTTAGCAATGAAGACGAGGAAAACAACAACGACGATAGTACTCGCTCAAACATACAACACTTGCGAGAAATGATACATAAAGAGCACGAGAACAAATTAGACGCGGAAGACGAACAAAAGCTGGATGAGTCGCCATTAGTAAAATCTATGCGAGAACTTGGGGTTGGATCGTCTACTACTGCCACTGCTACTGCAAGTGCGTCTCCGAGAGGAGGGGAAGAGGATGCCGGTGAGGGACAATCTCAGAGAGAACGACAATCGGAAGTGTCGACAATGACGGCTAAAGATAATGACATCGATAAAGATAAGTTTCAAATCATGGCATTACTTTTAAAAACGGCTTTAGATGATATCGTAGAACCGACGTTTTCGGCGTTTTCCGAGTCCGATTTCGCCGAGCTCGCGTTGGAGGTGTGGCTGTGTCGAACGCCGACGTGGTCGGATGATGCCATATCGGAAGTCATTAAAGCCTTAGATATCGATGAAACGGTCGGAAAAACTATTGCGAATATTGCGATGAAATGTCAAGGGTATGCGCCGATGGAATCAGAACAGTCGGCTAGGACGCATTTGATGTCCATGAGTTTAGGCAACGTGCACCGTGCGACGGATGTTCTATGTCCAGAGATTGATTTTTTCACGTCGAGATCGATTGCAATTTGTGAGATACTGAGAAAAGCAAAGAAACGTGAAGACGAGAATCCGATAAATGGGAAAACGAATACGTTTTTAGCAGCAGGAGGAGAAAACATTCAAGACGACGGGGAACAAAAGCTGATATCCAGTTCGCTCGTGTTGCAAGAACTCACGCGATTCATCTCTGAATCAAGAGGGGATGAGCGGGCATTTTTCACTTCACAAAATGATTGCGAACAAATACTCGAAGATATTGAGCACGCGCTCGATAAGATCGACAACGAATCACACAATTTGAAGATGTCATCTGCGCATCCGCCCTCCGTTGCGGCGCGCGCATATCATCAACTATTCAAAACCGCGCTGGATCCTGTCGAAGAGAGATCGCTCGCATTCGATTGCGAGGATACTCTGAACATTTTAAAGAGTACCGTTCGCTTCGGGTTAGGTCCGTCTATCACGGAAGCTGCGCATAGTGCTTTGTTTGTGCTTTTCTTGACGAAAATTGCAACGGCGACAAATGAAGATGACGATTTTGAAACGCTCGATGTCGACGAAGAGTTTGAAAAACGCGCGAGTATTTTAACTCGAGCTGGTACAGAACTCGAACGTGCCCTGTTTTGTCGCACGGATGATTGCGACTATACCGTCGTGTTCAAGAACGACGCCATAGCCAGGCCGACTTTGATGAAATTGGTATGTTGGTGCGAAGCTGCGATTAGTGATTACATCTTCGACGTTTCTCCTCCGGCAGATTTTAAGGAGACTGACCACCCTCTGAACACGTATGATGCCGAAGCATTCGCTGCGATACTGCGTTTATATCGATACGTGATGTTTGCACTTGGGCAGAGTGACGATAACTTTGAGCACGCTTTGATCAAGGGGAGCACGTCGAGTGCGAAGAAATGTTATGCGCGTATTCGCAAACAAGCCATGGAGAATGAAGTTGCCTCTGAAAATGCTAATGACACATTGTCAAACAATCCAGCTGCAGCTGCAGCTCGAGTCCTCGAAGTTGTCGCCTCGGAAGTTTCCAGAATTGCAGACGAATACGCCGCGCACATCGCGCCTCGTATCAAATCATGCTTTTTCCCGTCCGAGTACGAATCGTTCACTGCGAAATCAGAGATTCAGAGAAGACAAGAACGCGCGGACGTTGTCTTTCCTCGTGAGCTCGCAAACTTATTTGTAGACGAATTCACGTGGTGGTTAGAGTCTGATCCACCTTTAACGACGGTAAGTTTGCGGGCGTTGTGGGCGAGTGGTGACGCGCAAGCTGCTTTGAGCGTCTGCTGCGACGCAGACGCTTTGAGAAGGCAACAAATGACATCGAATAATCATGATGGTGCGGCAATGGTAAGAGCGACCGATGCTGATGCTGAACCAAATGCTATTTCTGCTAATGACCCATATGCGAATTTTCCTAAACTCAACGTGAAGGAAAAAGCCGCACCACTCATTTTTAAATGGATCGGTATCAAAATTGACGATGCAAATATTTTCGCCCAACGCGCGGCGCAATCTGAAAAATGGAGTAACGATCGTCGGTATAAAAATCAACCGGCGTCAAGTGCGGTTGAATTACTTCGACTTGCAAACGAAACTTTAGAAGCTTTTTGGGGATTAGGTATTCCCTGTTCCGTATCGGCGATTCGCGCGTTGACCGAAGGTATCGACGGCGCGTTTCAAAGGTACGCAAGTGAGCTGTTGAAAGACGTCGAAGATACGAAAACTGCGGATGAGTTACCGGAGAAGCCGCGATTGACGCGATATAAAAAAGATATCGTCGACAAGATGCAACAAGATGCTTTGGAAAATATGAAACGATATAGCTGGGTACCAGAAAATGCGCAGTCTTTAGACACGGCATCGCATTCGTACTGCGCCAAGTTATCAGCTTTAGATTTTATCTTGGATGAACTCGGGCGCATCGAGTGTGATTTACCGAACAGATGGATTCGCATGCAACGGGATTGCGTGGCTTTAGCGAACGGTTTGGTCGATGAAAACATCGATGGAGAGCATATTCAAGAAGGTAATAATCAAGACGATTTTGAAGCTTCGAAGTGGCTCGAAGACGTGTTTGCCTCTGCACGTCAGACGCTCGCGTCGACTATTGAAACCTTCTCTAATCTACTTGCCTCTCGTATCGTGTTTACGAACATGAAGGAAATCTTCCACGACGGTGCCTATGTCACGAAAGATAAGAGTTTGTCTCGTTTATCTGTAGTTGTCGTTCCAGCTTTAGACGATTACATGGGAGCGATTGTGTTTTCTATTGGTCCCAGAGCCGCTGCGAGATTGTTAGAAATAGTCGCTTCAGCCATGTTGCGCAAAGTTTGCGAAATGTTTGTTCGAATAACTTTAGATGGAGGTCCGGGAAGAGCCTTTGATGTCGCTGACGGGAGAGCGTTTGTTTTACCCGATTTAGGAAGTATACGTGAAACTTTCGAGGCAAACGGCGATGGTTTAAGACAAGAAGACGTGAGAATGGTCATGAAAGAAGCCGAGCACGTCGCTGCAACAATGGCCTCCGAAACCGATCCATTGATTAAAGCGATACAAAATAACGAAGGCGCGAACCCCACACAACAGGAGATTATGTTTCGCGTGTTGTGCCATCGAGCGGAACACTCGGCATCAAAATTCTTGAAAACAAACGCCAAGTTACCGAAGAAGTAATTTCATCTCATCAGGTCGTGTGTAGTATTTCGTAGTAACGATACGTACGTTATAGGAGCGCATAGAATAATACCATGGTCGTACCACTCAAAGTAAAGCGCGCGTATTTTCGTCATTTGCATTTTTGAGTCAACTCTTTTTTTGTTGAGTCCTTTTTTGATCCTAAGAGAAAACAAAAAAAAAGAATTAATTGCCCCCGTCTTCAAACGCGGCGCGCGAAGTGTCCAAGAAGGAAAAAGAGGCTCGGTACACGTGCATCTTTCTGTCTCTGACGACGACAGAGACGACGACGTTTACGACGACATAGTGCATTTTGTGTTCTCTCCTTTATTCGCGCGTGTGTTTTGTGTCGCGGAAGGAGAGTATCTGTTTTGAGCCGCGGGGGATTTTTTCCAAGAATGTTTCAAACGCGTAACAACATCCTTAGCATCGTATGCGTTGTCGCAACTACTGTCCTGCTCGAAAGTGCGAACGCAATCTCTTACACTTTTGAGATAGCAGTCGAAAATGCGCATGGTTCAATCGGTCCGGTCATTAATCGCATCAAGTTCGACGGGGAAATTCCAAGCGAAAGCGACTTGACGAGTTATTACACCACAAATATACGTGAAGGTGATATCAAGTACATGTTCGATAGCTCTGTTGAAGATGGGAATTATATTGCTTGGAACAAACCCTTACCAGTTGGTACTCAAATGTTTACCATTGAAGCCGAATCACCTGTATCTGAAATTGAAATGGTGTACTGGCGACCTACATACGAACCTGGTTGGCGTATATTGGAGGATGGGATTGAGGTGTTCAAAGCAACATCAAATGGCGGCAGTGACTTAACCCCGAGTCCAGCGACATACACGTATACATTGGAACGTGCCCCTCCATCACCGTCTCCACCCCCACTTGAATCGACCACGGATGAGCTTGAAATCACGTTCGACGATGAGGGTAACGTTGCGAGTGCGTTTTTACACGAACCACCACACCCGC
>MDTG01062109.1_pt1 | contig 10715 bp, 9 predicted proteins | sample 811421 | NCBI WGS metagenome assembly MDTG01 (sample SAMN05326645, study PRJNA326480) | marine metagenome | isolation source: seawater | place: Pacific Ocean: South East | collected 2011
TCTATGGTTGAAGTTTGGCCAGCTGCAAACTGGTTTGAGAGGGAGGCTTTTGACTTATTTGGTATTCACTTTTCTGGACATCCGGATCTGAGGAGATTGTTAACAGACTATGGGTTTGTTGGACATCCGTTCAGAAAGGATTTTCCCATATCTGGATACGTCGAAATGCGCTATGACTCTGAAAAAGAGCGAGTCATTTACCAACCTGTAACAATAGAGCCACGTGAGATTGTTCCTCGGGTAGTCAGAGAGGACAAGTACGCCGGGTGAATTATAATCGAAGTTGAAGTCGGGAATAATATATGGCAGAGATACGAAATTATACAATGAATTTTGGACCCCAGCATCCGGCTGCTCACGGAGTTCTGAGGCTAGTGCTGGAACTTGATGGTGAGGTTATAACTCGAGCTGATCCGCATATAGGATTACTTCATAGGGCAACCGAAAAACTTGCCGAAAACAAAATGTACCTCCAGTCGCTTCCATACATGGACCGGCTCGATTATGTTTCTATGATGTGTAACGAGCATGCGTATGTATTAGGGATTGAGAAATTGTTAGGATTAACAGTTCCGGAACGAGCCATGTACATTCGGGTAATGTTCGATGAGATCACAAGACTGTTAAATCATCTTCTATGGTTGGGAGCACACGCACTAGATATTGGAGCCATGACGGTTTTCTTGTACTGCTTCAGGGAGCGTGAGGATCTCATGGATTGTTATGAGGCCGTTTCAGGGGCTAGGATGCACGCGGCCTACTATAGGCCAGGAGGAGTTTACAGAGACCTGCCCAGTAAAATGCCGCGCTATACTACCTCTCAAGTTAAAAATTCCAAGCAAATTAAGGATATGAACAAAAATAGAGACGGGTCTCTTCTAGATTTTATAGAGGACTTTAGCTCGAGGTTTCCAAAATTAGTTGATGAATATGAGACGCTTTTAACAGATAATAGAATATGGAAACAAAGGACGGTCGGAATAGGTGTGGTGTCACCTGAGAGAGCTGTCGCACTTGGTTTCACTGGACCTATGTTGAGGGGGTCCGGGGTTGAATGGGATTTAAGAAAAAAACAACCATATGAAGTCTATCACAAAGTGAAGTTTAGTATTCCAGTCGGTACAGAGGGAGATTGTTACGACAGATATTTAGTTCGCATAGCTGAAATGAGGGAATCTAACAATATAATAAAACAGTGCATTGACTGGCTGAGAGCTAATCCCGGTGCCGTGATGAGCGACAACCATAACGTATCTGCTCCCGCTAGGGTTGATATGAAATCCAATATGGAAGAGTTGATACACCACTTTAAATTATTTACTGAAGGTTTTCATGTTCCCGAAGGAGAGACTTATACTGCGGTCGAGGCTCCCAAAGGTGAATTTGGGATATACATTATTTCCGACGGCGCCAACAAACCCTATCGGCTGAAAATAAGAGCTCCAGGTTTCACTCATCTCGCTGCCATGGATGAGATGGTCAGAGGCCACATGCTGTCTGATGTTGTGGCCGTCATAGGTACGCAGGACATTGTTTTTGGTGAGATAGACAGGTAAATACCCATGTTGTGCAATGAATCCATATTAAAAATAAAGAAGGAATTAAAAAAATATCCGGAAGACAGACCTGAATCGGCTGTGATGGCGGCATTAGTGATTGCTCAGGATGAAAAAGGATGGTTGGAAAAAGCCACCGTAGACTTTATTGCTGAAATTCTAGGTATGCCGCCAGTTGCCGTTTGGGAAGTTGCAACTTTTTACAATATGTACAATTTGACCAAGCCGGGTAAATATAAGATAACCATATGTACAAATTTACCTTGCATGCTGTCTGGTGGAAGTAATGCGGCTACATATCTCAAAGATTCTTTGGGAATCGATTTTAACCAAACTACTCAAGACGGTCTCTTTACACTTAAGGAAGGGGAATGCATGGGTGCTTGTGGTGACGCTCCCGTATGTCTCATAAATGATAAAAGTATGAAATCCTTTATGGGACCCGAAAAAATCGACAAACTATTGTTAGAGTTGAGGTCCCAATCATGAAGAGGGACACCCCGATGGTGAAGAAGTATTACGGAGAGGATGCTCTGATAATGAAGGGAGTGACTGGGCTAAACGCTGATCTAAAAAATTATGAGTCCAGAGATGGATATGTGGCGATTAAAAATCTATTGGAGCAAGAAGTACCTCCTGCGAAAGTCATCTCGGAGATAAAAGAGTCAGCATTGCGTGGCCGAGGGGGTGCTGGCTTCCCGACAGGGCTCAAATGGAGTTTCATGCCTCAAGACTTCTCCGGGCAAAAATATTTGGTTTGTAATTCTGATGAGGGCGAGCCAGGTACCTTCAAGGATAGAGATATACTTCGATACAATCCCCACATTGTTATAGAGGGAATGCTTATAGCTGGATATGCAATGGGTATATCAGTTGGTTATAACTACATTCACGGTGAGATATGGGATGCGTATGAGATTTTCGAGAATGCGATAGAGGAAGCAAGATCGGCTGGTTATCTTGGTAAGAATATTTTGGGAACCGATTTTTCATTTGACCTTCATGCCCACCATGGTTGGGGTGCGTATATATGTGGTGAAGAGACCGCTCTCCTAGAGTCGATTGAGGGAAAAAAAGGGCAACCTCGCTTCAAACCTCCCTTTCCGGCGAGCTTTGGTCTGTATGGAAAACCCACGACGATAAATAATACAGAGACGTTTGCTGCTGTTCCTTGGATTATAAGAAACGGTGGTAAAGAGTATCTCAAAAGAGGGGTCGCTAACAACGGAGGTACAAAGATATTTTCAGTTTCTGGTGACGTTAGAAACCCAGGAAATTATGAGGTAAATTTGGGAATACCCTTCGCGGACTTGTTGGAAAAAGCGGGGGGTATGAGAGACGGGTTGAGTTTAAAGGCGGTGATCCCTGGCGGATCGTCGATGCCGGTATTGCCCGCCGATATTATATTATCCACAAATATGGATTATGACTCCATAGCCAAAGCTGGATCAATGTTAGGATCAGGGGCTGTGATAGTAATGAATGAAACTAGGTGTATGGTTAAGTGCCTCGAGAGGCTGTCATACTTCTATTTTGAGGAGTCATGTGGACAATGTACCCCTTGTCGCGAGGGAACTGGTTGGCTATACAGAATGGTGAATCGAATAGAGCACGGTAAAGGGCAACCTGAAGATTTATCAAGGTTAGTTTCTGTAGCCGACAACATAGGTGGAAGGACGATATGTGCGCTTGGGGATGCCGCAGCATTACCCGTGAAGAGCTTTATGCAACACTTCCGCAAGGAATTTGAATTCCATGTCCACAATAAAAGGTGTTTGGTTGGCTAAGGTCTTCAACATAGAGGTTGACGACCGTTCCGTAGAGGTATCTCCTGGCAATACCGTCATGGATGCAGCCAACAAATTAGGAATAGTCGTTCCTCACTTCTGCTATCACAAGAAACTTTCAATAGCGGCAAATTGCAGAATGTGTCTCGTACAAGTAGAAAAGGCTCCTAAACCACTTCCGGCCTGTGCGACTCCTGTGTCGGAAGGAATGAAGGTTTGGACAAAATCAGAAATTGCCACCAAGGCTCAAAATGGAGTTATGGAGTTTTTATTGATAAATCACCCCCTAGATTGTCCAATATGTGATCAGGGGGGTGAGTGTCAGCTTCAAGATCTCGCCGTTGGCTATGGTTCAGCAAGTTCTCGTTACTCAGAAAATAAGCGAGTGGTGGCTGCAAAAGATCTTGGTCCTTTAGTCTCTGCGGAGGAGATGTCCAGATGCATCCATTGCACCCGATGTGTTAGATTCGGGCAGGAGATTGCCGGAGTAATGGAACTAGGCATGGCGGGTCGAGGAGAGCACTCTCAAATTATAAGCTCGGTAGGGAGCACTGTGGATTCAGAGTTATCTGGAAACATGATCGATGTGTGTCCTGTGGGTGCGTTAACCTCTAAACCTTTTAGATATGCTGCCAGAAGTTGGGAACTTACACGTTTGAAGTCTATTGGGCCCCATGACTCCATGGGATCTAATATCACCGTACAGGTGAAACATGAAAAAGTGGTCAGAGTCCTGCCCCGTACGAATGAGGCCATAAATGAGTGCTGGTTATCGGATCGGGACAGGTTTTCTTATGAGGCTTTAAATTCTGATTCGAGGTTGTCAGTCCCGTTATTAAAAAAGGATGGGGTTTGGGTCGAGAGTGATTGGAAAACTGTTTTGGAAATCATTACATCAAAATTCAAGCACATCATCCGAGAATTTGGCGGTAATAGCATTTGTTTTTTTGGGACCCCTCAAGCAACTCTAGAGGAGCTGTACCTTCAACATAAGTTATGTGAGGGATTGGGATCTGAAAGTGTAGACTTTAGACTTCAGAGGGAAGATTTCGATATAGAAACTTCTGGCATACCTTGGCTAGGAATGCGCATAAACCAGATTGAGGAACTGGATCGGGTCCTTATAATAGGATCCAATATCCGCAAGGAGCAACCGCTGTTATCAGCAAAATTTAGGCGATTATCAAAACTCGGTGGTGAGATCTGTTTGGTAAACCCGATTGACGAGGATTTTCTAGCGCCGGTTTTAGAAAAAGTGATAGTTAGGCCGTCAGATATGTTTAAAACCTTGGCCATGGTGCACAACTCCGTTATGTTGAGCCAAGGGAAAGTTGCTCACGACGAATTTCAAAAACTAGGGAGATCAAAAAAAAGTGACATTATAGCTGGTAGTCTTTTGAGTGGACAAAGACAAGCAATTTTTCTTGGTAATTTGGCAGAGTATCATTCTCACAGATCGGCGCTACTCTCTGTGGCTGATATGCTATCTCGGGAGATTGGCGCCACTTTAGGATTTCTAGGTGGTGGTGCTAATTCGGTGGGAGGGTACGCTGTTAGGTCGGCTTTCCCAGCGGGTACCTTAAACACCTCTCAGATTCTAGGAAATAAGTATGCGGGTTGCTTAATGATGCATGCGGAGGCTGATCTAGATTTTGGTAATACTCCTGCCGCTTTAGCTCTTCTCGAGTCTGCTAAGTTTGTAGTCTCTATGGGTGCTTTTGATCACGACGCGGCGAGAGGTTACTCAGATGTCATTCTTCCGATTGCTCCATTTTCTGAGACGGGAGGGACTTTTATAAACATGGAAGGTTATTCTCAAACGTTCACCGGAGTTGTAAAACCACTTGGCGAAACAAGACCAGCTTGGAAAGTTCTTCGAGTTTTAGGTACATTACTAGGCTTGCAGGGGTTCAACTTCAATTCAATTGACGAAGTCAGCAGGGAGGTGAGTAATTCGATTGGGGATATTGAACAACACCTCAATAACAGGGCTGAATCTCGTCACTATGCAATACCAAATAGCGACGACAGTCTGTTTGAGAGAATTGGTGAAGTGCCAATATACAGGTCAGATCCAATAGTTAGACGCTCCGAGCCGTTACAAAAAACCAAAGATGGCACGGTCGGTTGCATTGGACTTAACGCTTGTGAGATAAAAAGTTTAGGATTGACTGATGGAGATGAATTGGCGGTACGCCAAGGTGAAAATGAGATTTTGCTCCCTATCGAAACAGATGATGCAGTACCACCAAAAACCGTCAGGCTTCCTGGCGGAGTTTTGGAGACAAGTGCACTTGGTCCCCTCAGCGGGCGAGTACGTCTTCTCAAAAATAGAAAACAATCGGTGGGGGTGCGATGATATTTGAATCGTTAATCGGACCTACAGCTTCCTACGCACTTTGGACCTTACTGAAGGTCTTGGCAATAGCTATGCCGGTCATGATTTGTGTTGCCTTAACCACTTTAGCGGAAAGAAAAGTCATTGGTTACATTCAAATGCGGTTAGGCCCAAACAGGGTTACTTTTTTTGGTTTGAGTATTTTAAGAGGCTGGGCTCAACCATTTGCAGACGTTGTAAAGTTGCTTCTCAAAGAGGTTATAGTTCCTACCAACTCTAGTAAGTTCCTCTTCCTGTTGGCTCCAGTTCTTGCGCTCACCCCCGCTCTAGCCGCTTGGGCCGTCATTCCCTTCAACGATTATTTGGTTCTTGCCGATATAGATGCAGGTTTACTGTATGTAATGGCAATAACCTCGATGGGAGTCTATGGGGTAATTGTTGCCGGATGGGCATCGAATTCGAAATACGCCTTCCTAGGAGCAATGAGATCGGCAGCCCAGATTGTTGCTTACGAAATAGCGATGGGATTCGCATTGGTTTGTGTCTTGATGATGTCGGCAAGTCTCAACTTGAGAGTGATAGTGGAAGAGCAGGCCACCGCCTTCGGAATTCTGGGGTGGAATTTGATACCACTTTTCCCTATGTTTGTGGTTTACTTTATAGCCGGTGTGGCTGAGACTAATAGAGCTCCTTTCGACGTGGCTGAGGGCGAGTCAGAAATTGTTGCAGGTCCTCATGTCGAGTACTCGGGAACAGCATTTGCTGTTTTTTTTCTGGCGGAATACGCTAACATGCTACTTATTTCCACCTTAGCCTCTATAATGTTTTTGGGAGGTTGGTTATCTCCAATTCCTGGGTTAGGAGATGGAATTTTCTGGCTTTTGTGCAAAGTCTCGGTACTAATGTTTGTCTTTTTTTGGTTTAGGGCGACATTTCCTAGATACAGATATGACCAGATAATGAGATTAGGTTGGAAAGTGTTTATTCCGGTAACCGTAGTTTGGTTAGTTTTGGTAGGTTTGCTTATGAAGATGTCTTGGTGGCCATGGTAGGAGGAAGTTTTTGAACAATAGCTTTTTAAAATTTATAAAAAACCTGTTTATGATTGAACTTTTAAACGGGCTTATGTTGACCGGAAAGAATTTCTTTTCGAGAAAAATTACGGTGCAATTTCCTGAAGAAAAAACGCCTCAAGGTCCGAGATTTAGAGGGCTGCATGCTTTGAGAAGGTATCCTAACGGTGAGGAGAGGTGCATCGCTTGTAAGTTATGTGAAGCGGTGTGCCCTGCGATGGCTATAAATATTGAATCAGAAAAGCGCGAGGACGGCACTCGGCGGACTACGAGATATGATATCGATTTAACCAAATGTATTTTTTGTGGATTTTGTGAGGAATCTTGCCCGGTGGACTCGATAGTGGAGACTAGGATACTCGAGTATCATGGCGAAAGTCGCGGAGATTTGATTTACACCAAGGATATGTTGCTTGCTATTGGAGATAGATACGAGTCACAAATAGCCCAGGACAGAGAGGAAGACTCCTCTTACCGGTAAGATTTAGAGAAGTTAAATCGCCTTACTTAAAAGAGATTTGGTTCATGCAAACATCACAAGCTGTTTTCTACTGTTTTGGCTTAATACTCATCCTCTCATCTAGTTGTGTCATAACCTCCAAAAATCCGGTACATGCTGCAATGTTTTTAGTGCTCGCGTTTTTCACCGCCGCGTGCTTATGGATTACTCTTGATGCTGAATTCCTCGCTATCGTTTTGGTGCTAGTTTACGTGGGGGCGGTTATGGTGCTTTTCATTTTTGTCGTTATGATGCTAGATATCAATGAGGAAAAAGGGAAAAAAAGATATATTAACTGGGTTCTACCTGCACTTATAGTTGTTGGTGTAATGTTGGTGGAGGTTTTTCTTGTTTTTGGGAATATTCAAAATTTTATTAGCACGGATGAATTTCCGCTCAAACGCGGAGCTGGATACAGTAACACCAAAGAGCTTGGGAGAGTAATTTACACCGAGTATGTTTATGCTTTCGAGATAGCAGCGGTAATTCTTTTAGTGGCAATAGTCGCGGCCATTGCTCTGACCCTGCGGGTTCGTCCTCACAAAAAATCTATCGATGTTGCAAAACAAGTTGACGTCGAGAGTTCTAAACGAATAAGGCTTGTATCCGGAATTGGCGACGAATCGCCATCGGCAAACGATGAGGTTCGGTCCTGATGGTGGCAATTCATAACTATTTGCTTTTGAGTTCTATTTTATTTTTCTTAAGCATCATTGGGATTGTCATAAATCGGAAGAATTTAATTATTCTGCTAATGGCTATCGAGTTAATGTTGTTATCAGTAAACATGAACTTTGTTACTTTCTCATTTTTCCTTGATGATACAAGTGGTCAAATATTTGTTTTTTTTGTACTGACAGTTGCAGCAGCCGAGGCTGCCATAGGACTAGCAATTTTAGTCGTTTTATTTAGAAATAAACACTCTATAGACGTTGAAGATATACGGGCGTTAAAAGGTTAGTATGACAATTACAAAAACGTTATTAGTTTTAGTACCGTTAAGTCCACTGACGGGGGCGATAGTAGCTGGAATTTTCGGAAAATATATCGGTCGATCTGCCTCACATTTCATAACAATTGCTCTTGTGGGACTGGCAACAGTTTTGTCTGGATGGATTCTTTACAATGTGGTTGAAAGAGATTTGTATGTTAATACCGTACTTTATGTTTGGTCACTTAGTGCGGATTACAGTTTTGAAATCGGCTTTCTTATAGATAGTCTTTCTTCAATCATGATGTTTGTAGTGACCTTTGTGTCTCTTATGGTACATGTTTACACTATCGGATACATGGCTGATGATTCCGGCTATCAAAGATTTTTTTCCTATATTTCACTTTTCACTTTCGCAATGTTAATGCTAGTGATGAGCAATAACTTTCTACAACTTTTCTTTGGTTGGGAAGCCGTAGGTTTAATTTCTTATTTACTAATTGGATTCTGGCATGGTAAACCCTCGGCTATATCAGCCAACCTTAAAGCGTTTCTTGTTAACCGAGTTGGGGATTTAGGATTCATTCTTGGTGTGGCACTAATATTGGTAACTTTTGGAACTTTAGATTACAAAGAGTTTTTTAGACTTGTCCCAGAGATCCAGAATAGTAATATGATTTCTCTGGCAGGTTTTGAGTGGTCGGTCACAACCACAATTTGTCTATTGCTATTCATTGGTGCCATGGGGAAATCAGCTCAAGTTCCCTTGCATGTCTGGTTGCCTGACTCCATGGAAGGCCCAACCCCCATATCAGCTTTGATTCATGCTGCTACCATGGTAACAGCGGGAATATTTATGGTTGCTCGAATGTCCCCTGCCTTTGAGTTATCAAGTGTCGCTCTCTCCGTCGTAGTCATAATTGGATCTATCACTGCTCTATTCACAGGGATACTTGGACTAATTCAATCTGATATTAAGAAAGTGGTAGCTTATTCTACTTTATCGCAACTAGGATATATGACAGTGGCACTTGGAGTATCGGCATACACAGTTGCTATTTTTCATCTCGTCACGCACGCTTTTTTTAAGGCTTTACTTTTTTTGGGAGCTGGATCAGTGATTATTGGCATGCATCATGAACAAGATATGAAATACATGGGAGGACTTAGAAGATATATGCCAATAACTTGCTTTACGACTTTGCTGGGATCACTAGCACTTATAGGCTTTCCCTTTTTCTCAGGATTTTATTCAAAAGAGAGTATTATTGAGAGGGTTTATCATAGCCAGATCTTCGGAGCAAATTTTGCTTATTTTGCCGTTTTGATTGGCGTATTTATCACCGCTGTCTACTCTTTTAGAATGTATTTTTTAGTATTCGAGGGGGCAAGAAGACATAAAGATAAAGTAGCACAAGATACAAATCATCATCAGGCTAGTGCAAATCCACATGAAAGTCCGTGGGTGGTGGTTGTTCCACTTTTATTATTGGCCATTCCATCAGTATTTCTTGGGGCCCTCTTGGTTGAGCCGCTTTTAATTAAGAATTTTTTTTCGGATTCGATTTACGTAGCTTCCACTAATCAAATCGATACTAGTCTCGTTACTTCGTCCCAAGGATGGTATGGGATGGCGGTTCACGGGTTTGTGACTTTGCCATTCGGATTAGCCATGTTGGGAGTCCTTACCGCATGGTTTTTCTGCCTTAAAAATACAAAGATGGGGGATCGAGTACGAAACAAGACTACAGTGATTGTGAAAATTCTTGAAAAGAAGTATTACTTTGATTGGTTTAACCAGTGGTTTTTCGTTTCGGGGGCCAAAGAGTTGGGCAAGGGGCTTTGGAAAATTGGTGACGTGATGCTCATTGATAACCTTTTCGTAAACGGATCAGCCAATCTAGCTCGACGTCTGGCCCTAATTTTCAGAAAGATTCAAACTGGGATGATAAATCATTACGCTCTCATGATGATTTTCGGTCTTTGCGGACTATTAAGCATCTGGTTCCTTGGTTTTTTAAAGAATTAATTCACTAATGCAAAACTTTCCCCTGTTGTCATTTATTATCTGGTGTCCAATAGTGACCGGTTTGATAGTATTGGGACTAGGAGCGTTAGATCAGGTAAGAGTTGGTAAATGGTTAGCATTAATTGGGAGCGGTTTTGGATTCATACCAACATTAGTAATTTGGGCGCATTTCGACAAGCCACTTGCCGGTATGCAATTCCAAGAAAGTATCCTATGGATTCACTCACTAAATATCAATTATCATTTGGGAATCGATGGGATATCTTTTTTATTAATTTTTCTTAACTGTCTTACAACAATATTGGTTGTACTGGCAAGTTGGGATTTGCTGGTTCAGAAACTAAGCCAGTATCTAGCATCATTCTTAATACTTTCAGGTTTGATCAACGGTGCTTTTTCGGCGTTGGACGCAGTCTTATTCTACGTTTTTTTTGAGGCCACATTAATACCAATGTTTATAATTATTGGCGTATGGGGTGGGTATAATCGGGTATATGCGGCA
>MDTG01368568.1_pt1 | contig 10715 bp, 8 predicted proteins | sample 811421 | NCBI WGS metagenome assembly MDTG01 (sample SAMN05326645, study PRJNA326480) | marine metagenome | isolation source: seawater | place: Pacific Ocean: South East | collected 2011
AAAAAAATTACGAAATTTTTAAAAAAAAATTAGAGAATAATGAAACTGATATGGAGAATAATAATAATATTTTTTTCTTAAAAAATTATCAATATATGAGCAAACGTTCAGTCGCATCTATAAGATATAATATAGAAAAATTAAATGAAAAAAAATCAACTCTTAAACAGAGTTTGGCAGAGCATGTTTATAAAAGAGACCTTCCTTATGTATTAAGAATGGAGGATAGAAACTCAATGGCCAATAGTATCGAATCAAGGGTTCCATTTTTAGATCATAATTTTGTGCAGTATATTTTTTCTATTGACCCAAAATATTTTATGCAGGGCGGTGAAAATAAAAAAATGTTACGTACTTCAATGGAGAACCGCTTACCAATTGATATATTCAATAGAAAATCTAAAAGTGCTAGACCAGGAAATGATCATTATTTTTTAAATCAAATGGTTTATGACGAATTTGTTGATCTTTTAAGTAGTTGTTATGCTGAAAATGATTTTTTTAATTTAAAAAAAATAAAAAGTAACTTAGTAGAAACGGATACTTCAAAAAAAATAGAGAATACTGGGCTAGAGTTCAGAGTTTATTCATATATTAAATGGAAAAAACTTCTTTTTTCTTAATATCAATTAAATTCAAATTTATTAGTTGCCACACTTTAAAAGAATTATCAAGATTACTAAACTCAAGTTCATTTGAGGTCTCCTCAATATAAGAGATATCTACAATATTTTTTTCCTTCAATTCATCTAAGTTTTTATCTACCCAATATTTTAAATCATTTTTAAGCCAATAAGTTTGTGGAGTTGAGTCAGCACGTTTAACCTCACTAAATAATTCTTGAGGAAGATAGCGGTGTATAATTCTTTTGAATGGATATTTGGCAATACCATCTTTGTATTTTATGTTTCTATCTAATTTTATTCCATATTCCATTACATTATAATCCAAGAATGGAAAACGAAGTTCTCTTGAGCAGGCTGCTGAAATTCTATCGTGAAACCTCAATGTTCTGGGAATTTTATTTTCAAGAGTATCAAATAACTGAACCGTAAGAAGCCAATTAAGTATTTTAGTTATTTTATATTCACTATAATTATTTTTATTATCAGTTAAATCGGTATGTGAGTTAAAACCACTGGTAATGAATTTTTCTGCTAATAAATTTGCATCCCTTAAACTTAAACCTATGTTGTTACACAGTTCTTTAGCCAAAGAGTGGTTTTCTTTTTCATCTATCATATCTTTAATGGCGAGAACAATGTGCGATAAATATCCACCCAATGCTTCGTCACCCCCTTGGCCTTCAAGCGATACTACATATCCTTTTTCTCTTTCAATCATATTCATTTTATACATAGAAATTGAGGGGATACCTCCATAAGGTTCATCTTGGAAATATTGAAGCTCTTTAGCTAATTTAGGAACTTCTGCTGGAGACAGAACAACATTATTTAATTCTATTTGCAGTTTATCAGAAATTTTTTGAGCAAAATAATAATCCAGTTGCTCAAAACCACTATATGATAGATGAAATACTCCAATAGGATAATCCCAGCCTGCTACTTCTTTTACCTTAATTAATAATGCAGTACTATCAACGCCTCCAGAAAAATGAATACTTATTGGCACATCAGATCTTAATCTAATTTCAATAGCTTTCTCTATAATTTTTTCATATTCATTTAAATCTCTAGCATCTTGCATAGAAATATTTTTATTAAGCACATAATATTTGTGCTCATTTATTTTACCATCTATAAAGTTTGTAATTGTTCCAGGTTTAATTTCAAATATATTTTTATAAAATGTTAACTCATTCTTTGGATACTTGCCTGTATTTATGAAATTTTTTATTTCATTTGTTGAGATTTCTTTTTTGAATAAAGATTTTATTTCAGAAGAAAAAAAGATATTACCTTCGATTATCTGATAAAAAAGAGGCTTAATACCAAATCTATCTCTTATAAAATATAAAGTTTCACTCTTTAAGTTATATAAAGCAATTGAGAACATGCCGTTTACTTTAGAAAAATGAGTTAATCCATACATTGAAATGAACTCGATTAATACTTTTGTATCACCATGTGCAATAAGATCTTCTCTTTCCATTAAAATAGCTAATTCTTTATAATTATAAATTTCTCCGTTAAAAACAATCAGCCATTCTTTTGAATCTGAGTACATTGGTTGAGCCCCTAGATCTCCACCAAGAATTTTTAACCTAAAAAAATTAATTTTTAAATTTTTAATGCTTATACTTTGATTATCATCAGGACCCCTATGACTTAAAGATGCAAAATCATGATCTTTATATTCTTTATCAGAATTATTAGACAGTACTCCATGAAATCCACACATCATTTATCCTTAAATTAAAATATAATTAATTAACAAATAACCTATATGTTGCATAAAAACTATATATAGTTTAATAATTTTCAATAATGAAAAAAATTTCTATTGTTATTACTAATAGAGCTAACTATGCAAGAATTAAGCATTTCTTATTAGAAGCAAATAATTCAAAAAAACTTAAAATTCAAATCATTCTATCTGGTTCTTCATTAGTATATAAATTCGGAGAGTTAGAAAATGATTTGAAAAATGATGGTTTGAAGATATCGGCAAAAGCATATTTTTTGTTAGAGGGAGGTAATGAAATTATACAAGCTAAATCCACTGGTCTGGGTATTATAGAGCTTTCTTCTGTTTTCAAAAAATTAAGACCTGATTTAGTTCTAACAGTTGGTGATAGATATGAAACGTTGGCAACAGCGGTATCGGCTACATTTATGAATATCCCTTTAGCTCACATACAAGGTGGTGAGGTAAGTGGTAATTTAGATGAAAATGTTAGACATGCGATAACTAAATTATCTCATTATCATTTTGCTACAACAGCTCAAAGTAGAAAAAGAATTTTAATGTTAGGAGAGGAGACTAAAAGAGTTTTTCTTACAGGATGCCCTTCAATGGATTTAATAAATAAAAGAAATGAAAAGATTGATAGAAATTTTGGGAAAAGAATTTATGGCACAGGAAAAGTACTAGAACCAAAAAATCCCTATATTGTTGCAGTAAATCACCCATTAAGTACTTCAAATAACACTAATCTAAGAAATGCCAAAATTTTTCTTAATGCTCTTTTAAAAAGAAAAGAACAAGTAGTTTTATTTTGGCCTAATTCCGACGCAGGAAATGATATTTTATCAAAAGTTATAAGGAGTTATAGAGAAACAAAGAAAATGAGTAATTTTTCATTTGTAATCAATATAAGTCCGGAGGATTATGTTCGGCTGCTCGCAAATGCATCATGTCTTGTTGGAAACAGCTCTTCTTTTATAAGAGAAGGGTCTCAATTGGGAATACCAGCAGTAATTGTTGGCGAAAGACAAAATAATAGAGAATTAGGACATAATGTTATTAGATCTAAATTTGATTTAGAAGAAATTACTAAAGTGATAAATAAACAAATCAAAAAGAAAAATTTTAAACGACAGAAAATTTATGGAGACGGCAATGCAGGAAAAAAGATCTGTAAGATATTAGAAAAAACAGATTTTAATATAAATAAGATTATTACATATTAATATGTTAAAAATCAAAGATGATTTTTTAGCAATTATACCAGCACGAAAAGGTTCCAAGCGAATAAAAAATAAAAATAGGTTAATAGTTAAAGGAAAAAAATTAATCGAACATTCTTTAGACGCTGCAATAAAATCAAAATTTATTAATGATATAGTTGTGTCTTCAGATGATCAGAAAATACTTAATTTATCAAAAAAGTATAAAGAAATTACTTTTTTGAAAAGAAAAAAATATTTATCTACAGATAATGCAACAACTACCGCCGTTATTTATGATTTAATAAAAAATTATCCTAATTTAAAAAAAAAATATATTATTTTACTTCAACCAACTTCACCATTGAGAGAAGTGAAGCATATTGATGATGCAATAAAAAAATTCATTAATAGAAGAAACGCATATGATTCACTTGTTTCAGTATGTAAGGTAGAAGAACCTCATCCGTATAAAATGAAGAAAATTATAAATGGTAAGCTTATTTCATTTATAAGAGGAAAAAGTAGTGAAAAATCAAGGCAGGAACTACCCAACGCCTATTTTTTAAATGGCGCAATATATATAATAGAGACAAATGTTTTTATTAGAAAAAAATCATTTTTTTCTAAGACTATGCCATATATTATGAGCAATAAATATTCTATAAATTTAGACACTCCATTAGATTTAGAATACTTAAATATCATAAAGTAAATTATGGGCTTAATAAATTTAGAAAATAAAATAAAAAAAAGAAAAGCTACAATTTGTATTATGGGCTTAGGCTATGTTGGTCTACCATTGGTAGTTGAGTTTTGTAATAAAAATTTTAATGTACTTGGTTTTGATGTATCCAAGGACAAAATTAACCTTATTAAAAGGACACAAAAAGACATATCTGAAGTTTCAATTAAGACAATCAAAAAACACTTTAAAACAAAGAAACTTACTATTTCTAGTAGTCCTGAAATAGTATCAAAAGCAGACTGTGTTATTATATGTGTCCCAACACCTTTAAATAAAAGTTTTGAGCCTGAAATGAGTCATATTAAAAGTTGCGTAGATATAATTGAAGAATATGCAAAAAAAGAGTCAGTTATAATATTAGAAAGCACTTCATTTCCTGGAACAACTAGAGAAATAATTTATGATAGATTAAATAAAAATAAATCAACACAATTTAAATACGTTGCGTACTCTCCAGAAAGAGTTGATCCTGGAAATAAAAAATTCAATATTAAAAATACTCCGAAAGTTATTGGTGGAATTAATAAAAAAAGTTTAAAGCTTACTGATATGCTTTACTCACATATTTGTTATAAGACTGTTTTAGTTAAATCATGTGAAGAAGCTGAAATGGTAAAATTATTAGAAAATATTTACAGGCAAACAAACATAGCTTTAATAAATGAAATGATGATGATTAGTAATAGACTCGATATTGATATATGGAATGTGATTAAAGCATGCTCTACCAAGCCGTTTGGCTATACCCAATTTTTTCCGGGTCCTGGCACGGGCGGGCACTGTATTCCTCTTGATCCAATGTATCTCTCATGGAAAGCAAAATCTAAGAATTATTTTAGCAGATTTATAGATCTTTCTACTGATATAAATCAAAATATGCCTAACTACGTTGTAAATAAAATTTCAAAAATTCTTAATAATTTAGAAAAAAGTATAAAGGGAAGTAAGTGTTTTATTATTGGTGTTTCATACAAAAAAAATGTTTCTGACGTAAGGGAGGCTCCTTCATTAAAAATCATAGAGTCATTAATAAGAAAAGGGGCAAAAGTAGATTATTTTGATCCATATGTTCCATCTATCATAGTTGAGGGGTCTAGTAATCTAGTGTTAAAATCAAAACCAACTAACAAAAAAATGATTAATGAAAGTGATATTGTCATTATTGTAGCTGATCATGATAATATTAAATGGAATAGTATTATTAAAAATGCCAAAATAATACTTGATACAAAAGGGGTTTTACATAACTCTAAAAAAGAACTTCATAATGTTCTCTTTTTATGAAAAGAATCATTGCCAAAATTGATATCAAGTCTGGGTATGTAATAAAAGGTATTGAATTTGAAGGCGTACGAAAAGTTGGAGACCCAATTAATTTAGCATTTCAATATTATTCAGAAAATATTGACGAAATCATTTATCTAGATTGTGTTGCATCACTTTATAATAGAAATCATTTGGTTGATTTATTACCAAAAGTCTCAAAAAAAATATTTATTCCATTAGCTGTTGGCGGTGGCATTAGAAGCTTAAAAGACGCAAAAAAACTATTCGATAATGGAGCGGATAAAATAATTATTAATACTGCGGCGATTAAAAATCCTAAAATATTAAAAGATATTTCCTCTCATTATGGAAGACAAGCTGTCGTTCTGCAATTGGATTGTAAAAAAAATGAAGATATGTGGGAAGTATTTACAGACTATGGAAGAGAAAGATCTGGTATTAATGCATTAGATTGGGCAATTCAAGCAACTGAATTGGGTGCAGGAGAAATTCTAGCCACAGTTATTGATAATGATGGAAGAGAGTCAGGTCTTGATATTGATTTCTATAAAAAACTTGAAAAAGTTGTTAATGTGCCAATTATTGCATCTGGCGGAACTAGCTCTGTGAATGATATAGAGATGCTGTTCAATAACACCAAAATAGAGTCTGTTGCTATAAGTAGTTTATTTCACTACAAAAAAATATCACCAGATAAATTAAAGAAAAAAATAAAAAAAAGAGGATTTAAAATACGTGATTAAAGTTGGGATTATACAAGCTGGATATGCAAATTATCATTCGATAGTAAATGCAATAGAACATTGTGGTTATGAAGCAAAGCTTATTGATAAGGTTAAAAAAAATTTTGATTTCACTCATTTAATTTTGCCTGGAGTTGGTCAATTTGGAACTGTTGCAAATAATTTAAGAAATAAGGGCCTTGATGATTATATTTTTGATCATGTGAAGAAAGGAAACTTATTTTTAGGTATATGTGTGGGATTTCAACTTCTTTTTTCTGCAAGTGAAGAATCATCAGAAACGAAAGGACTATCATTTTTTAGAGAAAAAATAGAAAATTTAAGTAATCATATCAATACAGTGCCAAACATTGGATGGAAAAAAGTAGATTATAAAGAATGTAAGCTTTTTAATAAAATGAATAAAAAATTAACAAATAATTTTTATTTTGCACATTCTTACTTTTTAGCGAATAATGCAAGAAAAGAGTTTATTTCTTCAATAAAGATTGAAAATAAAAAAATTATTGTGGCTGTTGAGAAAGATAATATTATGGGAGTCCAATTTCACCCTGAAAAAAGTTCAGATAATGGCATGCAAATTATTAAAAATTTCTGTAATTTATGATTCATGAACACTAACTTAGGTAAATAATGAAAAGAAAAAAAAACTCTGCAGGTGACAATATTAAAACCGAAAATGCCTCTTGGACTTTTGGTAATAATGTTGCAAAAAATTTTTCGAAGCATGTAAAGACTTCTGTCCCAATGTACGAGACAGGTCATGAAATTATTTTAAGTATAAGTGATTTTTTTTTAAAGGAAAAATCACTTTGTTACGATATTGGATGTTCGACAGGGACTCTTCTTGGAAAATTATCAGATAGACATAAGAATAAAAATAAAATTGATTTTATAGGAATTGATCCCGTAAGTCAGATGATAAAACAGGCTAAAATTGAAAATAAATCTAAACTTAAAAATATTAGTTTTTTAAATAAGAGTATCAATGATATTAAGCTTAAAAAATCTGACTTAATAATTTCATATTATACAACTCAATTTATAAGTCCAAGATATCGGCAGGATATAATAAATAATATCTATAAATCCTTAAATTGGGGTGGTGCATTTATATTATTTGAAAAAATAAGAGGCCCAGATGCTCGCTTTCAAGATATTTATTCATCAATATACCAAGATTTTAAAATTTTACAGGGATATTCAGAAGAGGAAATTGTTTCGAAACAGAGATCGCTCAAAGGTGTCCTTGAGCCATTCTCAAACGAAGGAAACATTGGTCTTTTAAGCAGAGCTGGATTTAAAGATATTACCACAATCTTTCAGTGGGTTTGTTTCCAAGGTTATTTTTGTATTAAGTAATATTAACCTATACCTAAATGAATTCTAATCTAAATATTCTCTTTTGTGGATTTTTATACGAATGGAATTTTCCAATAATAAATAATTTAAAAGCAAAACTTACTGTATCTAATGTGATACATATTGGCAGTAAAAACGTTTCAATAGACAAGAATTATAAGCCAAATTTTTTACGTGAAGATTTAAAATTTGGGTACTTTTACAATAATGTAGATTGGAACAAGGTCCCTCCACTCGATAATGAAATATTATCAAGTTTCTATGAATGCGAAGTAAGAGTAATGGAGATGATGAGTAGAACAAATATAAATATGTCTTTTTATGAAAGAAAAGAATTATATCACAAGAATCTAAGATATTGGCTCTGGGTAATCAAAGAAAATAAAATTAATCTATTCGTAAGTGATAATATTCCCCATGAAGTTTTTGACTATGTCATTTATAAAATTTGTAAATATCTGAATATTAAAACTCTGATGTTTCATGAGCTACCATCTCGCCCCTCTAGGCACGTAATGATACATTTAGTTGAAAATATTGAAACGCTCGGAAAAGATATTTATGAAAAATATAAGCTAATATTAAGTTCCAATGAAAATATAAAATTAGACTCATTGCAAGATGAATTAAAAAATTATATTGATGATATGAAAAAAGATGCGGAAGAATTAGTACAATTTACGCAAAAAAAAATAAAAAAAAATTTTATTGCAAATATAATTCACTTTGTATCAAGTAATTTCTACTCAATAATTGAGTCACTTAAATCTGAAGTGAATTATTATCATAATAAAAATGATAATCTATTTCAAAGAACTATTTTTTTATTTAAAATAGTTATAAAGAAAATTTATAATTTATTTTTAAGAATTTTTGATAATACATTAATAACCTTAAGTCTTAAAAATACTGCAAGTAAATTTTATAAAAATAATTGTTTATCAAATCCAGATCTGAAAATAAAATATATTTATTTCCCATTACATTATCAGCCTGAATTGAGTACATCACCACTTGCAGAAAATTATTTTACTCAGGAATTAATTATTGAATCACTTAGTATGTCCGTACCTGATGACATTCAGATTTATGTCAAAGATCATCCAAGACTAAGTTTCAATAGAACTATTGATTTTTACAAAAGAATAATATCCATGTCAAATGTAAGGCTTTTATCAACTAATATAAACTCGTATAAATTAATAGATAATTCTATAGCAGTAGCTACAGCAACTGGTTCTGTTGGATGGGAGTCATTTCACAGAAATAAACCAGTAATAATGTTTGGAAGAAGATTTTATCAATATGCTCCAGGAATATTTAAAGTAAATTCATTACATGAATGCACTAATGTAATTAAAAATATTGTTTCAGATAAAAAAAATTATAAATCCCTCAAAGAAAAATACTTATTTGCACTTAATTATTTTGTTTTTAGAGGTTTTAATTCTCTTACAAAAAAAAATATATCATCCATTTCTAATAAAGAAAATATTATCAATCATACTAATAAAATCATCGAAAATATTTTAAAAGATTAATGATTAATAAAAGTTCAGAACCAGAAATCGTATTTTCATTAAAAGATATTGAAAACTTAAAAGAAGAAAATTCGTATGTTGTTGAAAATACATATTTGTATAATTCAATTATTCAAAGCACAAATATTAAGAATATATCTATCGACAAAGAAGATCAAAATACTTATGAAAATTTTATTAAAGAAAATGAAATACAAAAAAAGTTATATCTCAAGTTTATTAATATTTTATCAGAAAGATTAGATATTATTCATAAAAGAACAGATAATAATAATTTTTGGGAAAAGATAATAGGACTGGAAGTGCTAATGCATATTCATCATTGCAGACATATCTATAAAAGGTTTCAAAAAATAAAGAAAAATCAATATAATGTGGGAGTTATTAGGTTAGAAAATTTTTATATACCAAAAGATAACTCTGATTATAGAAATTTTTCTCAACATAATGAACTTGGTTACGAGCAGCTTTTATCAATACTAATTCAGAAAAAATATAATAGCTATTACCTTAAAAATTCTAAAACCTCAGATTTTATAAGAAAAAAAAATCAATACTCAAAAAATAATTTTTTTAAAATTATTAGAATATTAATTTTAAAAAAAAATAAAATTATTTTTATTTCTATAAGAAGAGCATTATCTCTTATTTCTAAAATTTTTGTTAAACCAAAAGTTTTATTGGTACAAACAATTTTTTCTAATGAAAGTTATATTAAATTAATACTTCTTAGTTTAGGAAAAATACAGATTTTGAATAATATAAATATAAATTATTCAAATAATAAAATAGTAAAATTTGATAAGAATAAAAGAGAAAAAATTTCCAATGTTGATAATATCAATGATGAGTTTGAAGTATTTTTTTTTGACACTTTATTTTTCTTCACACCTAATTCATGGATTGAGACTTATGAAGATAATAAAAAAAAAATAGAAGAAATAATAAAAAGATATCCTAAGTTAAAATTTATAATATCAGAGTCAGCTTCAGAGGAAGCTCGATTATTTTCTGCTATTGCTAACGATATGAATATAAAAATTTTGTATAATGAACATAATTTTATGCAGCATTTTATTCTTGGAAATATAATTTGGTTACATTTGAGAACATATAATAAGTTTTTTTCATTAGGATGGAAAGATTTTAATAAAGTAATACCAGCTGGCAGTTTATACGAATGGACTAAAAGAATTAAAAAAGAGAAAAAAAATGATTTACTTTTTATTTCAAGTGTTGCTTCAAGTAAAAGTCCGCTTCATTCTTCTGCTTATGGAGAGCAAGGTTATGCTAATGCAATTTCCTATTTTGAAATGAATAATATTTTTTTTAAAAATTTAGATAACAACATCATTAAAAAAATTTATTTTCGTGGCCATCCACATGTAAAAGATGAAGCTTATAAAGATTATGTTATTGAAGATTATTTTTATTTAAAAGAATATCTGAGTCAATTTAAAAAATT
>MDTG01388124.1_pt1 | contig 10715 bp, 10 predicted proteins | sample 811421 | NCBI WGS metagenome assembly MDTG01 (sample SAMN05326645, study PRJNA326480) | marine metagenome | isolation source: seawater | place: Pacific Ocean: South East | collected 2011
GTTGCATTCCTAGACAAATCCCCAAAATTTTCCCATTTTTTGATAAAATATTTTCTCTGATTGAATCAATTAATGTAAGTTTATTTAATCTTCTCATCGCCTCTTTAAAAGATCCGACACCAGGAAGTATTAGAAAATCACTTTTTTTAATAATTTTAGGATTATCTGAGAAAGAACAATCATACCCTAAAAAATTTATAGCATTTTGAATGGATAAAAGATTACCCATTCCATAATCAATTATAACTATTTTTTTTTTTGATTTTTTAATATTCAAATTTTTTATCAATGGTAAACTTTGGCTTCCAAATTTTTTCTTTAGTACATTTATAAAATATTTTTTTATTAGCCCACTTGTCAAAAACTTTTAAAAATTCTTTTTTAGTCATTTTATAATAATTTAGATATAATTCTAAATTATGATTTGGGAATTGACCGTCATATAATTTTACCAAATTAACTCCTTGATCTCTCGTCATAGCTCCCCTACGAATCTCAATACCTACATCTTGGGTTGCTCTACCAAAACCAAATTTTAAATACATTAAATATGTATGAAGATCATATAATGCTTGATCAGTTTGAGCAAAATTTGTAAAAGTACCAGGATTTGTCATTTTTGATTCAGTTAGACCACAATGCTTTTTAGCGACTAAGTAATTTCTATATGAATCCCATGGCTCAAAATAACTCCAATGAGTAATAAAAAAGTCTTTTTCTCTTGCTTTTGGCATCTCAAACCAAAACATGTTTTTTTTATTTTTTTCTAACTTTTTGAAAATCTTTTGATAACCACCTTCAAAAAATACTTTCGATATTTCTTTCAACGAGACTCTAGGAGTATTCTTTTTTAGATTTCCACCATATTCAACTTCACCATTTTCTCCATAAAATATTAATGGAATTTTAAATAATAAAGATACCTTTATAACCACAGAAAATATTGATATTAACCAACCATAATAAGGAAAACCCATTTCAATTAATCCAATTTTGTTAAAAGTTCTCATTACTTCCTCATTAGGTGTAACATGAATATGATCATAACCTGACCTAACAAAATTTTCTAAATTTTGATTACCTACTTTTAAAGTAAGAGGAGGTCTTGAAGTGACAGTTAAAGGACGCATACCAAATTCATGTTTTAATTTATATGAAACATAACTACCATCCTTTCCACCACTAACTGGAACTATACAATCAAAATTGCCATTTTTAGATTTAAATTTTTTTAACAAATTTTTTAAATCTTTTTTTTTCGGACTCCAATTAAGTGTCTTTTTTTTATTTGACCAGTCACAAGCATTACAAATTTGATTTTTATTAAATTGAATCCTTGGTCTAGTTGACATGTTTAGGCATGACTTACACCAATATATTTTGTTTTTCATAAATTATTTTGGTAAAACTCTTCCTTTAGGTTTTCCATAAAGTTTTTTATTTAAATATTTCATAAATAAGTTGTTAGATTTTAATCTTTGACTTTTAAAAATATTTTTTATTTTCCACATTTGACCTTCATGCCAACTCCCTGCAAAATGTAAAAAATAATTATCTTCTAATGAAGTTTCAATGCATTTTCTTATTATATCATTTTTTTTATTTACATATTCATACAAAAAAGGGAATTTATAAGCTATCTCATAGAGCCATAATGCTTGAAATTTATATTCTAGTATCTTTATTTGACCAGTATTGAACATTTCATAGTTAAATATTGGTTCATCACCCCCTCCTGATAGTGTTTTGATATTTTTTTTATATTTAAAAAACCATTTTTTCATTTTTTGTGCGAACTTACCATTATTAAACATTATAAATCCAGCGCATGCAAAATCCTTTTGGGGTTTTAAATTATGGTGTCTATAAATTTGTTTAATACTCATAAAAAGAGAAGAGTCTAGTTTGTATCTTTTTGAATAAAATTTATTCCTATTAAAAGAAATCTTTCTTCTGATAAAATCTAAATCATAAGGTAAATTAAAAACTTGTGACACTAATGAAATTTTTTCATTTTCATGGTTTTTAAATACATTTGGTGAATTTGGATTTATTAAAATATCAGTATCTAAATAACAAATGTTATTTATATTCAAACCTGAATCTGATAAGTGACTCCCTATTAACATTTTTTGCCAAGTTGCCTTTTTCCAAAAAGGATCATTTTTACTTATTAAATCTCTTATAATCACGATCAAACCTAAAGAATGCCTCTTACAGTATTTAAGCCACAAAGGCTTTGCATATTTACCCCAGTCCTCAAAGCATTTTTTTCCTATTGCAATCGTAACAAGATAATTTTTTTTATTTTTTGAATTTAAGATTATTTTAAATGTCTTTTCCATTTATTAAAATTTGAATGAATATTTTTATTAATATTTTATTCCAGTCGACCTAAGCCAATCTATTGATAACTTATGGCCTTTTTTTGCTTTTTTTTTTAACTCTTTAATAGTTTTGGTTGGTATGTACAATTTTTCAGGTGGATACTCTGAATTAATGAAATTAATTGAATAATTATTTTGATTATTGTTTAACCCATATTGATAATGAAAACTAAATTCTTTATTCGTCTTTTTTCTAAATACATAGGATATATCAACACCTTTAACTTTTGTTAAATCTAAAGCATTAAACAAATTCTTGTTGCATGGTACTACAATTTGTTCATATTCTGAGAGATAAATTAGATAGCATGAATGTACTATTGAAAGATTATTTGCAGCTGCATAACCCTCAAAAAAACTTGAATCGAAATTAAAAAAACCATTGCCTCCAAATACAGACTGAAAAATCCAAATAAATCCATCCTTTTTGGTCAAATTGTACATAGTTTTGTATGCCTCCCCTACATTAAATATATGTTCATTATTTCCAAAATCAGTAACCAAATCAAACTTCTGTGAAAGTTTTTTATCAGTTAAGGGTTGGTTTAAATCGATATAAATACTGTCATGACTTTTATTGATATCTGAACATTTGTAATTTTTTATTCTAAGCTCCTGCCAAAAATTTTTTGTTGATATTCTTTTCCCTTTAGGAAAAATTTTTAATCTTTCAAATTTTTTTTTATTAAACTTAATGTTCGTTTGATCAAAAGCATATTTAAGTTGATCATAGGAGACTCTTAATTCTTTTGAGCCCATATCAAGAATGCTATTTACTGACTTAAATTTTTTATTTTGAAATAATTCTAATGCTATATTAATTAAACCAATTTTCATTTTTAAACCAAGTTATTAGATTAGGTCCACTACTTGCAAATATTTTTTATAAAATTTTTTTGCAATAGGATTTTCTACCTTTTTTGTAATTAATCTTGTAAGAATTTCTTCATTAAGAAGATATCGACCACCTCTAATGCATTTGTTACATAGATCTAAATTTTTTAATTTGTTAATATCGTTTTGTCCTTCTTGGTATTTTTTCATTATCTCATTATTCCATATATCGATTATATTAGTTTTTAAAATATTGCCTATCTTCACAACTTTTTTATAATCTAAACTGCACAAAACTACTTCACCATCACTTTCTACTGCAATCTGATTCCATGGTTTTGGACAAGGATATGGTTTGTTAGATTTTAAAAAACCTTTTTTTTTTTGTTCAAATTCTTTACCATACCATCCAGCTCTATTCCAAAGTGGGCCAAATGCAATTTTTGCTCCTTTATCTTGCCAAGATGTTGCAAAGTCATTCCATTGATTTAATGATGCTCCTTTTAGTCTATGGCTAAATATGACAATATCCATCTTTACATTATTTTTTTTTTTTAGCTCTAAAGCTAAATCAACATTGTGCTTAACCTTTTCATAGTTAGTTTGCATTGCTTTCTCATGATAATTTTTGTTTACTCCCATATAATGTAACTCTAAAACATCCAAACCAGCATCAACAAGATTGAAAAAATTTTTTTCGTTTAAAAATACTGCATTTGTTGAAAGATCTACAATTGCATTAGGATGATATTTTTTCCAAGTCTTTATCTGATCAGGTAGTTCTTTACATAATAAAGGTTCACAATTTAAATGTGGTGAGATTCTCTCAATTTTTTGATCCTTTGTTTGTTCAATTAAAGCTTTGAAAACTTCTTGTGAAATTGAGTTTCCTTTTAATTTTTGTTCTCTATTCAAATGTCCTACTGGGCAGTAAGTACAATTGGCATTACATATCGAATAAGGCTGATATTCAATAATTTTAGGAAATATCTTCATAATTTTACCTATATCACAATTTTTTTTCAATCAAAGAAGGTTTATATAAAAGATTTATTGCCTTATGAGTTTCTAAGACTTCTTTTATTGAAACTTTTGATTTTTTCTTTTTAAAAAATTCACTCCATATATCTTGGTAACTACCTAGGCTTTTTTTTTCAAAACTCCTTAAAACATAACCTTTTTGATTATGTTTTTTTGAAATATTATAAATTATATTATTTTCCAATTTAACAGACATTTTTTCTCCATGTATTTCTATGGAATTTTTTAAATTTTTATTGGCACAATAAGTGGCATTTAAGGATGCAATTTTCCTATTTTTAAAAAAAATTAAACCGATTGCAGTATCTTCAATTTTAAATTTTTTAAATTCATTTGATAAAAATCCAATACCGTCAGCCACTTTTTGATCAATAATATAAATTAATTGGTCAATAGTATGAATTGCATGATGAATTAGAACGCCCCCACCACTTTTTTTCTTTTCTTTTATCCATTTTAATTTTTCAAAGTATTTTTTGTCCCTAAACATAAATACATTTATTTTAATAAAGATAATTTTACCAATTTTTTTTTTTATTAGTTTTTGAAAGTAATTAGTGCTTTCATCAAATCTTCTTTGAAAAGCGACAAAAATTTTTGATTTTTTTTTTCTTGCAAAATTAAGTAATTTTTTTGACTCACTAAAATTGGTAGATATAGGTTTTTCTAATATTATGTCTACATCATTTTTTAAAGCAAACATAGCATCTTTGTAGTGATTAAAATTTTGATTTGCAATTAATGCTATGTCTATATTTTCTTTTAAAAACATTTCTTTTTTATTATTGTACACATTGACTTTCCACTTTTTTTGAATTCTTTTTAATCTTTGAAAATTTCTACCATAAACAGAACATACTTTTAATTTTTTGAAATTTTGAATTACTTTATAATGCTCAATAGCTGACAAGCCAGTTCCAAATATTGCTACATTATAAATTGTCATAATAAATTATAGACTCCAACCATCATCAACAATAATATTTTGTCCATTGATAAATTCAGCAGAATCATTCAATAGAAAAGAGATTGTTCCAACAATATCCTCAGGATTCAATAATCCTTTTGTTCCACATGAATTTAAATAACGTTTTATAAATTTTTTTGGTTGATTATCTTTTATTCCACCGGGACTAACACAATTCACAGAAATTTTTTTTTTTTTATATAATTTAGCCAAATATGAAGTTAATGAAATAATACCTGATTTAATAATACTATACTCAACAGGTGAGTTCATTTTAAGATTTTTATAATGTTCAAATTTAGGAGCCCTAATACCCTGAATAGAAGATATCAAAATTATTTTTCCTCTTATTTTCTTTTTTAAAAAATAATTAATAACTAATTTTGAAATTAAAACAGGGACTCCAATCTGATTAAATAAATTTTTTTTCAAGCTTTCTGATTTTACATTTTCAAATGAATTGCCCCAATCTCTAGTTGTAGGATAAGCGCAATGGATTAAACCATCAATTTTTTTAAATCTTTTATTTGATAAAAAAATAACATCTTTAATATTTTTTTCTTTTAAGATATCGACTTTTTTTACCAGATGATCTTTATGAATATTTAACTTTTTAATATTATTTGTTTTGATATCAACCAGGATAAGTTTTGCACCACAATTAATTAGATGTTTAGATAATGAATATCCTATTCTACCATTAGCCCCAGTAACTAAATAAACTTTATTTTTGAAATCGAAATTTTTTATTTTTTTATTCATAAATTTTTATAAATAATTTCAGCCAACTTAAAGTCAAATATATCATCTATATCTATAGATCTTATTTTAGGTATTTCAATAAACTTAACATTTCCTTCCCAGTAGGATTTTTTAATATTTAAAACAAATTCAGAACGACAAGCGTATACAATAGTAGTCAAATTAAATACTCCTTTAAAGTCTTGCCTATTCAACATTATATTTTTTTTATTTAGGAGTTCAACAATCTCACCTTTTTTTTTTACCATGTTAAAGTATGGAGATTTATCACTTTTTGAAATTCCTAAGATTATATCTTTTTTATTTTTGATTTTTTTAATTGCCAAATTAATGTCTTTTTTAATTCTAAGTGGAGAAGTGCAAGGTAAACTTACAAAATTATCAAAATAATCATTTTTTTTTTTCAAATAATTTACAGCATGTTTCCATGCTTGTATTTCTGATGACTTATCCCGAGCCAAAAATTTTGGTCTTAAAATTGCTTCTGCTCCATATTTTTTAGCAATTTTTAAAATCTTTTCATCATCAGAAGAAACAAATATTTTTTTGATTTCTCTCATCTTTTTAGCAATTTTTATAGGATAAAAAATTAGAGGTTTATTATTAAAAATTTTAATATTTTTATTTTTAATACCCTTAGATCCTCCACGTGCAAAAATAAATGCATAATTTTTCATGAAAGCTTTATCTTTCTTAATTTAATATTTGATTTTCTTATTAAAGAAATAATCTTAATTATCTCAAATGAGTGTTTAATGTTATTTATTTTTTTATTACTGTTAATTGATTTTAAAAGAAAATTAATTTGATCTTTTAACATATCGCTATTTGACTGATTTGATTTGAAAATTACCTTTCTAATATTTGATTTCGATAGAGTAATTTTTTTATTCAAAATATCTGCACATAAAGATCCATTTGTGCCTTCTAAGATAATTTCTCTTTGTTCAAACCGTGAATTTAAACTCATGTCCATTTGAATTGTCTTATCTTGATAATAAAAAAATACAGTCACTCTTTCATCAATATTTTTTCTAAAATAATTGTTTTTATCTATAACTGCTTGTAGAAATTTTGGTTTTCCGAATATCCACAGCATATAATCTATTTCATGACTAAGTTCTAAAAGAACGCCTCCACCTTTCCACTTTGATAATGAAGGGGATTTGCTTAGTTTTGATTTTCTCCAATTAGGCAAAAAACTATGAACTGAAATTTTAATAAATCTTATTTTTCCAATCGGTTTGCTAACTAAAAGTTTTTTTGTTTTCAATAAAATTTTATTAAATCTTAATTGATAACCTACAATTTCTGAAATTTTAGATTTTTTATAATGATTAAAATCTATTTTTTTTATTTGGTCATCTTTAATTATTGGTTTTTCAACTAAGTAATTTATTTGACTCTGCTTAAGAAAATTTATGTATTCTAAATGAGTATTAGTGGGGCTACAAACTAAAGCTAATTTAATATCATGCTTTGAGATCAAATTTCTAATATGATTAAAAGATGAGCGCATATTTTTAATTTTAATATTAAAAATTTTTATTTTTTTGGTAAGTGTTTTAATGACTTGTTTATGTTTTTTTGCAATACTACCATTACCAATGATTAAAAGGTATTTCATTCAATCTATTTTTGAAAATTTGATACTGTTTTAAAATATTCTGGCCACTCGCCTACATCTTGCCAATCTATTTCTGAAATTGGGTAAATTCCTACTTTATATTTCTTTTTAATTAATTTTTTTATAAAATCGTTCATATTAAAGTTTTTATTTTTTGGAATATATTTAATCAATTTACCCTTAAAACAATATGCACCTACGACAATTAAATTATTGGTAGACGGTTTTTCTGTAACTTTTAATAACCTTTGGTTTTTATTTATATGACAGACCCCATATGGAATAACAATTTTTTTGAAAGCAGATACTATTGTAAAATCATTCTTTTGGTTTATGTGATAATCAAGTAATTTATCAAAATTCAAATTCAAAATTGTATCACAGTTAATTACTAGAAGATTTTTAGGTTTTTTAATTTTTATAAAATTAATACTTGATGCGGTCCCAAGAGGTTTTTTTTCTTCGATATAAACTATTTTTAATTTTTTAAACTGATCTTTAAGATAAGATTTTATAATGTTTTTTTTATAATTCACTGTGATGTGAATTTTTTTAATACCAATACTTAAAAATTTCTCGATGATGTGATCAATAACAGGTTTTCCATTAATTGGGATTAAAGGTTTTGGTAGCAATTCTGAGAATGGGCTTAGTCTTTGACCACGGCCACCTGCCATAATAACAATTTCAGAATTTTTTTGAATATTATTTGAGATATGAATTTTTTTGTTATCTAAAAATTTATCTATGTAATGCACCCTAACTATTTTTTTATTCTTTATCAACGGTACTAGTGAAATTTGTTTTTTTAAAAATATTTCATTTAATTTTGATTTTGATAAATCTCTCTTAATAAAGAAAAATTTTTTATTACAAATTTCATTTACTTTATTGTTAAGGTGATTAGACTTGACTAAAGATCTCCTTATATCTCCATCAGTTAATGTGCCAACTAAATTTTGATTATGATCAACTACTAAAAGGCATTTAACCTCAGCTTTAGATAAATGTTCTAACGCTTGTGATAAGCTGGAATTACTATTTATTGTATTTTGAGTTTTTGTCATTTGTTTATAAAATCTATATCATTAAACATCTTGTAACTATAATTTTTACTATCAAAATTTGTTATTTTTTTTAAAATTTTTTTAGATGCATTTAGATTATCTAAACTTTTAAAATTTTGTAAAACTTTTTGAAATTTTTTTGAGTAAGCAAATTTAATAGATTTAACTATATTTTCTATATCATTATTACAATTAATTACTGTATCTTCTAAATATCTCCCATTTTGCCTACTTCCAATATTAATTGTGAATTTTTTCATAAAAGGGACTTCAATTAATCCACTTGATGAATTGCCAATTATACCATCAACAAGTTTTAAAACTGAAAAATAATATTCCTGACCAAATGATTTTATGTAATTGACATTTTTAAGTTTTTTTTTCTTCATAATTATATTTCTAATATTGTCAGAACCAGGATCTAAATTTGGAGAGGTAATTATAAATTTTATATCAGGATATAAATTTATAATATCAAATATTTGAGCTAATTTTTTTTTAGTAACATTTTTAATTGTCTCTGGGTGATATGTAAAAATTATGTTTTTTTCAAAAAACTTAATTGAAAATTTTTTTTCTATTTCTTTTTTAGAAATAAAAGATAACTTGCTCAAATTTTCCCTAGAGAGTGATCCAACAATTGAAATTTTTCTTGAGTCCTCGCCTAATTGTATTAATCTTTTTTTATATTCTAATCTTTCTACGAAATGTAAGTCTGCCATTTTTGAAATTTGATGTCTAAATGTATCATCTAAAGAGCCGGATGTTTTTTCACCCCCATGTATGTGAGCAATAGGAATTCTAAATATAAACGCACAATATGCTATCATTAAAACTTCATATTTGTCACCTAGTAAAAGGATTAAATCAGGTTTGTTATTTTTAATATAATTAGAAAATTTAGTAATTAACTCAGAAGATTTTTTTATAATAGAGTTTGGTTCAGATGAGTATTCTTCTAACTTGATTCTTTTATCAATATAAAATTTTTTTTTTATTTCTTTAAAAGTATTTCCCATCTTTGAAGTAAAATGTTCACCTGTAACTAGTGTACTAACACTCAAATTTTTATTCTTTTTTAATAAAGATATTAGGTTAGACATAATACCAAAATCTGATCGACTTACAGTAGCTACTATTAATTTCATTTTAATTTAATAAACTGATCAACTTCAAAATTATATTTTGATTTTTTTCCAATAATTTTTTCAAAAAAAATTGATGACAAACCTGTTCCAGGTCTTTTACAAGCTAAGTTTTTTTCAGAAAAAATGTCCCCTATTTTGATCTTTTTTCTTGCAACTATAGATTTTCTCACTATTTTTTTATTTCTAGTTTCATAAACTGATCTACTCAATTTATAGCTACCCAGAGCTAATTTTACACCTTTAATATTTTCAACAAATTCTGATAAATTTTTAACCTCCAAACTTGCTGAATGATCTGGACCATAAAAATTTTTATTTAAAGTTATATGTTTTTCAATTATCTCTGCACCTAATGAAGTTGCTATTATTGATGCTAAATTACCAATAGTATGATCAGAAAAACCAATTTTATATCCAAATTTCTTTTTGAAGGTTGAAATATTTTTTAAATTTAAATCTTTTATATTACTAGGATATTCAGAATGGCAATGAAGTATTGATATTTTTTTTCTTATAGTACCATTTTGAACTAATGAATTAATTGCTTTTTTAATTTCATAAAAAGATGACATTCCAGTTGATAAAATTACATTTATTTTTAATTTACCAATTTCTCTTAATAAAGGTAGGTTTGTTATTTCACCTGATGGAATTTTAATAATTTTAATTTTATACTTTTTTAAAACATTAAGACTATCAATATCAAAAACAGAAAACATTGGTTTTAAACGCTCTTTTTTGCATTTTTTATGTATAAAATCATAATCACTTGGTTTAAGTTCATATTTTTTAAGCATATTGAATTGACTTGATTTTATTTTTTTTTGATAATTTGCTTTAGGGGATTTTTTAATAACAATATTTTCAGTGATAAAAGCTTGA
>MDTG01392074.1_pt1 | contig 10715 bp, 10 predicted proteins | sample 811421 | NCBI WGS metagenome assembly MDTG01 (sample SAMN05326645, study PRJNA326480) | marine metagenome | isolation source: seawater | place: Pacific Ocean: South East | collected 2011
TGAGGTGGAAATGAAAATTTCATTTTCGGCGGCATGGCCAAGTGGTAAGGCAGAGGATTGCAAATCCTTTATCCCCAGTTCGAATCTGGGTGCCGCCTTCTTACCTGTTTTAAATATTTTTGTGAGAATCCTTTCTAGGACTATCTGTAAACGGTAACGAGTTGCTAATTCCAAGTATTTTTACGGAATGTGAGTGGAATGGTTATCTGGGTGTCTATCGACCTAATTCATCACCCTTATTCATTTTCGCAAAATTCACATTCCTTGCCACGAAAAAAGTGTATTAATATTTATTCTTGCAGAGTATTTTTTTGAAAATTGATTTTTATATACAGCTCTTTCTTTATCTGGCATAGATATCAGAGTTAGATACTTCTTTTAGTGAAAAAACACAACTAAGGCACTGTATAAATACGAAGACAGTTAAATAAGTAGATAAGAAAATTAAATTTAATTTATCCAAGTTTTCTTAATTGATCAAAAGAGAGCCAGACCTTTTGAAATGCATTTATTAATAGATCTAATTCTTTTTCTTTAAGCTCATGTAAACACATTTCATATCCAAGAAATGACCTATCATTTAATTCTTCAGCTACTGGACATATCCCCTTTCTATAATTAATGTCATTGCGAGCTATTTCAGAATTCCAAGGAAACCCCTTCGAGCCATATGCAATTTTATTTTGAAAAATCGGCAATCTATGAATATTTGCATAACCTGCGATTAATCCTTCAACGCCCTCTGCTTCAAGAGCCTTAAAAATCAAATCTCGACTTATACCGATCAGATCAACATCCAATATCATTCCGTAAATATAATATGCATGGGTATTACTCTCCATTACATAAGGTAATGTTAACCCTTCAAGATTTTCTAATCCTCTAGATAAATACTTCGCAATCTGTTGGCGAGTTTTAACTAATTTATTTAATTTCTTTAATTGTTCAATACCTATGGCACATTCCACCTCACCAAGCCTGAAATTATGACCAATCATATTACTTAAATCCTTAACACCTTTACCGGCGATAACAGCCTCAGCATGATTTCTGATTAAAGAAACCCTTTCACTATAAGAATCATCATTTGTTACAACTATTCCTCCTTCTCCAGTATGAATATGCTTATGGTAATTAAGACTAAATCCACCAATATCAGATAGAGTTCCTGTAATCTTATTATTCGTTTTAGTTCCTGGAGCCTGAGCAGAATCAGTTATTATTTTTAGGTTGTATTTCTTCGCAATTCTCTTCAACTCCACTATTTCACATGACTGACCAAAAATATCAGCAGCGATTATAGCTTTAGTATACTTATTTATACACTTTTCAACTGAATTAATATCAATATTAAAAGTTTTTTTATTTATATCGGCAAAAACAGGTATTCCATTCCAATGCAATATTGAAGTCGCTGTAGCACACATTGTCCAAGGAGTTACTATCACCTCATCCCCTGGTTCTATACCTATAGCTCCAACAGCAGCAACCAAGCCAGACGTCCAAGAATTGACTGTTAATGCATGTTTTACTCCGAAATAAGATTTACAAGCCTCTTCAAACTCTAAAACTTTTGGCCCTCCATAAAAGTCCTTATCCCAACATCCTAAGAACTTGGAAAGCAATCCAGATTGGAGGACCTCGGTTCCCGCATCGATTTCTTCTTGACCTATAGAGTTATATCTTGGAAATTTATTTTTTATAGTTTTCTCACCTCCCAATAATGCTAATTTAGATGAATTCATTCGAAACGATTTAAGTTTTCTATTAATCTTATCGTTGATAATGCCTGCTCTCCAGTACATAAATTTGATTTTTCATTATTCAATACATTAAAAATCTCTTTTACTACATTCATTTGACTTATATTCATTTGATTATCAATAAGCTCTTCTGCACTATTTAATATATTATATCCCTGAAAGATAGGATCAGTAATTACTCCTCTCCACGTTACCCGATAGCCGCCATCGGCATAACATAAATGGCCATTTTTACTATATAAATCAATTGAATAATGAGAGTATTTTTCTTCCCATAAGCTTCTAAATACAATCTCACCTTTTTCAAATTTAACAACAAAATCATATTCTGGATCAAAACCATTCCACATTCTACACTTTTTGATTATTGAACTCTCTATGGAGTCCCCGAGCCAAAACTCTAATAAATTTATAAAATGAGAACAATTATTATATATACCCTTAGTATAAAAACATGAACCCTTTAGAGGAGATTCAATTATATAATTTTCAATTCTCTTTTTAATCTCAATAGCTCCAGGATCAACCCTCCTCATATAATTAATGTATAATTTAACACTTAAATTATTTGCTTTTTGAATAATTTTTTCAGCATCTGAAATAGAGTAACTTATGGGTTTCTCGCATAGAATAAGCTTAAGTTGAGAATTAAAATTCTCAATCTTTTCTATGATAATTCTATGAGTTTCAGTAGGAGTTGCTATTACAATAACATGAGGTTTTTTACATCTAATACACTCATTAATATCATTGAATATATCTAAATCAAATTTTTTTTTAAATAGATTAATGTTTTCCTTATCAATTTCAACAACACCAACAATCTCAAAGTTATCATGGGAAGTGAATGCCTTGAAATGCGTTTGAATTATTTCATTGCTATCTATATGAAAATCATACTTTAATCCAATATTTCCTAATCCTATTATTACTACTTTATATTTCATGGTTTAATCATTTATTAAATCTTTTAGTTTTATAATTCCTTGATGAGGTAGAGATAATTCCTTACAACCATGGGGTATAGAGGATATTACTTTCCTGCCCGCATGTAATGCAACAATCATAGCCATAGTTTGAGCCCCAATAACGATATCAGAATCAGCAATATCTGATTCTAAGCTTTTAAATTTAGAGATACTAATATTTAAATCTTTATACCTAGTAACTATCTTTTCATATTTACCATCATAGTCTGATGGATGAGGTCTAATCCTTATATGAAAATCTTTTTTAGTTATAAAAGATATATTATTTATCATATATTTGATAGAGTCAAATTCATTATAACCAAAATATCTTGAATCTCCATAATATTTTTCGGCATGCTCTGAGATATTATCTGAAACATACAAAATATTTGTTTTGAAATTATTAGTATTCATATTAATTTGGTTTTTAATTTTTTTTACAGTTTTCTCAATATATAAATTAGGTTTATTTTTTATGCATACATCCTTGAAAATTGCTCTTGTAATTGATTCTGCATATTTATCTGTTACCCATATTTCATTTGGAATTAAAATTTCCCCCTTATATGTTAATCTTTCTTGATAGTTTACCCAATGATCAAAAACAACAATTATAAATTTATCTAATTTCTTTGCTATTATTATAGCATTAATTTCGAGATAAGATTGCCAACTTGTTGAACATATTATTGAATCACAAAAACTTAAAATTTTCTCTGAGAATGGAATACTGTTTACACCTAAAACTTTTTTAAAAACTGTTTTTGCTGGACCTTCTAATATAAAATAATAATTAGCCTCATTTAGGTTTATTAAATTACTAAGAATCTCAGCACCTCCTGCATCATGTGAAATTACAGCTATATTTTTCACTTTCTAAGTATCTCCCTTTCTTATTACATGCTGGTTCAATTTTACTATTTCTGGATGTTCTTTTAAATACTTTATAATTCTATTGCAGCTAAAGCAAGGATCTAAATGATATAAAGCTTTAATTATTTTATCTAATAAAATGAAGTCATCTTCTTCATCCAAAGTTAATCCAAGTTCAGGCCAAAAAAGATCATTTGGGGCAATTAGATTTATTCTACTAAATATATCTGGATTATTTCTTATATGAAGAGTAACATGTTCTTGATCAAGTTTATTATTAGTCATTGAGGCAGATTTTCTTAATGTCTCCAGTGCATAAACTTGTGTATCCATACCATCGGGATAACTTCTTACATTATTATTACTTACATAATCAGTATTATTAGCGTTGAATACATTTATAGTTTGCTCAATAATTATTGGATCAATTAAAGGACAATCACCTGTTATCTCTACTAATATGTCTGCCTTTGAAAATTGACCTGCTTCTAATACTCTCTCCATTACATTATCTTCACTACCTCTATAGCAATTAATATTATAATTTTTAGCAAATTCTTCTAAAATATTATCAGTAGAATTTCTTGTTGTTGCTAAAACGATCTCATCAACCAAATTCACTTTTTTTAATCTCTGGACTAAATGTCCAAGCATTGGTAAACCACAAGATTCTTTAAGAACTTTTCCAGGTAACCTGGTAGATGTCATTCTTGCTTCTATTGTCGCAACTGTTTTCAAATCTTTAAATGTCGTAAGCTTGATTTTAATTTAAACGTTTAAATCCAGCATGACAAATTGGTCCTTCTAATAAATCCGAAATATTCCTACCATCTTCACATTCTGCTATCTTGCAAAAAATTGGATCTAAATCTTTGATATATTTCCTTATCAAATCTTCAGTGTGTTCAGTAGAGACATAACAAACATTAGAAGCTAAATAACCTTTCTTAAGCATTTCCTGAGTTATTAAGGTTTTATAGCTGAGTGAATTATTACTTTGAAAATTAAATCCAGCCAAAGAAGGTATACCATTTTGATGAATTTCTAAAGAGTATTTTTCTGCTAATTCTTTCCATTGTTTCTTAAGGAAAAGACCTTTAGATGTAATGTCTACCCAACTGTTTTGTGCTTCCATTATTTCTAATGTTTTCAAAGCAGCTGTTGGACCAATTCTTTCAGTCCAAAAAGTACTACTGATAAATGTTTCCTGTGCAGCTTGCATAATATTTTCTTTACCGATAACAGCCGTAATTGCATATCCATTTCCAAGAGCCTTACCAAAAACAGACATATCAGGCTCTACATCATATTTCTTATGCAGCCCACCAAATGTTTCACGAAAACCAGAAGTACATTCATCAAAAATAAGAATTACATTTTTAGCATCACACAAATCTCTAACTCCATCAAGAAAATCGTTAGTCGGAGGTACCGATCTCTCAACTTCCATTTTTACAGCTGCACATTCATTGTTATCTAATATTTTTCTTAATTCTTCTAAGTTATTATAACTAAATGGAATCACTGTTCCATTTAGATCTGATGGAATCCCTTTTGCAGAAAGTCCTGGAAGTAAATGTTCGGATAATAAAGATTCATCAGAAAGATTAGTAGCTAAATACCAATCATGCCAGCCGTGATATCCACATATTGCTACTTTGTCTTTACCAGTTGATGCTCTTGCTATTCTAATAGCTAATGCATTTGCTTCTCCACCAGTTCTTGCGAACTTTGCCATATTTGCCCATGGATGAAGTTCTATTAACTTTTCAGCAAGTAGTACTTCCTCGTAACAATTAAATGTAGACATATTACCCGATTTAACTGTCTCGATAACTGCCTTATCTACTTCTTCATTTCCATAACCCAGAATATTTGTTCCAATTCCCATAATACTCATATCTATAAAAATATTTCCATCTAGATCTATAACCTCATATCCTTTGGCAGAGGAAAAATATGATGGCCAATTATCAGGCAAAAACATTTCTGACCTTTTGGAAAGTAACATATTGCCTCCAGGAATTACTCGTTTAGCCCTCCTCCATATTTTCTGACCTCGATTCATTTTGGCCCCTTCGTTTCTATTAAAATTCTTATTATAGTCAATTAACTTAGGCTTATCTTTTATTAATTTCAATACATTTTCCCAAGAAAAATTTATATCATAATTAAAATGCTTAACAATTTCTCTAATAAGTAATAAATCCTCGGGTTCATCAACTGTCCACCTATATTCAGATAAATCACTTTCGCATTTTAATGTATAACAATTATTCAATTTCGAATTTCTTATCCAAGGTGTTACATGTTCTCTTGAGGCAATATTAGTATCCATTTTATCTGCTAGTAAAAGAACATCTCTGGTAAAAACTTCAACATCTAATCCATCTGGATAAGTAGGTGGATAGTTATTACACAAATAATCACATTTAGTTTCCTGAAATCTTCTAATACAGAGATCTACTAAATCTGGATCAACAATTGGGCAATCACCAGTTATTCTTATTAATGTTTCTGATTTAGTAGAAGAAAGGCAATCTTTATATCTTTTTAAAACATCATCAACTGATCCTCTGAAAAATTTTATACCATTCTTTAAACACAGTTTTTCTATTTTGTCATCTGATTTATCGATAGTTGTTGCAACAATGATTTCATCTACTAATTTACATTTTTTAATTCTTTCAATTTGAAATAAAAGCATAGGATATTTTCCTAATAGCTTAAGAACCTTGCCTGGTAAACGACTTGAGTTAACTCTCGCTTGAAGAATTACTGTTGTTTTATTATTATTAATTTTCAAGTCTGGCATCTTTTATTATAACTTTTGATCCATCAAAACACTTTATATAGGCTGGTGGATAAGGACCAGTTAGCATTCTAATTTTATTATAAATATATTCAGCATTCTTAGTTTTAATCTCATCAATTGTTATTTCGCTCTCTGCTTCAATCCTTCTTTGATAATAACTTCCAGCGCCTATTTGTTTGTATTCTTTAGGATCTTTTTGTAAAAGAATAAACTTAGTTAACGCATAACCTTGTTTTATCATTCTATCAAAAATCATAGGTATTGTTCCAGTAAGATCTAATTTTTTGCGGCCTAATATATCACCCTTATCAATTTCTCCACTCATCTTGAAAATACATATTTCCGATTCTGTAACACCCCTAATTATTTGATTTTGTATCGGACTACCTCCACGGAAATTAGGCAAGGAAGAGGGATGCAACATTAAACATTTATAATTTTCTATAATATCACTTTGAATAATATTACTCCAACCATAAAATAAGATTAGCTGAGGTTTAATAGAGTCAATAAAGGATATATTTATCAAAGATTCTGATTTTATAATTATAAATTCTAATCCCTTCAATTCATTATCTTTTAACAGAAGTCGGTATATATCTAAGGCCCAATCTCTATAACCTACACACAGAACTTTTCCTCCTTTATTTTTATCCATATTGATTTTGAGATAGTGTTAATTAATAATGGTACGAATTAATTTAAATGCTTCTGCATATTCATATCCTACTTGCATCCCCCTGTATTTTGCAAAAGTAACTAAACCTTCTTCTGATCTTGGGAAAGGAAATTCTGATACCTCTGTCATATATTCATTTAATGCCATCCACTTATTATTTATATGATCTTTTGTTAATTCAATAAAAATGTTAGGACTAAAAGTATCTTTCGTCTCAAATGAACATTCCGTACTAGAGGGGACTTCATAAGTAATGATAGTATTTACTTTGCAAGTTGAATTAGGTCTAGTAGCCATAATTGTTGATCTGTATACTATTTTATGATCATTATTTACGTCCCCAGGATCATGAACAAAGATAATATCTGGTTTGATTTCATTTATATACTTTTCAATCATCTTATTAATATCAATTATGGGAATAGTATCAAAACGACCGCAAGGTAGATCATTAAATATAATCTTATTAATTCCAAAATATTTAGCTGCTGACTTAGCACTTTTCTCTCTTATTTTTATATCTTCCTTCACTCTTTCTTTGTTTTTATTAAGTTGATATCTACAACTAGAACCCTCTCCTGCAAATAAAATAGTTGAATTAATTAATGATTTATATTTTGCTAAGAAACCTCCACAACCTAAGACTTCATCATCAGGATGAGCAGCGATGATCAAGATCTTTTTATATTTAATTAGATTCATAACTTTAATTGATAGGGATGATAAATATTAGTTTTATAATCTTTATCATTTATATCTAATAACAGCTTTTTTCCGTAATTAATTATAGCATTCCTTTTTGTTAAAGACATACTCTTATTATGCCTTCTATAATAAAAAAGAAATTTATTAATATGCTTTCCTTGAAAACCTGATTCAATCATTCTTAAAATTAATGAATAATTTTCTAGACCGCAATTTTTTATATTTGTATGGTATCCCCCAGCTTTATTAAAACTAGAGACATTTATCACAGTACCAGTTGCAAGAAAATCACCCCTTGAGTAAATTTCATTCTTATCAAAAGTTGGAAGAGTGATTTTTTTAATTAGCTCTGATTGTGAGTTTATTTCAAAATAATTCGAATAATAAAATTGATTATCATTACTTTTAATAGTTTCACTAATTACTGATGTAAAATCTTTAGTTATCGAATCATCTGCATCTATCCTCACAAAGTATTCAGTTTTAACCTCTTCAAGTGCTAATGTTAATGCCTTTTCAACTCCTACATTTTCTATTCTTATATAATCAATGTAATTCAAAAGGCCATTGTTAAATAGCTCATCATGTGTTTTATCGGTACTTCCATCATCAATAACTACTATTGGATTATTAAAATTTTGATTTGATCTTATTATAGATTTTAAACATTCTCCAATATATTTATCATAGTTATATGTTGTTACTATAAATGTAAACATTTTCAATCAATCGTTAATTCACCAAGAACAATACATTTGTCAGCCATTATATCTTTAGCAGCTTTCATTCCTATAATAGTGTCCATTTGATCTGGTTCATAAGAATTATCTGGTGCAGGTCTTACTATTTTCAAATCTTCTTCTTTGATAATATCACCCTTTTTAATATTTTTATTAGAAAAAATTGATCTTCGCTGAACAATAACTGTTTCTTTTTCATTTAACTCAACTTCCTTAATACCAGATCCTAATGCTAGTTCAAGCTCCCTTGAACGCATTACCATTTCTTTCCAGCTCTTTGGATTCATTGAAAAAGGGTGATCAGGTCCATCTCGATCATTATCATCAGTAAAATGCTTCTCTATCATTCTTGCACCTAAAGAAATTGCACCAAGAACTGTTGAATGACCTGGAGTATGATCACTCAGTCCCAAGATCAATCCTTTAAACATTGAAGAATATGTTTTAAGAACATTTAAATTGATATATTTAAAGTTTTCCAAAGAAGCTGTGTAGTTTGTATTACACTGCATTAGGCATAAATTTGGATTAAATTCAAGTCCTGCTCGAACAGCATTAGTTACTTCTATTAATGTCGAGGCACCAGAAGCTATGATATATGGTTTATTTTTTTGCGCTACAGTTTTAATAATTTTCGTCCAATTTATATCACCTGAGCCTATTTTATAAGCAGGTACATATTCATCTATATATTGAATTACCTCCAAAGAATAAGGTGTTGTAAAAAATGGGATTTGAACTTCTTTACATGCACTAATTAGCTCATTTGTCCATTCAAGTGATACGGATGCATCTTTGTATACTTCATAAATACTTTTTTCCCATTTACTTTGATGTGAAAGTTTCCCACCAAGTGCTTCAAAACCTCCCTGTGAAACAATAGTTTTGGCCTGGAAATGCTGAAATTTAGCAGCATCTGCGCCAGCTTCTGCCGCCTGGTAAATTAATTCTTTTGCTCTAGAAATATCCCCATCATGATTTGCTGCAATATCCGCAATAAAAAAAGTAGGCTTATCAAAACCAATAGTTTTGTTTCCAATTTTAAACTCTGAACTTGGTTTTAGCATCTATTTTTTAAGATATTCAGCTATTGAATAATTTACACTATCTTTGATTGAAGGACATTTGAAATTCAATATACTTTCTATTTTTGATACATCCATGAACATATTATGCGGTCTTTTTGCATAAAGATTTAATTCTGTTATCGATGATAATTCTACTAGTTCTCTACTAAGACCTAAACCATCAATAAATTGCAATCCAAAATTTGCCTTGGTCAAACAATTAAAAGTACCAGCATTAAAAACACCTTTAAATTTATTATGTATTAAATAGTCTATCAACTCACTGATTTTGTTCATATGCAAAGGAGAGAAAATAACATCATCAAAAAGTTTTATCTTTCTTTCATTTTTTATCTCATTAAGAATCCAATCAGTGAATGACTTTCTTTTTGAGTTAATACTTCGACCTACAAAATTAGTCCTTAGAACTATAGAATTGCACTTCATAGCCTCAGCCTCAGATTCTAATTTCGTTTTTGCGTATACATTTATTGGACATACATTCTCTTCTTTATGTGGTCCTTCTCCATTATATAATTGATCAGTAGAAATATGAATAAGGTATGAATCAGTTTGCCTGCAAAGATTCGCTATGTTTTTTGTAGAAGTAACATTTATAAGTTTAGCTAATCCAGGTTCCTTCTCGCATAAATCGACATTTGTTAATGCAACTAGATTTATAGTTATATCCGGTTTCAAGTTTTCAAATAAATATGCTAATTGAGAATAATTTAAACAATCTGCTCTAAAATCAGCTTGCAAGTGTCTTCCATGCCTAAAAACTTGATACCCTGATTGAGACAAGAAATAATAAATTACATTTCCTAGAAGTCCATATGAACCTAAAATAAGTACTTTTGGCATTGAGTTAGTTAAAATATCCCTTTTAGATATACTTTGTGAATATATAATGATTTTACATCAACACATATTTATTTCATGTTTTTATGCAAAATAGATAATATATTTTCAATCGGAGGTGTTCTTGTGAAGTGAAAGTTTTTTTTCATTACAATTGAATAAAGCATTTCACATGGAAACATTAGTTATGAATTATTATTAATCATAACAACCCAAAAGCAAAGTGTCTGATCAAATTGAA
>MDTG01215074.1_pt1 | contig 10714 bp, 8 predicted proteins | sample 811421 | NCBI WGS metagenome assembly MDTG01 (sample SAMN05326645, study PRJNA326480) | marine metagenome | isolation source: seawater | place: Pacific Ocean: South East | collected 2011
TTATGGTTATTTGTTTAAATACTAAAAATGTTAAAATATTTAAAAGAAAAAAGATCACAAAAACTAAAAAAAACTTAAATAAAGTCCCTTTAAAATTGAAAATATATGAAAGCTTTTGAATAATCTGCATAAAATAGACTCGTTAAAAATAATAAAACTCCAATATAAATTGAAAATTTATAATCGTTTTTTAATATCATAACTAATTTCTTTTTAGAAAATAAAAAATCAACTAACAAAAGGACTGTAAGAACTAATAAACATTTTATGAACAGACTTTTTGAAAAAATTTCTTTATATTCAAAAATTTCTAGAGAAAATAAGGCTTTATATACATACAAAACATCAACTATGTTATCTATTCTAAAAGGTACCCATAATAAAGTGACCATTACAAAAACAAAAAATACTTTAATAGGTTTAGGTATAAAAAAATTAAAATTAACTAACTTGTTTAAGACAATCAAAATTCCATGACCAACACCCCAAAAAAGAAAATTTATACCTGATCCATGCCAAATTCCACCTAATGTCATAGTTATAATTACATTTCTGTAAGCAACAAGGTTACCGTTTTTATTTCCACCTAAAGGTATATAAAGGTAATCTCTTAGAAAAGTTGAAAGTGAAATGTGCCATCTACGCCAAAAATCAATAATACTTGTTGAAAAATAGGGGGTATTAAAGTTGCTAGGAATGTCGATATTTACAAGTTTACAAATACCAATAGCAATTAAAGAATAAGCAAAAAAATCCGTATATATTTGAAAAGAATAAAAAACTGTAGCAACTAGTATTGAAGCACTATTAAAGTTTTCTAGATTATTGAAAACTTTATCAGAATAAAGTGCTAGATTATCTGCGACAGCTATTTTTAGAAAAAATCCCCACAAAATTAGTATTAAACTTTTTTTTATTCTTTTCTTCTTAAAAATAAGCGTATCTTGATAATTTTTAAAAAAGTTTTTAACTCTAACAATTGGTCCTGCTATTATTTGAGGGAAAAAAGATATATAAAATAATAAATCAACAAAACTATAGGGCTTAATTTTATTTTTATTTATATCAATAATGTAGGAAATAGATTGAAAAGTATAAAAAGATATTCCAATTGGTAAAATTATAGTATTATTTAAATTAAATGAATTTACTGGGACTAAAAAATCAATTAAATCAGTTGTATATTTGAAAAATATTAAGTTACAAAGTAAAATAAAAATACAAAAGAATAAATATTTATTATTTTCACTGGATCTTAATTTATCTGAGAAATACTTTAAAATTAAACATATTATTAAAATTATAAAATAGAATTTAAAGCTCCATGATATATAAAATAGTGCAGAAAATATAATTGAAATATTTTTCCATTTTTTTGGAAAAGTATAAATAAAAATAATATAAATTAGTAAAAATACTAAAAAATTGTAAGAATTGAATAGCAAACTTTATCCTAATTAAAATTATAATATTGTTTGTACCATTTTATAAATTCCTTTATTCCTATTTCAACCGGAGTAAACTTATATTTTCCTAAGATTTTTTTTACTTTTGAGTTATCTGCAAATGTATTTTTAATGTCTCCTCTTTGTAAAGGTAGAAAATTTTTCTTAGCTTTTTTTTTTAGGTTCTGCTCAATTAATTTAATATATTTTTTTAAACTCTCTTGTTTTCCTGCGCCTATATTAAATATTTGAAAAGACGAATGTTTCTTTAATCTTTTCTGAGAATTAAAAATTTTATACATGCAGTAAACTAAATCTATAATATAAGTAAAGTCTCTTTTATGGTTACCATAGTTAAATACGTCAATTTTTTTTCCAGATAATATATTTTTAACAAATTTAAAAAGAGCCATGTCTGGTCTACCCCATGGGCCATAAACAGTAAAAAACCTAAAAACAGTTACATTCAATTTGTAATTAAGTGAATAGGAATATGATAAAATTTCACATGAACTTTTTGTTGCTGCATACAACTGTATTGGCTTGGTAATATTGTCTTTTTCATTTATTTTTTTTTTTAGATTTTGACCATAAACGCTACTAGTACTAGCGAAAAAAAAATTTTTAGATTTAATTAATTTTGCTGACTCTAGAAGATTATATGTGGCTCTTAAATTATTATCAAAATAACTGTCTGGGTTTTGAAAACTATGTCTTACACCAGCCTGTGCAGCAAAATGAAAGATATGAATAGGTTTAAATTTTTTAAATATTTTATTTATTAAATTTTTTTTTTTTAAATCACATTTTATAAATTTAAAATTATTTGACTTTAAATTTTTAATACGATCCTTTTTTATTTTTACATCATAATATGCATTTAAGTTATCAATACCAATTATTCTATAATTGTAATTTAAAATTTTATTTGCAAAGTGAAATCCAACAAACCCTGCAACACCTGTAATTAAAATAGTTTCTTTATTTTTTTTCATTAAAACTTATTTATATTGTTATTAAATTATATTATAAGTTTAGCGAATAAATTAAACGATTTATATTATCCATTGATTTTTCGCCAAAGTCAGTAATTAACTTTTTATTTTTCTTTAAGTTTTTTATATTTTTTTTTTTTACTAAATCAATTTTAGAAGCAATATCTCCAATTTTTTCTGGAATAATTAAATTTCTTTTAATATTTTCAAAAAGATAATTTTTTTTATAATTCCGATTTAAATGCATTAGTGGGAAAATTACATTTTTTTTCATGGTTATAATTTGATTAATTATCGAAGACTCCTGTAAACAAATAAATATATTATTATTTTTTAATAACTCATCTGTATCAGTATCAATCGTTATGGTTAGATTATTGTTTAGAAAAAGTTTATAATTTTTAATACAAGAATAAGTATATTTTCCACCACTTGGATGAAATTTAATTATCACATTATGTTTATTTTTTTTTGAATAATTTATTACTGAGTTAACTATATCTAAAATTTTTTGATAATCATCATATTCCCATCTTCTCATACCCATATTTTTCATAAAAATAATTATATTTTTGAAATTTTTTTTATTTTCAGACTTAATTAAATTTATGTGTGGAACTCCAGTTAAAAAACTTTTACCTTTAATCATGTAACTTTCTTCATGATATTTTTTTTGAATTAAATTTGGAAAAAAGTTATAATTTGCAATCATTGGGGAAAGCTCAGGGGTAATTGTAGCTCCATGTGGTAATTGATAAGTTTTAATTTTTGCTTTTTTTAAAGCTATTATTGTCTCATATTTCTCTTGAAAAATTCCAAAAATATAATTTTTTTTTTTAAAAACTGAGATCAGGAATTTTTGAAAAGATAAATAATTTGAAATAAATTTTAGCATTGCATCTACTTCTATTTTAAGATTTTTGTAATCTAACCCATATATTTTTAATTTTTTATAACTAGTTTTAAAATATTTATTTGGTTTTTCCGTTTTAAAAAAAAAATATTTTAAGCGGATAATTAATGAGTTTTTGAAATCGTCAATAATGGTGTATTTTTTATTCTTAAAATTTTTAATGAATTTTTTTTTTAAATTTTTATTATTTTTAAAACCTTCAATTAAAATTATATTTTTATAATAAAAAATTTTAAAAAAATTTTTGAGATTTATGAGTATAAAATTAAAATTAATTTTTTTTAATTTATTGTTACTAAATTTACCTAATTTGTAATCAAATAAACCGTAATACTTTAATTTCAATTTCGGAAAAAAGTATTTTATAATTGTATTATAATAATAATAACTCCTATTTTGGCTCCAACCTTTTTCAATAACACTATCTTTTATTTCTCTAAACAAGTATATTTTACTTGGTTTATAGTGTTTAATTGAATTAAAAATTAGACTTTTATCAAAACATAATTGAGAAAAAAAAATAACAAATCTAGAAGTTAAGTAATGATTATCTTCGTCAATAATATCTATATTAAGATTTTTAAGAAATTTTTTTGCACTTTTTCGTCCAACTTTTATGTAATTTATTTTATTAATATTTTTTAGCTTATAGGCATATGTATATTTTAAATTTTTTTTTTTTGCCTCTAAAAAAGCTTCAAAAGTAAGGCACACAAAAATGACTTTGTGAACGTTTTCAATTTCATTTAGTGATGTTTTTAAATCTTCTTTATCTCTAATAAAAACTAAAGCCTCAATTTTCATAGAAATCTTTTAACTTTAACGGAGTAAAAGCTTTTAGTTTCCATTTAGTCTTTTTTCCAATTATTTTAAAATATAAAGAAGAGCATAAACCTTTAAGCGGTCTTAAAGTAATTAAATCGTCTTTTTTAATTATGGTATTTTTTAATTTATCTTTTCTTAGATATAACCCTCTCCTAAACGAAATATGATGATTTTGATTTTTTTCTTCTGTAATTACTTTTTTTTTTCCTGACCCAATAATAGTATTATAATTTTTTATTCTTTTTTTAATATCTATTACATCATGATAATTAAGTGATAGCTGATGGTCTCTAAACTTTCTTTTTTTATTATCTGTAAAATGAAATTCTATAAATTTTACGTTATTTATAACTGATAGTAATATTGCCTCTGGACCTATACAATGATCTGAATAACCAATTTCTAATCCATATTTTTTCTTTAAATTATTAATAGCAGATAAATTAACATTTTTAAATTGATTTGGATATAAACTGGTACAATGTAATAAAATTAGTTTTTTTTTAATATTATAAAATTTATATTTTTTAATAAAATTTACAGTATTTGAAATTTGCTTTAACGATGAAAGACCAGTAGATAATATAATTTTTTTTTTTGTTTTAACAATTTTATCAACTATGTCAAACGCTGTTAAGTCTCCTGATCCTATTTTAAAAAATGATACATATTTTTTAAAAATATTTATTAACTTAGCATCCCAAATTGATGCTGAAAAATCTAAATTTTTAGATTTAATATATTTTGCCAGATACAAATAATCTTCAATTCTTAAAGAAAATTTTCTAAAATGATTATATCTATCTAAATCTAAACTTTTATTTACTAGACTTTTTTCTGAATAAATTTGAAGTTTAATACAATCAACTCCACTCTTAGCAGCTAAATCAATAAGCTTTTTTGCATATTTTATGTTACCTTCATGATTACCACCTATCTCTGCAATAAAATATGGGTCTTTTATTTTTTGTATCATTCTTTAAAAAATTATTTTGTAAAAATTATTTTCTTATAATTGTTTAATTCTTGAAAATTTAAACTAGATAATGGGTGTATTAATAAATGAGCAAGTTTTTTTGCATTTATAATCTTTTTTTCTTTTAAAAATTGATTTTTATTCAGAACTGTAATACCTCCTTTTCGAACAAAAATATTATCTCTCTCCTTTTTTAAAGTTTTGTTACCCCAAATTTTCATTCCTGTTTTAAATTTATAATAAAAAATATTTTTTATATTTATAACCGACTCTACAGCATTTGATTTGAAAATATTCAATGTATTAATTCCAGCGTCTAGTTCTTTTGAGGTGGTCAAAGGATATTCAACAGTTAAAATTGCTACATTTTTTATATTTTTATCTCGATTTTTATTCAAGTAATTTTTTAGTGCATGACCAAGGATATAATCCTTTTTTTTAATTCTTAAATGTAAATCAATTTTGATACCAATATTTTTATATTTCAATTTAACATAATCTAATATCCTTTGATTATTTGTTGATATGCAAATTTTTTTAATTTTCTTAGATCTAATAGCTTTGCCCAATGTTATATCTATTAGTTTCCTTTTATTAAATTTTTGAAAGCAGAAAAATTCTTTTTTATCGTTTTCAAGTATAGGAATAAAAGCAAGGGTTCTTCTATTATTCTTATTTCTTAATTGGTCATCTAAAATTTTATATCTGCTGTCTAAAATTTTACTTATATTTTTAGTAAGATTTTCATTATGTTGTCTGTAATAGAATAAAGTTTGATTAATATTTTTTACTTGATAATTTTTAATTAGTTTTATCCATATATCATATCCGTCTTGAGCCTCAATCTTAGATGAATAGCCTTCAGTTTTATTGTATAAACTCCTCCTAAACAATGTGCACGCTCCATGTGCTGGAAAATCTAAAAGTGTGTTTTTTTCGTCAAATTTGTTTCTTTTAATTTGACTAATAATTTTACCAGTTGAATTGACTTCAAAGTAATCTGGAAAAACAAGTGCAATTTTTTTATTTGAATTAATTATTTTAATAGTTTTTTTTAAATAATCTTTATGAAGCCAATCATCTGCATCTAGTCTTACAAAGTACTCACTGTTTGTTATATTTATTGATTTGATAATTGACTTAACCATTCCTATTTTTTTTTGATAAATGATTTTTATTTTTTTGTGTCCCTCAAATTTTTTTAAAATTTCTTTAGAATTATCTGTTGATCCATCATCAATAATTAATATTTTAAAATTTTTATATGTTTGATTTAAAACACTTTTTATAGATTGATGAATAAATTTCCCGTAATTATGGTTTAAAATATATACAATTACTTTAGAATTTAATTTTTTATTCATAAATTATATAATTTTAAAATAGTCTTTTAAAGTATCTACGCTCTGCGATTTCAATTTAAGTTTTTCTCTTAACTTTTTATTTTTTATAAAATTACAATTCAAGTTTTTATAAAGGTATGGAACTAAATGCTCTTTTTCATAACTTGATAATTTTTTACTATCTATTTTCATTAATTCATACTTATTAATTATGTCTACTGAGTGTCCTTTGGGAAAAAATCTAAATATCTTTTTTTTCACAATATTCCTAGTACTTGAGAAATTTTTTTTTGAAAGTAAATGTGATTTCAAACAATATTTTATTAATTTAAAATTAATTAATGGATTATCACATGTTAGCCTGACAATATATTTAGAATTAATATTTTTACAAACTTTTTGGTATCTTGATACAAGGTCATATTCGGGACCAGTGTCATATTTTATTTTAATTTTTTTTAAATATTTTCTTAATAGTAAATTTTTTTCACTATCTGGAATTGCAACAATAATTTTACTTCTTGTAAATTCTTTTTTTATTTGTAAATATAAAAACTCTAATATAGATTTACCTTTTAGTGATAATAATACTTTATTAGGTAATCTTGAGGAATTTAGTCTTGCTTGGATTATAAATAAAAAATCTTTAAATTGATTTTGTAACAATTTTTTCAATTTTTCCCCTATTTAGGTTAATTATTTTATCAAAAAATTTAAGATTTTCTTTTCTGTGAGTTATTACAAGAAAGGTGAATTTTTTATTATCAAACCTTGATAACTCTTTATAAATTTCTTTTTCGGTCTGAATATCTAAAGAACTTGTAGCTTCATCAAAAATAATTATTTCTTTTTTATGAAAAAAAGCCCTAGCTAATGCCAACCTTTGTCTTTGACCTCCTGAAATTCTTATACCAGATTGACCCAACTTACTTTTTAATGATCTATCAGTATTTTTAAATAGATCGATTAAATTGACTTGTTTAAGAATTCTAATAATATTTTTATTTTCTTTTACAGAAACTTTATCATTTAGGGTAATATTTTTTACAATACTATCATCCAAGATAAATACTTCTTGTGGCACATAACCTGTAACTTTATTCATTACTTTTAGCATATTATTTTGTGGTCTACCGTTATACATAATTTGACCTCTTTGAGGTTCCAACAGTCCTAAAATTATGTTTAAAAGAGTTGTTTTTCCAGCCCCTGATTTACCTACAATTGCAATTTTTTCACCTTTTTTGATTGAAAAATTTATGTCTTTTAAAATAATTTTGTTTTTGTTTTTATATTTGTAACCGATTTTTTTAAGGGTGATATTTTTAAATTCTTCAAAATTTTTTGAATAATCAATATCACTATTTTTTTTAATCTTATTATTTCTTGATCTTTTTACTTCTTTAAAAATCTTTTCAATAACGTATTGCTCTTGTTTAATTCTTAAGTAAGATCCCAGTAGCATATTTGTTATTGGCATTAATCTTAGAAGCCCATATCCAAATATAAGTATACCTGATATTTCTAATTTAATTGGAGAATTTTCAAAAACAGTTAAAATTACTAAACTTACAAAAAATATTACTGCAAAAAGCTCAAAAAAATATCTATTTGAATTTGTAATCATCAGTGCTTTAATAGTGTTAAGAATTGAATCTAAGGAATTTTTCTTGATCCAGTTAAAAAATAAATTTTCTTTTTTGTATATCCTAATGTCCTTAAAACCAATAAAAGACTCATTAATTAATTGAGTTATTTTTTCATTAGTAACATTGACAATTTTTCCATAATTTCTCAAAATATCTCTAAAAAAATAATAATATAGTAACACTATTGATAATAAAACTACCAGGACAAGAAACAAAAGATTAAAATTATAAAATGATAAAAAAAAAATTATTACTAAAAAATTAAATCCCTCATTCAGAATTTTTAAAAAAGAAACTAAAATATTATTGCCAAATTTTTGTGTCCAAGTAGTTAAACACTCAATGTAATATGAGCTATTTTTTTGCAAGTACAAGAAATACTCGATTTGTTGAAAAGATTTCATTAATTTTAGTCTAAGTTTGTGAATAATCCATTGGGAATTTTTATAAATTAAATAATTGATTAATAGAGATATTATAAATTTAAAAATAAAAACTAATAAAATTAAAATACTTAAGCTAATTATCACATTATCACTTATTATTTTAAAATTTTCTAAAAATGTGAATTTTATAAACACATCTGTGGGATCGAATATTAAATTTACATAAGGAATTAGTAATCCTAGTCCAATTAAGTCAATCAGAGACGAAAATATAAAAAGAATAGTTAAAAAGAATATTTTTTTATTACTATTAACTATGTATAAAAGTTTGAATATATTACTCATTTACAGGCTCAAAACATTTTTGTATTTATTTAAGCTATAAACTCCTCGTGTATCGATTACTTTTTTTGCATTTTTTTGTATTTTTTTATAGTCAATATCATCGTGGTTAGTCAAAATTACAACCAATTCATATTTTTTTAAATTATTCTTATAACTAGTTAAACTTCTCTTTCTTAACAAATATTGATTACTATTTACTTCTGAAACATATGGATCATAGTAAGAAAATTTAATCTTAGATTTATTTAAATACTGAAAAATTTTGAGTGCAGGTGACTCTCTATAATCATCTATATTTTTTTTATAAGCGACACCAATAATTAAAACTTTTTGTTCTGATTTTTTTTTAATTATTTTAGATATTTTTTTTGAAATATTTTCAGTTATCTTAGCGTTTATTTTTCCAGATAATTCAACAAACCTGGTTTTAAAATTATATTGTTTAGCCTTCCAGGTAAGTAAAAAAGGATCAATAGGAATACAGTGACCACCATAACCAGGTCCGGGATAAAAAGCCTGAAAACCAAATGGTTTTGTTTTTGCTGCATTTATTATTTCATAAACATCTATACTCATCTTACTTGAAAGCATTTTTAATTCATTTACTAAACTTATATTTACTGACCTATAAATATTTTCAAAAATTTTAACTAATTCTGCAGTTTGTAAAGAACTAACTGGTATAGTTTTTTTTACAATTTTTGAATAAATTAAACTTCCAATTTTTAAACAATTTTTTGAGAAACCACCTATTACTTTTGGAATATTTTTAATATTAAAAGATTTATTTCCTGGATCTTCTCTTTCGGGAGAATAAATTAAATAAAAATTTTTACCCAAATTAAATTTATTTTTAAGTTTAGGAACTATTAAATCTTCACAAGTTCCTGGATAAGTTGTACTTTCTAGACTTAGAACTTGATAAGGTTTTAAAAACTTTAAAATGCTATTAATTGTTTTGGAAATATAAGTTATGTCAGGAGATTTGTCTTTTTTTAATGGTGTTGGTAGACACAAAATAATTACATCAACTTCATTAATTCTATTAAATTTAAACTCACATTCAAAATTTTTTTTTACCATTTTTCTTACCATTTCATTAGAGAAGTGTTTAATATAACTTTTCTTTTTTCTTAATAATTTTATTTTCTTTTTGTCAATATCAAAACCTATAGTTTTAATATTATTCTCAGAGAAAGCTTTTGCTAATGGTAATCCAACATATCCTAAACCAATAATACCAACTTGAAAATTTTTTGTTTTAAATAAATTGAATGATTTTTTTAATAGATTTTTGTTTAACTTTTTTAATTTCATTATGATAAGTTTAATATATGAAAAAAATTAAATTTATAATCTTATATACTATTGGATTTATTTTGTTCATACCTTTTTTTTTTATTTCTTTCTTAAAAAGAACCAGATTTTATTCATTCAAATCACATAGACTCGGACATTTTGTTGAAGACTACTATTTGTATAAATCAAATAAAAAGTTTATTGATATTTTTTGTTTTAATAAAATTGGAAATTCTTTTTTAAAAAAATATATAAAAAAAAAAAATATTGTTTTACCTAAATCATTTGTATATCCCATTTATACATTTTTATACTTTTCATCTTTAAAAATAGAATATTTTAAAAAATTTATTTGTTATTCCGGAAATTTCACAAAAAAATCAAACTATGAAAATTACTCTATTAACAGAAAAATTATTCATTTTAATAATTTTGAAAGAAAAATAGGCAATAATTTTTTAAAAACAATTAATCCAGATAATAGAAAAATAATATGCTTAAATATAACTAATCTAGATCATCTAAAACAATTTAAAAA
>MDTG01227755.1_pt1 | contig 10714 bp, 9 predicted proteins | sample 811421 | NCBI WGS metagenome assembly MDTG01 (sample SAMN05326645, study PRJNA326480) | marine metagenome | isolation source: seawater | place: Pacific Ocean: South East | collected 2011
GACCCATAAATGGCATTCCTGATATAGCTAAAGCAGCTGAAGAAGCAATAATTGATAAAATATCTGCTTCATTTTCTTTGTCGTATGAAATTACAGTTGGTAACAACTGAACTTCATTTCTAAATTCATCTGGAAATAAAGGTCTTATAGGTCTATCAATAAGTCTTGAGATAAGTGTTTCGCTCTCTGTTGGTCTTGCTTCCCTTTTAAAATATCCGCCTGGAATTTTTCCAGCAGCATAATATTTTTCTTGGTAATTCACTGATAAAGGAAAATAATCTACCTCTGGATTAATTTTTTTTGCTCCAACAACAGTTGCCATTACAACTGTTTCGCCACATGTAGCAATTATAGCCCCATCTGCCTGTCTTGCAATTTTTCCTGTTTCTAAACTTACTTTCTTTCCAGCTACTTCAATTTCTTTTTTAAATACTTTGAACATTTATTTCCTTAAATTTAATTTTGTTAATATATTTTTGTAAGAATCTATTTTATTTTTTTTTAAATATTCTAACAATTTTTTTCTTTTATTTACTGCTTTTAGCAAACCTATCGAAGAATGCTTATCCTTTTTAAATTGTTTAATATGCTTCGACAAATTTTCTATTTTATCTGTAAGATTTGCTACCTGAACTTCTGAAGAACCTGTATCTTTACTGTGCATAGCAACTTCTTTTGTTTTTTTAATCATAATTTTCCTATTTATTAGTTTGTTTAATTAAATTTTCAATTTTTTCTGCATATTCGAATGATTCATCTTTTGCAAAAAGAATTTTTGGTAAAAATTTTATAGTAATTTTTTTTGAAAGAACTTTTCTAATCAAAAATGAAAACTGCTTTAATATTTTAATTTTTTCTTCAGCATCTTTGCCTCCTAAAGGTAAAACAAATGCCTTTGCTACCTTGAGATCTTGACTCATTTTTACTTCTGTAACAGTAATTTCATTAGTTTCTAGATTTGGCACTTTTGCCTCATTTCTTGCAAAAATCATACCCAAAGATTGTTTAATCATTTCACCAACTCTAAGTTGACGTTGTGAAACTGGTTTTCCTAATTTGTTGTTCATCATATTATTCTTTCTGTTGTCGTTGAACTAAATACCTCTATTATGTCTTTTTTTTGAAAGTCAGTGTAGTCTTTAATTGCAATACCACATTCTTGTCCAGCACTAACTTGTTTTGCTTGGTTTTTTTCTCTAAAAATACTTGAAATTTTACCTGTATGGATAATTAAACCATCACGGATAATTCTTGCGTTTGAACCAGATGAAATTTCACCCTCTACAACTTTTGATCCTGCAACTTTCCCAGCATTTGAAACTTTAAAGATTTCTAAAATTTCAGCTGAACCCATAATTTCTTCTTTTATATCGGGAGTTAATAAGCCTGACATTTTCTTTTTGACATGGTCAAGTGCCTCATAAATAATATTGAAAGCTGAAATTGTGATTTTTTCCTGTTCTGCTAATTTTTTTGCTTCCTTGGTAGGCTTAACATTAAATGCAATTAAAACTGCTTTTGATGCTTTTGATAAAGTAACATCTGTCTCAGTTATCATTCCAATGTCAGATAAAATAATTTTTGGTTTTACTTCATCATGTTTTATTTGGTTTATTGCATTTTTTATTGCTTCTGAAGATCCATGAACATCAGATTTTATGATTATATTAAGCTCCTCTGAAACTTTATCTTTAAATGCCGATTCTTGTGTAGCAAAAGTTAAAGGATTCTTTCCCTCTTTAGTTTCTTGCACTCTAGCTTCTGATAAAGCCTTTGCTTCTTTTTCATTTTCTAATACTAAAAAATCATCACCCGCTTTTGCTGCACCATTAATTCCAATTACTTCAACAGGAGATGCTGGTAATGCTTCCTCAATATTTTTACCCAAATCATTTATTATAGCTCTAGCCTTTCCATATTTTAATCCACTAACAAAATAATCACCTTTTTTTAAAGTTCCTGAAGTAATAATGATGGTTGCAACTGGGCCTCTACCTACATCTATCTCTGACTCCAAAACAATGCCGTTAGCTTTTGACTCATAATCAGTTTTTAAATCTAGCAATTCTGCTTGCAATATTATTGCATCAATTAATTTATCTAAGTTTTTTTTTGTTTTTGCTGATATTTCAATCATTAAAGTTTCTCCTGAAAGTTCTTCAGCGATTAATTCATGTTCTAATAGTTGATTTTTAACTTTTTGAGGATCGGCCTCTGGTAAATCAGATTTATTTATCGCCACAACTATAGGAACTTTTGCAGCTTTAGCATGTTTTATAGACTCTATTGTTTGAGGTTTAACTCCATCATCAGCAGCAACAACTAGAACAACTATATCTGTTAACTTTGATCCTCTTGCCCTCATTTCAGTAAAAGCAGCATGACCAGGTGTATCAATAAATGTAAGTTTATTTGAATTATGTTCAATCTGGTATGCACCAATATGCTGTGTTATTCCTCCAAATTCTCCTGATACAACATTCGCACTTCTTAATGCATCAAGTAATGATGTTTTTCCATGATCAACATGTCCCATGACAGTTATAATTGGGGGACGACTTTTTAAATTTTCAGATTTAACGCCTTTTATTTTTTTTACTATTTCCTCAGCTTTATTCTCTCTTATTGGATTATGTCCAAATTCTTGTACCAGGTATTCAGCTGTATCAGCTGCTAGTGCTTGATTAATAGTTACCGTCACACCCATTCCCAAAAGATGTTTTATGAGGTTACTTGACTGTTCTGCCATTCTATTTGCTAAATCTCTTACAGTAATAGACTCTGGGATATTAACATCTCTCTTGACTGGTTTATAAGCCTCTTTATTTTGATCTTTTTTTAAATCTCTATTTTCCTTTTGTTTTGCTCTTTTTAAAGATGCAAGACTTCTTGATCTTGTTTCGCTAACTTCCTCACTTAAAGCTCTTGAGATTGTAAGTTTTAATTCTCTTCTCTTCGAACCTATTTTTAATTTTGGTTCCTTATTAGGTAATTCACCTTTAAGTCTTCTTGTAGCCCTTTGTTCTGCAAGTTTTCTTTTTTCAAAATCGTTTGTTATTGGTGCGGTTTTAGCAAATCCTGAAAACTTATTTGGTGTAAAAGGTTTTTCATGAGACCTATATGGTTTACGAGAGAAAGGTTTATTTAATGAACTCTTAGAAGAGTACTTGCTTTGTTTTTTTTCAATTACTACTGAATTTTTACTCTGCGTTTTTGCTAATTCAATATTTTTAATAGATTTTTTTGCAATTCCTGAAAGTGTTAATTTTGTTTTTTTGTTTTCCATATCTCATCACTCAATCTTTATAAATTTTATTTCTTGCTGACATAATTAACTCGTCCGCTTCATTTTTAGATAAAGCAAAATCTTCTAAATATCCTTTAATTTTAATTCTTTCTCCCTTAACAATATCATATCCTCCGGTAAGCTCATCTGAAGCAAGATCTGCAAAATCATGTAATTTTAAAATTTTTTGCTCACCCAAAGTAACTAGCATTCCTGGTGTTAAACCTTTGTGATTTATTAGCTCATTTTCTAAACCTAATTCTTTAATTTTATTTGAAATTTCTTCTTGATCTTTTTGGTAAAATTCTTTTGATCTTTCAATTAATGCTTTTGCAGTTTCTTCTTCTATTCCCTCAATTTTTGTTAAAGCTTCTGGTGAACTGTCTTTAATATCATCTATTGACGAAAAACCTTCAGCAACAAGTAATTGGCCCAGTGTTTCATCTAATTCTAAATTCTTAACAAAATTTTCTGTTTTTTCTTTGAACTCTATCTGCCTTCTTTCAGAATCTTCTTGATCTGTCATGATATTTATTTCATAATTCATCAATTTGGTTGCAAGTCTTACATTTTGTCCTCTCCTACCTATAGCTTTGCTTAAATTTTCCTCGGAAAGAATAACATCGAGTTTTTTTGACTCGTTATCAACATTTACTCTTTGAACCTCTGCAGGAGAAAGTGCATTTGAAACTACAATTGCAGGATCCTCCGACCAATTTACTATGTCAATTTTCTCACCTTGTAATTCGTTTACTACAGCTTGAACTCTGGAACCTCTCATACCAACACATGCTCCTACTGGATCCAATGACGTATCTACAGCTTTTACACAAATTTTAGCTCTACTTCCTGGGTCTCTAGCTGATGACTTAATTTCAATTAGTCCATCATAAATTTCGGGAACTTCTTGGATAAATAATTTTTCCATGAATTTAGGATGAGCTCTAGATAAAAAAATCTGTTGACCTCTACTTTCTCTTCTAACATCATAGCAGTAAGCTTTAATTCTATCTCCAGCTTTTATATTTTCTCTTGGTATCATTTCATTTTTTTGAATTATCGCTTCGGTTTTTCCAAGATCTACAATAACATTCCCAAACTCTAAACGTTTTACAATACCGCTTAAAATTGTATCTTTTTTATCGATAAAATCATTATATTGCCTCTCTCTTTCAGCTTCTCTAACATTTGTGTTAATTACTTGTTTTGCAGTTTGAGCAGCAATTCTTCCAAAATCAAAAGATGGTAAAGCTTGCAAGACTTCATCTCCTAATTTTTTTGTTTTATTGATATCAGCTAATTTAATAGCACCGTCTAAGCTTATTTCAGTATTAATATTTTCTGGATTTTCAACAATAATCAATTTTCTAAAAATTCCTATATCTCCGTTCTCCCTGTTAATTAAAACTCTAATATCATTATCTTGTCCAAACTTGGATTTTGCAGCTTTAGCTATACCTGTTTCCATAGAATTTATAATTAGTTCTTTATCAATAGACTTTTCTAAAGCTACAGCTTCAGCTATTCTTAATAGTTCTAATTTATCAGCTCTTTTATTTAACATTTTAGTTGCCTCCAAAAAAAAATGGGCCGAGGCCCATTTTTGAAATTTCAACAATGTGATTTTAATATAGTTATTATTTAATTATTTTCAACAATTACTTATTAAATATAGCTTTTTTATCTGTTTTTTCCCAAGAAAAAGAACCGTCTGACTCTGGCTCTCTTCCAAAATGACCATATGCTGAAGTTTTTTCATATATTGGTTTATTTAAACCAAGCATTTCTCTAATTCCTCTTGGACTTAAATCAAAATTATCATTTATTAATTTTTCTACATGTCTATTTTTTTCCTCATCATTATCAAAAAGATCTACGTAAATTGATAATGGCTTTGATACCCCTATCGCATAAGCAAGTTGAATTAAGCATTTATCAGATATTTTTGAAGCAACAACATTTTTTGCTAGATATCTTGATGCGTAAGCAGCTGATCTATCAACTTTAGTAGGATCTTTGCCAGAAAAAGCTCCACCACCGTGAGGTGCTGCACCTCCATATGTATCTACAATTATTTTTCTTCCTGTTAATCCACTATCTCCATCAGGTCCTCCAATAACAAAATTACCTGTTGGATTAACGTAAATTTCATTATCATCTAATCCATTTAAAAGATTTTTTGGGATAGATCTTTCAATATATGGTTTTACCAATTCTCTTACTTGAGATTGATTTACATCTGCAGAGTGTTGTGTTGAAATGACAACTGACTTCACATTTGCAGGTTTTCCATCTTTATATTCTATTGTGATTTGGCTTTTTGAATCAGGTTCAATATTATTTAATTTACCCGATTTTCTATCTTCAGCCATTAGTCTCAAAATTTTATGAGAATAATGTATTGGGGCTGGCATCAAAACTTCTGTTTCGTTACATGCATAACCAAACATTATCCCTTGATCTCCAGCACCTTCATCTTTATTTCCAGATGAATCTACTCCCATTGCTATATCGGCAGATTGCAAATGAAGATGACTTTCTATCTTAGTAGCATCTTTCCAAGTAAAACCTTTTTGATCATAACCAATATCTTTAATACACTCTCTTACTTTTTGAATTAAATCATCGTTTTTAATCTCCGGTCCTCTGACTTCACCTGCCAAAACTACTTTGTTAGTAGTTGTTAAAGTCTCGCATGCCACTCTTGATTGGGACTCTGCCCCTAGATAACTATCAACTACCATATCTGAAATTCTGTCACAAACTTTATCCGGATGTCCTTCAGAAACTGACTCACTTGTAAATAAAAAATCTTTCTTCATTCTTTGTCTCCCTTTTATAAATAAAAAAAAGTAAACTAGTATAAAATAGAACAAAATAAAAGAATATCTTGTTACCATTTTTACTAAAAAGTGTTTTCTTGTTTTTTTTATATCTATTTACTTCTATAACTCCCCTCTGAGTTGACTCTAATTTGGCAATTACGATTCCATTGCTATCAATAAATGCAGAAATACCATTATTAGCTGAACGGATTATATTTATACCTTCTTCAATTGATCTAAAAATTGTATGAGAAAAATGTTGATATGGTCCAATAGAATTACCAAACCATCCATCTTCTGAAATATTTATAATAAAGTCATTTTTATCTAATTGGCTATAAATATTTCCCGAATAAATAATTTCGTAACAAATTAAAGGAATAAAACTAAAGTTTTTATTTTCTAAAAAAATTTTATTTCGTTGGTCACCCTTGCTAAAGGATTTATATCCATAGGAAACTTTTTTTAACCCAAATTTTTTAAAAATTCCTTCTAATGGAAGAAATTCACCAAAAGGTACTAGTTTAATTTTATTATATTCATCTAATAATTTAAGGTTATTATCTAATATAATCATTGAATTAAAAATTTGGTTATTTTTCTCAGTATTTATTCCCATAATAATGGTATGGTTTTTAGAAAATTTAGTTAAAAATAAATTTTTAAAACTTTTTAATTTTTCAAAATTTACACCCGCTAATGCACCTTCTGGAAAAACAAAAATAGTTTCTTGAGATAAATTTGGGTTACTTAATTCAATTAATTCTTCTATAATTTCTTCTTCATTGCCATATTCAAAAAATCTACTAATTTCTATTTTTGGTGAAACAATCTTTATTTTAAGATTTCTAAATTCGGTATAAAAAATTTCATCATTTTTGATCTTCCAATTTCCATACAAATAATTTGCTGATAAAATTAAAAAAATTAAAATTGTAAGATAAATTTTTTTTTTTAAATTTTTTTGGAAAAAAATTAATAAAGGTAATGTAAATATAGTTATTGATAATAAATTAAATGAATAAGTTCCAATTACTGAAAGTATCTGTAAAGATTTAAGATAATTAACCCAACTAAAAGAGATTAAGTTCCAAGGAAAACCTCCAAGAATAAAGCTCCTAAAAAATTCAACTAAACCAAAAATTAAAGAAAAAATTAAAACTGCAGATATTTTTTTTTTCAGTTTAAATCTTGAACTAATTAAAGTTACAATTCCATAAAATATCGCTAAAAAAGATGGAATTAAAACTAATGAAAAAGGGATTAATGGTTTGAAAATATCTTCAAATGTCAGCGAATAAGTAATCCAATAAATATTAGAAATAAAATAACCAAAGCCAAAAAACCATCCAATTTTAAAGTTTAACCAAGATGAAATCAAACTTTTTTGAAGATTTATCAAAATTAATAATAATAGTGGAAATACGAAAAAATTAATAAAAATTAAATTATAAGGTGGAAGACTAAACGATGAAGTACATCCTAACAAAAAAGGTATTAGGTAATATTTTATTTTTTTTTTAATATCATTAATCATTTTTGTTTAAATAATTTAGAATTAAATTCTCTAACTTGTGCATTTTTAAGAAATCTTTTTTTTTTTTATGATCATATCCAAGTAAATGTAAATAACCATGAATCCAAATCTTATCAAATTCTTTTTTAAAATTAGTTTTTTTTGATCTTTTATTAATTATTTCATAGCTAATAGCGATGTCTCCTAGATATGAATTTTTTTTAATTATTTTACTATAAAACTGAAAAGAAAGTACATCAGTAGGCTTATTTTTATTTCTAAATTTATTGTTTAAAGTTTTCATTGTTTTACTATTTGTTAAAAAAACAGTAAAATTTTTTGATGTATTTTTAAGTATTTTAAAATTATTTAATTTTAATACTTTTTTTATTAAATAATTTTTTGGATTTTTAATTTTTTTTTTCCACAAATAATAGTCTAAAACGACATTTACATTATTTTTCATTTTGATCTGAGTAAGCCTTAACTATTTTTGAGACTAAAGGGTGTCTTACTACATCTGAATGATCAAAATCTACAACAGAAATTTCTTTTAAATGTCCTAACAGTTTTTTAGATCTATTTAATCCAGAAAGATTTTTATTAGGTAAATCAATTTGGGATGGATCTCCGTTAACGACAATTTTAGAATTTTCTCCAATTCTTGTTAAAAACATTTTTATTTGAGTATCAGTAGCATTTTGTGCTTCATCTAAAATTGCAAAGGAATTTTTTAACGTTCTACCTCTCATAAAAGCTAGTGGCGCTATTTCAATATCTCCTATTTCAATTCTTTTTTGAATTTTTTCAAAGTCTAAAAGATCATATAATGCATCATAAAGAGGCCTAAGGTATGGATCTACCTTCTCTCTCATATCACCTGGTAAAAAACCTAATCTTTCACCAGCTTCTACTGCTGGTCTAGATAAAATTATTCTTTCGATTTTCTTTTCTAATAGCATTGTTAATGCAACTGCAACAGCAAGAAAAGTTTTTCCAGTTCCAGCAGGACCTGCGGAAATTATAATTTCACTTTCTTTTAACGCTCTAACATATTTTTTTTGTCTCTCGGATCTAGGAATTACTGACTTTTTTGGAGTCTTAATGATATATTCTATATTTTTATTGGAATTGTTTATTTTTTCATCAATCATAAATTTATTTACAGAAGAAATTATATCTTTTTTTTCAATTGATCCATTGATTATAAATTGTTCAGCAAGAAATTTAATAGCATTTTTAACTAATTCATTCTTTTTTTGACTACTTTTAATTAAAATTGAGTTACCCCTTGAATATATTTTTGTATCAGTAATTTTTTCTAATTCTTTTAAATTATAGTTAAATTCTCCGAGTACTCCCATTAAAAGATTATTATTTTGAAAAATTACGCTTAAAGTATTATTTTCTGAATAGACAAATTTTAGTTCTGAATCAATTTTTTTATATGCAAAATCTCTCAAGTTAAGCAGCTCTCATATCTTTTTTACTTTCAATTTTTCCAAATAAACTATTTTGGTTACTATCTTCTATTTTAACTTTTATAATTTTTCCAATATTATTTTTATCCGCCTCAAAAATTACAGAATTCATATATTTATTTCTTCCAAATAATTTATTTTGATCTTTAATACTATTTTCTACTAAAACATCTATTTCTTTATTTTCAAATGACTTATTCATTTCTTGCTGGTATTGAAAAAGATATTTTTGAATTTTTAATAACCTATTTTTAGAAATTTCCTCATTAATTAAATCTAAATTTGAAGCTTTAGTTCCAGGTCTCGGGCTAAAAATAAATGAAAAAGAATTTATAAATTTTATCTTTTTAATCAAATTTAATGTATCATTGAAATCATTTTCAGTTTCGCCAGGATAAGCTACAATAAAGTCACTCGAAAATTCTATTTGAGAATTTATTTTTTTAATTTTCAAATAAGTATCTATATAGTTTTCAACTGTATGTTTTCTATTCATAAGCTTTAAAATTTTATTTGATCCACTTTGTATTGGCAAATGTACTAGAGGCATTAATTTTTTATTAGTTGAATAGCAATCAATTAAATCATCTGTCATATCTTTAGGGTGAGAAGTGGTATATCTAATTCTCTCAATTTCTGAATACTTTTCAAGCTCATTAAGTAGATTAGAAATTTTAAACTTTTTTGAATCATCCTGATAAGAATATGCATTAACATTTTGTCCCAGTAAAATAATTTCTTTAGCACCATTTTTTATTAAAGTTTCAGCCTCACTTAAAATTTTAGTAAATGGTCTAGAAAACTCAGGACCTCTTGTAAAAGGAACAACGCAAAAATTACAAAATTTATCACAACCTTCTTGTATTGTTAAAAAAGCAGAGACATTAGTGCTTTCATTTTTCAATTTATCAAGATAATCAAATTTTGAAATTGCATCAAATTCTGTTTCTTCTTTTTTTTTATTTTTCTTAAAATTCTCTAAAAGCTCATTTATTTTATGATACGACTGTGGACCTATTACCATATCAATATAAGGTTCTCTTTTTAACATTTCCTGATTTTCTGCCTGAGCAACACAACCAGCTACTATCATTATTGGTTTATTTTTTTCTCTGTAAATTTTTTTTACTCTACCAATCTCATGATAAACTTTCTCTTTTGCTTTATCTCTAATGTGGCAAGTATTTAATATATAACAATCAACATTTTTTTGATTTTCTGCTTTATCAAAACCAATTTTTTTTACACTATCGTAAATACGATTTGAATCGTACTCGTTCATCTGACAACCAAATGTCTTAATAAATATTTTTTTTTTCATTAATTAAGATTTTTTTTTTACACCATAAAGTTCTAACTTATGGTCCACTAACTCATAACCATACTTATCAGCTACCTTTTTTTGTAATTTTTCTATCTCATCATCAACAAATTCTATGATTTCACCAGTCTTAATATCTATGAGATGGTCGTGATGACTTTCACGTAATTCTTCATATCTAGCTTTTCCACCTTTAAAATCATGTTTTGTTAAAATTCCTGCTTCTTCAAAAAGTTTTACTGTTCTATAAACTGTTGCAATACTTATTTTAGAATCGATTTTTGA
>MDTG01243471.1_pt1 | contig 10713 bp, 7 predicted proteins | sample 811421 | NCBI WGS metagenome assembly MDTG01 (sample SAMN05326645, study PRJNA326480) | marine metagenome | isolation source: seawater | place: Pacific Ocean: South East | collected 2011
ATTCATTTGATTTTGCTGCAAAAAGTAATAGCGATGACAAAACAACAGCAGTGAATGGTGGTGAATTAGGCTATTTTTCTAGAGGTCAAATGGTTGGAGCATTTGAACGAGTAGCATTTAAATTAAAAGGGGATTCAATTTCTGAAATTATCGAAACCGAATATGGATATCATATTATTCAACTAATCGATCGTAAAGGTGAAAAAGTGAATGCACGTCATATTTTGATTAAACCTTTGATTGTTAGAAGTGATCTATCTGAATTGCGTGGTCAGATGTCACAAATTATTGAGGGGTTAAAATCGGATAGCTTATCCATGTGTAAAGTGGCATCAGAATTCAGTACAGATGTGTATACGAAAGATAATTGTGGATTTTATGCAGATCAAACTACTGGGTCACAACAAATCTCTATTGATATTTTGGATCCAATTATAGCGGCAAAAGCTAGTATGTTAAGAGACGGTCAATATAGTAAACCAGAGAAATTTCAAGATGTTGACGGTACTTCTGGGTATAGATTCTTATACCTCAGAAAATTAATCCCAGCTCACACAGCCAATTTAAAAGAAGATTACCAGAAAATTCAGGCACTTGCACTTGAAAAAAAGAAAGAAAATACCATTAATGAATGGGTGAGGGAGTATAAAAAGAATGTTTACATTAAAATAGACAGGAAGTATGCTTCATGCGAAGAGCTATCAAAATGGAAAGGATTAGAGAATTAAATGATTGATTTTACCAACGATAAAATAGCAGCTGACAATTTAGTTCTAAAAGTAAAAGAGCTAAAAAAAGAGATAGGCAAGGTAATCATTGGACAAGACGAGGTTGTAAATGGCCTTATAATAAGCATTTTAAGTAATGGACATGCTTTATTAATAGGCGTTCCTGGACTTGCAAAAACATTACTTATAAAGACAATTAGTGAAGCGTTAGATTTAAGTTTTAATCGTGTCCAGTTTACGCCCGATTTAATGCCTAGTGATATTATTGGCTCTGAAATTTTAGATGAATCTAAGAGTTTTAAGTTCAACAAAGGACCTGTTTTTGCAAATATTGTTCTGGCAGACGAAATCAACAGAACACCTCCAAAAACTCAAGCTGCTCTTTTGGAGGCTATGCAAGAAAAAAATGTGACCCTATCGGGGACTAAATATTCATTGGATTTACCATTTTTTGTTTTGGCTACCCAAAACCCAATTGAACAAGAGGGCACATACCCGCTACCAGAGGCTCAGCTTGACCGTTTTATGTTTAACATGATTCTTGATTATCCGTCTAAGGATGAAGAAATCAGTATCGTCAAGGCAACAACTTCAGGACAGTCAGTTATTATAAATCCAATTTTGAATCAGGAAGAAATCATAGGATTTCAGGAATTAGTCAAAAGAGTACCTGTGTCTGACCACGTATTTGAATATACAGTAGGCTTGGTTGGTAAAACTCGAGCTAATCGAGAATCTGCTACTCCATTCATTAATGAATATTTGGAGTACGGTGCAGGTCCAAGAGCCTCCCAGCATTTAATCACTGGTGCAAAAACTAATGCACTTGTTAATGGGAAATATTCTCCGGATATAGAAGATGTGCAAGCAGTAGCAAAAATGGTTTTAAGACATCGTATCGTTAGGAATTACAAAGCAGAATCTCAAGGAGTATCTGCAGATCAAATCATTGAAAGTATTTTTTAAAATTGGTTTTTTCTATTGTAGATATTGAAACTACCGGAGGCTCGCATGGTAATCGAATTACAGAAATAGCTGCAGTGAAAACCGATGGATTAAGGATACTTGAATCATACGAAACCCTAATAAATCCACATATTTTTATTCCTAAATCAATTACACTTTTAACTGGAATTACGAATAATATGGTGAGTGGAGCTCCAGATTTTGAAGAGGTGTCTCATGATTTTTTAAAATTTTTGGAAGGTTCCATATTTGTTGCCCATAATGTAAGCTTTGATTACAGTATTATAAAAAATCATTTTGAAGATTTATCAATTTCCTTCAATAGTAAAAAGCTTTGTACAGTAAGACTATCAAGGACTATATTGCCTAATCACCCTTCTTATTCCCTTGGCAAATTATGCAGAGAATTAGGTATTAAAAATCATAAAAGGCATCGTGCAATGGGAGATGCTAAGGCTACTACTGAATTATTTTACTTGCTTTATAAGAAAGATTTAGATTTTATTACCCATTCTTTAAATCAACTAAGTAGAGAATCAACATTACCTCCAAATCTACTAAAGAGTGAGTTTGAATCGATGCCAAACACTGTTGGCGTATATTATTTACTTGGTGAAAAAATGGAAATTTTATACGTAGGTAAAGCCAAGGATATGAAAAAGCGGATTGTTTCTCATTTTACAGAAACCACCAGAAAAAAAAGCGAACTTTTAAGAAAAATCCATCATTTAAGTTATGTTGAAACTGGTAACGAACTTATTGCACTATTATTAGAAAGTGATGAAATCAAAAACCATTATCCACCATTTAATAAACAACAAAAACAAAAAATTAATGAATACAGTATTTGTTATTATGAGGGTCAAGATGGTATTGTGAGAATAGATGTTTTTTTAAAAAAATACGAAAGAAATATAGTAAAACGATTTAGTTCTATGACCATGGCCAAGGATTTTTTGTACATGCTGGTAGAAGAGAATAATTTGTGTCCTAAATACTCAGGACTGGAACGAACCAAAGGGAGTTGTTATTTGGGAACAAATTGTGATTTGTGCTCGTGTAATATTTCTGCAGAAGAATATAATCAACGAGTGATGAAATCTTGGGAATATAAGCAGCCTAGTAAGTGGATTATCGGGCCAGGTAGAACAGTTGATGAAAGAGGTGTTGTTGCTTTGAAAGGTGGAGAATATTGTGGTTTTGGATTTATTACTACAGATCAACAAATTAAAGAAGAAGATTTAGATAATTGTATCGTAAGGTATAAGTCCAATTCAGACATTAGAAGAATTATTGACGGATTTATGAGTTTACCAATTCCAAGGACATTTCAATTAATCTCTGAATAGGTTAAATAGCCATCAAGCTACAGCCTCTGATGTCAGATTGGTCTAGTCTCCCAATCACTTCAAAACGACCATCCTCATATATCTTGCCCAAATCATCCGTAGCAATAAAGCAACAACTATTTACATTGGCGAGATCAATTATATTGAGTGCAACAGTATGACCTATCGTCCTATGTTTACCTAAAGGGTCATTGACTGCTCTTGGCAAAACTTTCATCCAAGATGGGCAAACATAGATGCCGTTTTCGTCTGAGTATGCTTGACTTAATAATTCTGTCATACCATATTCGGATATTATAGTTGATCCTTTAAATGATTTTTGAAGAATTTGGTAAAGTTCAGATTTAGTGATTTCCTGTTTTCTTCCTTTCATTCCTCCAGTTTCAATGACAGTTATGTCACTTAAACTTTGAGGATAATCTTTTGCAAAATCCATCAGAGCAAAACTTACACCAAATAAGAGTTTTTTCTTAGACGATTCATGTATTTTCTGATCTAATTCTTTGAAATTGTATAGATAAAAATTTAAGGGTTGCTCGTTTTTTTGCATTAAAAACTCCACCATAGAAACTAAAGAAGAATTTTTTCTTTCAAGGTAGTTTGGTAGTAAACCAAAAATCTCATATTCTAATAAAGGTCCAATTCTGTTTTCTATAATTTTAAGACAGTTTTCGTGGTAGTCATTTATACGATGAATATGGTGTTTAGATGTTGTAGATCCGGTTGATGCGCTACTTTCAAAAACATGATTAGTTCTAAAATTTCCAGTTTTTATTGGATGTGTTTTGAATAATGATATTGGAAGAAATGGAATTTCGCTAAAATGAGTAATTGAGCCTACAGATTTCTCAATAAGATTTAAATATTGAGCATATACTTCATTATTTTTAGCTTGATTTTTAAATATATTTAAAGCTAGGGCATTAAAATTACGATTATTTACGGACCATATATCCACCATGTTTTTAAATGTACTTCAAAAGTAATAACTCTAGCTGTTATTATGGTTCATTTTTATTACCTGAAAGAGAATGAATTCACATTAAAGTCAAAAATTAAGTTGGAATCAGTTGTTAAGGACAAAAGTATTTTGGGTTAAGACAGAATTATACCATTAACTGCCTCAGATTTTGACTTAGATTGAGATATTGGGTGTTCCAACTCAGGTAGATTACCTATTTATTAATTGATTTTTTGCATAATTCACCAATTAAATTTTTTGTAATGGATTTCTCTGAAACATCAATTATATAATTAATTCATCTTCAAACAAAAACCTTATGGAGACTAATACGAACGTATATCAAACTTAAAACCAATGGGAAAATATAAATCAATCTCTGGTTTTTTTAAAAAACAACTTAATAGTAAATCCATTATTTTTCGATCCTGAAAATGCAAAATTAGAAATCTCTTTAATTTATAAGTCATCCAACATAAGCAAAATAATATTCAATGAATTATTAAATTTAATAAACTGAATGATCCTAAGTACAGTTTCATCTCCTCAAAAAAATACCAAAGTCGACTGTAGGTGCTAAAATTTCCTATGTTTGCACAACAAAAATTTAGAATTATACAAATCAGCATAATTTTAGCGTTACCATTTAATAATATGAAATCATGTTTCAGACTAGTTCTTGTATTCACTCTGGTATTTTTTTCAATACTGAGTTATGCTCAAAAATTTGCATATGTTGATTCTGAGTATGTTCTTTCTCAAATACCAAAATACAAGTCAGCTCAACTTCAATTAAATGAGCTAAGTGCTCAATGGCAACTAGAGTTTGAGACTAAGTTTCTTGAAATAGACAAACTCAGGAAAGATTTACAAGTGGAAAAGGTACTTCTTACAAGAGATATGCAAATTTCAAGGGAGAAAGAGATTACTAAAAAAGAAAATGAAGCCAAGAAATTTCAACAAGATAAATTTGGTACTGAAGGAGAATTGTTTCAAAAAAAATCAGAATTAATCAGACCCATTCAGGATAAAGTTTATGATGCCATAAATAAAGTAGCTAAAAATAATGGATTAGATTTTATATTTGACAAAAGTGGAGAGTTACTTATGTTGGTTTCAAATTCAAAATATGATCGAAGTGATGAAGTATTAGAAGAATTAGGAGTTGTATCAACCACTTTGGAAAAGGGTGATAATTTACCTCCACAATAAATGTAAAAAATAAGTAAACTATATATGAAAAAAGTATTTTCAATTTTAATAATTTTATGTGTAACTGTAATTTCACAAGCACAAACTAAAGTAGCACACATTAATTCTACTGAATTAATGCAGTCAATGCCTGAAGCTGACACCATTTCTATGAAGCTTCAGAAGATAAGACAAACTTGGGAGACACTTCTTGCTGAAAAACAAAAAGAAACGCAAGTCAAATATCAATCTTTGATGGAAATCATCGATGATGAATCTATCCCAACGAGTGTTAAAGAGGTTAAAACGCAGGAAATTGATAACTTACAAAAACAGTTACAAGAAATGCAGAAAACAGGTTCAGAAGCGATGCAAAAAGAACAAGAATCATTGTTGACTCCACTTTATGCTCGTGTAAAGGAAACCATTGCAGCTGTTGCCAAAGCCAATGGCTATGCGTATGTAATGGACAGTTCAGAGGGTGGTGGTATGATTTATAGCGATTCCTCGTATGACTTGATGCAACTTGTCAAGGCAAAACTTGGACTTAAATAAAACCATCATTAATCGTCTCTCTAATCAACCCATTGGTGTTTTTGATTCCGGTTTAGGTGGCTTGTCCATCTTAAAGACCTTAAAAAACAAGCTACCCCAAGAGCAGTTTGTTTATTTTGGAGACACAGCTCACTTACCATATGGTGATAAAAGTGAAGTAACTCTAAAATCATATGTCACATCTATTATTAGGTTTTTAGAAAAACAAAACTGTAAAATGATTGTAGTAGCTTGTAATAGTGCTGCTACGGTTATTAAAAAAATTAAATATTTACCATTCAGAGATCATCAAATTATTGAAGTAATTACACCAATTATTGAGTTGATAGGTGCACAAAAAAAATATCAAAAAATCGGTGTAATTGGAACACGAAAAACCATTGGTTCGGGGATGTTTGATCGCGAGTTGAGTCGCATAAATCCTAACCTTGATATTATAACAAAAGCAACCCCATTATTGGCGCCTATGGTTGAAGACGGATTTGTAGAAAAAAATGTTTTGTTTCCTATTTTTAAAAAATATTTTGAAGGTTTTGAAGACCGTGAATTAATCATTCCTGCGTGCACTCACTATTCAATCATTTATAATCAAATCGAACAATATTTCAACAATGGTTTGAAAGTTTTACATACACCTAAAATTATCGCTGAAAAATTAGATCAAGTTTTATTAAATCAAAATTTGAACAATCCGGACAAAACAGAAAAAAGTGATCTGTTTTATTTGTCAGATATTACAGAAGATTTTTTAAGAGAGTCTGTTTTATTTTTGGATAGAGATGTTGATTTTAAGCAGGTTTCTCTTTGAAAAAGCATTTTAATCATACGATTTTAATTATAGACGAAGTTCATGAGATTTTCTTAGAAAAACTCAATGCACATAAAATTATTTACGTTCCAAATATTAATATTTCAGACCTCCCTGAACAACTTTCTATTGCAACCATACTAGTGCTGCGAAGTAAGTTGATATTGGATAAGTCATGGATTGATCAAGCCCCTCAATTAAAACTGGTCGGTAGATTAGGGTCTGGAATGGATAATATTGATGAAGACTATGCAAGAAAAAAGGGGATAGTTTGTTTGAATGCTCCAGAAGGTAATCGAAATGCAGTTTCAGAACAGACAATTGCCACTATCCTGAGTCTTCTTACTAATGTTGTCAAATCAAATAACGAAATTACAGATGGTAAGTGGCTGAGAAAGGATAATGAGGGAGTTGAACTAAAGAACCTTACCGTAGGTATAATTGGATATGGAAATATTGGACAAACATTAGCAGTCAAGTTGAATGTATTTGGATGTAAGATTATAGCTTATGACAGATTTCTTATTAATTTTAGTGATGAATTTGTTAAAGAAGTGACTTTGGAAGAATTACAAAATCAATCAGATATTATAACCCTTCATGTTCCTTTGAATAAATTTTCAGATAATATGGTAGATTTAGAATTTATAAATCGTGTGTCTAAGCCTTTTTATTTGTTTAATTTTTCAAGAGGGAAAGTAGTCAATACTTCAGACTTGATTTCAAAACTAAAAGAAGGTAAAGTGTTAGGAGCAGGTTTAGATGTGTTATCAAATGAGAATCTAAGTTCATATGATGAAAATGAAAATGAAGAATTCAGTTTTCTTACTAAAAGTGAAAATGTAATTCTAACACCTCATACAGGAGGGTTAACTAAAGACTCCTTTAAACTCATAGCTGAGGTCTTAGCTGACAAGGTATCAAGGTACATAATTGCTAAATAATTTTGCATAAATCTTAATTAAGTTTTATTTGAATAATAACTTTTTTTTGGCGAAATTCGTAATCCTAATTAGGCTTTAAAAAGATAACTATCATATGAAGAAAATATTTGTACTATTGTTATCCTGTTTTCTAACTTCATCAGTTTGGGCTCAGTCCAACTTTGGTAAGTTGCAGGGTAAGGTTAATGATTCCAAAACTAAAGTGCCCATTGCATATGCAACAATCATTTTAGAAAAAGATGGGATTAGAAAGGGAGGGGCTTATACAGACGAGAACGGTAAGTATGTAATTAATGCCCTTGATCCTGGGAGTTATACCATAACAGTAAAGTATCTTGATTATTCTGATAAAAAAGTTACTGACGTAGATGTTTTTGCCAACGGTACAAAATACTTAAATATTGAAATGTCTCAGGTTTCTGCCGACCAAGGCGGAGGACAAGCACTTAAACAGGTTGTTGTTCGTGCAGGTAAACCTATGATCGAGAAAGATAATAATTCCAAGACAATTGGTTCTAAAGATATTACTAAACTTCCAACACGAAGTTTGAATGCTATTGCAGGAACTACTTCTGGTGCTAACCAGACGAGTGGAGGAGGGATTTCATTTCTTGGAAGTAGAACAGATGCAACAGCATATTTTGTGGATGGTGTCAGAGTTTTAGGTAGTAGTTCAGTGCCTCAATCTGCTCAAGGACAGATAGAAATTATCCAATCTGGTGTGCCAGCACAGTATGGAGATTTTACTGGAGGCGCAATTGTTATCACAACTAAAGGGCCTTCTCGGTTTGTAAATCGAAGTTTTGAATTAATTTCCTCTTCACTTCTGGATCCTTACAGTTATAATCAAGCTGAATTTTCTGCTGTTGGCCCACTTTGGGTTAAAAATAAAGGTGGAGGGAAAAAAGAATATGTTGCTTTAGGTTATCAAATGGCAGCCAACTTCAATTATACCATGGATGCGAGTCCAGGATATGGTGGATTTTATAGTGTTAAAGATGATGTGCTATCTGATCTAGAAAAGAATCCAATTATAGAAAACCCAAATGGACCACTCAATGTTTATCGGTCATTATTATTAACTGAAGATGATTTAGAAGTTACAAAAGCAAGGAAGAATGTAGGAAGATATGTTGGAAATATTCAAGGAAAACTTGAATATCAACCCAATAAAAATTCAACCTTAACTTTATTTGGTTCATTTAATCAAAGCCAAGGAAATAACTTTAGTTACGACCAGAGTTTAATGAATTACAACCGATACAGTAATTCTACAAATCAAACTTTAAGAACTTACGTTAAATTCACTCAAAGATTAGGCACTACCAGTGAGGAGGACAAAGAGAAGAAAAAAGCATTATTCTCTGATGCATTTTATAATATTCGTGTTGACTACCAGAGTAGATGGCAGGAAAATCAGAATTTAGATCATGGAACAAATTTCTTTGATTATGGATATATTGGTAAATTCACCGAGTACAGGGTTCCATTTTACCAATTTCAAAGAACACCAACGTTGCATATTGATCAAAATGGGGATACTTCAACCCGTCAAAATTACTTTGATTTAGTAGGTAATTTTAATACAAAAATCACTTTTGAACCTAGTGATAAAAACCCAATTAGAGCAAATTATACAAATCAATTATTTAATGAGGCAGAAGCATCAGGTAATCAATTTGCATCAACAAATCAAATACAACAAGAATTGGGTTTATTAAATGGTTTTGCTCCAGGATATTCCTATTCATTATGGGCTAATCCAGGCTTAGGAAATAATGGTTATTCAAAATCACAGTTTGAACGAATAGCAGCATATGCTCAGGGTGAAGCGATCTTGAATTTGGAGAACACGCATGATCTACAGTTCGGTGTTTACTATGAGCAAACCTTATTTAGCAGTTGGTCGCTTGGAGCAGGTAATTTGTGGACTTTGATGCCATTGTTAGCTAATAGCCATATATCTAATCTAGACCAAGTGACTGAAAATGGTTATGTCATTGGAGGTATTCATACTTATGATGAGAATGGCTTGTTTACAGATACAGTTAATTATAATACACGTATAGACAAAGATCAACAGAAAACATTTGACAGAAACTTGAGAGCTAAGTTAATTGCGGACGGTGCTAAAGATGTTTACGGAAATTCCTATACAGAGTCTTCTTATATTGATATTAATAGTCTAAATCCAAGCACATTTAGTTTGGATATGTTTAGTGCCGGGGACTTATGGAATAATGGGAATTCATTTGTTGGGTATTTCGGTTATGATTACTTGGGCAACCGTACTCGAAAAGCCTTCTCGTTCACAGACTTTACAAATTATGACGATACTAAAGGAATAGGTTCATTCTCGCCTATATCAAATGCAATTTGGTTACAAGATAAATTCCAATTCAAAGACTTAGTTCTTCGTTTGGGTGTTCGTGTTGAGCGTTATGATGGGAACCAATTAGGGTTGAAAGACCAGTATTCTTTATTCCCAACATACAGTTCGGGAGAATTAGCAAGCATTGAACCTGGTGAGCGAGGTAGTAACTTACTTGCAAACTATAATATACCTCAGAATATTGAAGATGATTATATTGTTTATGTAAACGATATTGAAAGTCCTAGTGAAATTGTTGGTTTTAGAAACGGTAATAAATGGTATGACGATCAGGGAGGTGAATTATCAAGTCCAGATCAACTAGCGCAAGTAACTAAAAGTGGACGGATTCAACCTTTCCTTCAATCAACAGATGAGGAATTAGTTCCAGAAGCTTTTCAAGATTACTCACCATCAATTAATGTACTTCCACGTGTCATGTTTTCGTTTCCTATTAATTCTGAAGCACTTTTTTTTGCGAGTTATGATAAGTTAGCACAACGACCTCAAGATGGTGCCATTTTTGCGCCAATTAATCGATATGAGTACCTTGAAGAGAACCAAGGAGGTACATTACCCAACGCTAATCTTCAGCCAAGAGTAACCACAAGTTATGAACTTGGCTTTAAACAAACACTTACACAAAATTCAGCCTTAAGTCTGATCGCAGCTTATCGATCTACAATTGGTGACTTTGCATTAGTTCAAATCACTCAGGCTTATCCTATTACATACAATAGCTATCAGAACTTAGATTTTGAAACGATTAAAAACTTCAGAGCAGAATATGAATTAAGAGGTCAAGGGAGGGCATCACTTGGATTAAATTACTCACTCTTA
>MDTG01278679.1_pt1 | contig 10713 bp, 11 predicted proteins | sample 811421 | NCBI WGS metagenome assembly MDTG01 (sample SAMN05326645, study PRJNA326480) | marine metagenome | isolation source: seawater | place: Pacific Ocean: South East | collected 2011
TATGATTGCAACAACTGTATTCTTCTTTGCTGAAAGAAACACAGTAGCTGCATCTTGGAGAACATCAATTTCAGTAGCTGGACTAGTTACTGGTGTTGCATTTGTTCATTACATGTACATGAGAGAAGTTTGGGTGACTACAGGAGAAACACCAACAGTATACAGATATATTGACTGGTTAATCACTGTTCCACTTCAAATGATAGAATTCTATCTGATTTTGGCTGCTGTTAAAAAAGTGCCAACATCAATATTCTGGAAACTATTAATTGGTTCTTTAGTAATGTTAATCGGTGGTTACATGGGAGAAGCTGGTTACATTCAACCATTTATGGGTTTCATAATCGGAATGGCTGGATGGATCTATATCTTGTTTGAAATATTCTCAGGTGAAGCTGGTCAATTAGCTGCCAAAGGTGGTAACAAAGCTATGTCGACAGCATTCAGTGCTATGAGAGTAATTGTAACAGTTGGTTGGGCTATATATCCTTTAGGATACGTACTAGGCTATCTAACTGGTGGTGTTGATGCTAACGCATTAAACATTATCTACAACTTAGCTGACTTTATTAACAAGATCGCTTTTGGTCTAGTAATTTGGGCAGCTGCAATGCAAAACACAAGATTAGCATCTAGATAATAGATTAAGTCTTACAAAATAGGGCGAGTTTAATTACTTGCCCTATTTTTTTTTGTGCTTATATTATTTATATGCCCAAAATCACATATATAGACAACCAAGATAACTCCAGAACTATAGAAGTTGAAAAGGGTTTATCAGTAATGGAAGGAGCAATACAAAATGGTATACCTGGAATTGACGCAGATTGCGGAGGATCAATGGCATGTGCTACTTGCCATGTTTATGTCCAAGAAAAATGGTTAAATAAACTTCCAAAAGCCGAAGATGCAGAAATTGATATGATTGATATGGCGCATGAACCAAAAAAAAATAGTCGACTTAGCTGTCAATTAATTGTTTCAGACGATTTAGATGGACTAGTTGTTAAAACACCAGAAAAGCAAAGCTAATGATAAAAACTGATGCGATAATAATAGGCGCTGGTCCGGTTGGTTTATTTGCAGTTCATCAATTAGGAATAAAAGGTTTAAAGTCAGAAGTAATCGACAATTTAGATAGAGCAGGAGGTCAATGTATAGAACTTTATCCAGAAAAACCTATCTATGACATTCCGGCGATTACTGAATGTACTGGAAAAGATTTGACCGATAATCTATTACAGCAAATTAAACCATTTAAGGCTAATTTTCATTTTAGCGAAAGAGTAGAAGAAGTTACTCAAGATAAAAATAATTGGATTATTAAAACAAATAAAAATAAAAAATTTACCGCTCCAAATATAATAATTGCTGGCGGAGTAGGATCTTTCGAGCCAAGAAAATTATCTCTTAAAGAAGCAGAAAAATTTGAGGGTAAATCAGTTTTTTACTCAGTAACAAATAAAGAAATATTAAAAAATAAAAATATATCTATATTTGGTGGAGGCGACTCAGCTTTAGACTGGGCTTTAGAGTTATCAAACACTTCAAATGTAACCCTTATACATAGAAGAGATGAATTTAGGGGAGCTCCACATACCCTTTCCGAGATTAAAAAATTACAAAAAAAAGGAAAGATTTCTATTAAAACACCATGTCAATTGACATCAATTGAAGGGGATAAAACAATTAATGCTATAGAAATAAAGTATGACGATGAAAAAAATGAAAAAATTAAAACAGACGTGATTTTAAGTTTTTTTGGATTAATAATGAAGCTAGGACCCATAACAGAATGGGGACTAAATATAGATAAAAAAGTAATTTCAGTTAATACTAATAATTTTGAAACTAATAAATCAGGAATATTCGCCGTTGGTGATATTTGCACTTATCCAGGAAAATTAAAATTAATTTTATCTGGATTTCACGAGGTAGCCTTAGCTTCAGTAGAGTGTTTTAAAAGAGCTAGACCCAAAGAAAAGTTTAGATTTGAGTTCACTACATCTTCTAAAACAATTCAAGAAAGACTTGGAAAATTAAAAAAATGATCGAAGTTTTTACTGCTAACACCCCTAATGGTAAGAAAATTACTATAATGTTAGAAGAAATAAAATTTGAATACAAAATTACAAAAGTAAATATTGAAAAAAAAGAACAATTCGACCCTAAGTTTAGAGCCTTAAGTCCCTTTAGTAAAATCCCGGTAATAATTGATCATAAAAATAAAACTTCTATTTTTGAGTCCGGAGCAATATTGATGTACTTGGGAGAAAAAAGTGGAAAATTTTATCCAGAAAAAAATAAACACTTAATTAATCAATGGCTGATGGGACAAATGGCCTATGTAGGACCCATGTTGGGGCAGCATCATCAATTCCATCATTACAATTCAGGAAAAAGTAATTGGGGAGAGGAAAGATATTTTAAAATTGCGAAAACGATTTATGAGGATTTAGATGAAAGACTCGGAAAAAGTAAATTTTTAGCTGGAGACTACTCTATAGCAGATATAGCAACTTTTCCTTGGATTGCTCGTCACGAATGGCATGATATTGGTTTAAAAAATTTTAAAAATTTGTCCAGATGGTATGTAGAGATTTCGAAGCGTGAGGCAGTAAAAATTGGATATGATTTATTAAAAAGACAGGAAGAAATACCTAAAGTTTAATCGTCCATAAAAATTTTTTCATCTCTCTCATGTTTTTCTTGAGCCTCAATAGATAGAGTAGCTATGGGTCTTGCGATTAATCTTTTTAGTCCTATCGGTTCTGAAGTTTCCTCACAATATCCGTAACTACCGTCTTTAATTCTTCTTAATGCCGAGTCTATTTTTTCTATAAGTTTCCTACTTCTGTTTAATGCTTTCATTTCGACACTTTTATCTGTGTATGATGATGCTTGATCAACCACGTCAGCTGAAGATATGTTATCATCAGTTGAATTAAGGATATTCCCAAGATTATTGGATTTTACTATATCTTTTTTCCAAGATATTAATTTATCTGAAAAATACTTTTTATGTTTGGCGCACATATATTTTTCTTTTGTATTGGGAGTATAAGGTTTTTTAACTGTCTTTTTTGGCATCTTTTAATTTTCGCGAGTATAAGTGTGATTTTATACGTGTCAATAGTCTTTAAATTGTATTAATTTGTTACAAAATGATTAAAAAAAAAAAATATTAACAAAGCTTTTATTTTGTTTTTGTTCTTACATTTATTGGTATGGACTTTAATTCCTTCATTAACAAATGTAAATTTACCTCTTGATACTATTGAAGCTTTAGCGTGGGGCAGCAATTTAGAATGGGGATTTAATAAGCACCCACCTTTCAGTGCTTTTGCAACTGAAACATTTTATCAAGTTTTTGGAAACCAAGATTGGGCTTATTATCTCTTAAGCCAAATTTTTGTAGTCATAGCTTTCTTTGCTGTTTATAAATTTTCTGAAGAAATTTTTAACAATGAAAAACTTGCTTTATTATCGGTACTTTTACTAGAGGGTATATATTTTTATAATTTTACAACACCAGAATTTAATGTAAATGTTGCTCAATTACCGTTTTGGGCTTTAACTGTTTATTATACTTGGAGATGTATTAAATATGATAAAGCAACTGATTACGTATTTTTAGGTTTGTGCGCAGGATTAGGAATCTTATCTAAATATATTTTTGTTTATTTAATTATTGGAATAAAGCTTATTTTTTTTTATTTCTTGAAAAAAGGAATTAAATTTTCACACTTTTTTATTGCAGGTCCAATAACCTTATTAATTTTAATACCACATTTAATTTGGCTTATCGAAAACGACTTTGTTACCTTTTCTTATGGCTTACAAAGAAGTGGTGGATCAGAGCGTTTAATAGACCATTTAATCTATCCTTTAATTTTCTTAGTTAAACAAATTAGTCTTCTAATTCCTTTTTTATTAATGTCTTTTTTTCTTATAAAAAAAATAAAACCTAAAATTAATTTAAAAGATAAAAAACTAATATTCCTACTTTTGACTACAATTACTCCAATATTTTTTATGCTATTAACTTCAGTGATCATGGGTTCAAAAATAAGAACAATGTGGATGACACCCTTTTATTTATTTGCAGGCACTTTAATAATTTATATTTTTAAATCACAGATTGATCTTGATAAATTAAAAAAATTTGCCTCAATATTTATTATTTTATTTCTGTTTTCACCCCTTGCTTATGCTTATGTTTCAATATCTCAAACAGACAAAAGAACTGATTACCCAGGAAAAGAAATAGCGAGATTAGTTGAGAACAGATGGAATAAAAATTTTTCAAACGGAATTATTGCAGTTATAGGAGATGAATGGTTTGGAGGAAATTTATCCTATCATCTAAGCTCAAGACCCGTATGGTTTAATTCAATTGATAAAAATTTAGATCAAATTAATATAAGTGGCGGTGTGATTTATACAGGAAATCCAAAAATTCTTAAAAAAGTTTGTCCAGGAGTTTTTGGGACAATAAAACCTGTAGGAATTTGTATGATAGGTGTTAAATGAAAATTATAATATTAATTCCAGTTTACAATGACTGGGAGTCATTAAATAAACTACTTTTAGAAATCAATAGTACAATTTATGGTATTGAAGGTGCTAGTTTTGAGTGTTTAATAATAAATGATGCTTCTACTGAACCATGCCCAGAAATTAAACTACCTTCGAACATTTCTTCTATCAAAATAATCAATATGAAAAAAAATCAAGGTCACGCAAGATGTAATGCTTTTGGGATCAGATATTTATCCAAAGAAGAAAAGTATGACCACGTTATATTGATGGATGGAGATGGCGAAGATAGGCCGCCAGAGATAAAATTATTAGTTGAAAAAGCTTTATCAAATAAAGGCACATCAGTAGTAGCCAAGAGAGTAAAAAGGTCAGAAGGAATGTTATTTCAGTTTTTATATAAAATTCATAAAATTATTACAATTGTTTTTACAGGGAAAAATATTAATTTCGGAAATTATAGCTGTTTAACAAAAGATGATGTAAAAATTTTATCTGATAAAGCTAGTTTGTGGAGCAGTTATTCTGGCTCATTAAAAAAACATATAACTAAATTTAACTCTATTAACTCCACTAGGGGATTAAGATATTTTGGACCATCCAAGATGTCTTTATTTAAACTTCTTATTCATTCTTTTTCAATAATAGCAGTTTTTAAACAAAACGTATTTTTAAGATCTGTGATATTATTAATAATATTGTCTTACATTAGTTATAACTTCAATTATTTTGCATCAATAATTCAAATTTTATTAGTAATTTTTAATTTAGTAATTTATTTAATTTCTTTACGTGAAAACTCTAAGGAGCTCTTAAATTCAGATAGCAATATGGGAGAAATTAAAATATATAAACACTAAACGGTTGTATTTTGAGTCTGAATTAGAATCAAAAAGGAATCAAAACAAGAACATTTGAATTGCTTATAGATAAACTGTTGATAAAGGGATCTAGTTTTATTTAAATTAAAGAAAGGCAAATTATGAAAAAACTAAAGTGTCATTGTGAAAAAGTAGAAATTGAAGTTAATATCTCAGAGCCCTTTAAAAAAATTCTTAGGTGTAACTGTTCACTATGCAAAAGAAAAGGCGCAATCATGACAATGGTTGGAGCAGAAGATTTCAAAATTATTAAGGGTCAAGATCATTTGAAGCTTTATCAATACCACACCAAAGTAGCTAAACACTATTTTTGCTCTAATTGTGGAATTTATACCCACCACAATCCAAGATCTAACCCGTCGATGTTTGGAATAAATTTAGGCTGTTTAGAGGATGTAGATACTTTTAAACTTGAAAATGTAAGTGTTAACGACGGAAAAAATCATCCTTTAGATAAAAAATGATACATAAATATTCAAATCCAATCAGGATTAGAAATTCCTATTTAAGTTTTTTAAAAAGACAAGAAGTTCTAGGAGAACCCTTTTACGACAAATTAGGTCAGCTAAATAATTTTTACATACCAATTTGTGATTTAATTTACAAAGATTACATAAAAAAAAATAAAACAATTTTAATAGGACTTTCTGGAGGACAAGGTTCCGGTAAATCAACCATAGCTAAAATTATAAAACTTATTTTAAATATAAAGTATAATTTTAATACTATTTCCTTTTCAATAGATGATTTTTATAAAACTTTAAAATCAAGAAAAAAAATGTCAAAAACGGTTCACAAATTATTTTTAACAAGGGGAGTTCCCGGAACACATGATATAAAGCTTTTGAGAAAAATTTTTCAAAAACTTCTTAAAAAAAATTTTTCTTCTTTTTTAATACCCAAATTTGATAAATCAATTGATGATAGGTTAAAAAAAAAAGAATGGATCAAAGTAAAAAAAAAACCAGAAATTATTATTTTTGAGGGCTGGTGTATTGGTTCACAACCTCAGAAAATAAGTCAGTTATCCAAACCTATTAACTCTTTAGAAAAAATAAATGATAAAAAAATAATTTGGCGAAAAAGGATTAATAATGAACTTAAGAATAACTATAAAAGAATATTTAAATTAATTGATAAGTTGATTTTTTTAAAAGTACCTAGTTTTGAATATGTTTATAAATGGAGATTTTTACAAGAAGAAAAATTAAAACTTACATCTAAAGGAAAAAAAACTATGTCAAAATCTCAGGTGAAAGAATTTATTATGTATTATGAGAGAATTACTAAACAAATGATAAAAGACCTCAAGTACAGTGCAGATGTGATAATAAAGCTTGATAAAAAACATAGATTGAGTGGTATAAAATTTAATTAAATGAAAATTATTATAATACTTTTAGCAATCATACTTAATATCAATTTAGTTAAAGCTGAAGATATAATGATTTTTTTAGAATCTGCGTACACTAATAACCCTAAATTAAATGCTGAAAGAAAAAATTTAAGTGCTATTAAACAAAATATTAATATTTCTAGAAGTGAATTTCTACCTAGCATTTCTCTTTCAGGAAGTATTGATGGCAAACAATCCACTAGCAGAACTAATAGAGATGGAGCAGAAATGGCTGATACTCAAAACGATACAGAAACAAAAAAAATCTCCATAGATCAAAAAATCTTTCAAGGCTTACAAGGTTACAATTCTCTTAAAAAATCTGAATTAGAAGTACAAAAAGCTAATTCAGAGTTAAAGGAAATGGAGCAAGAAATACTTCTTAGTGCCGCTAGTGCTTATTTTGATTTAATTTACAAATCTAAAAGTAAGAGATTTAACTCAGAAAATATAGATCTTTTTGAGAGACAAGTAGAGTTTGACAGCGCTAGATTGCAAAAAGGTGAAATAACTCTTACTGATTTAGCTCAATCAGAATCCTCTTTAGCAGGCGCTAGAGCCAAATTAATAACAGCAGAAACTGAATTATTAACTACTAAAACAAATTTTGAGAGAATAATTAGAATTAACGCCCCTGAAACAGATGGATCTTTTAATTTAAACTTGAAATTGCCAAATAATTTAAAAGAAATACTACAACTATCCGAGTCCAATAATCCAAAACTATTGATAGCAAAATTAGATTATGAAATCGCTCAGAGAGAATTAAATATTGAAATAGCAAATTTTTCTCCCTCAGCATCTTTAAACTATTCAAAATCAGAATCTAAAGACTTCAGTTCTACAGTAGACAATGTAAACGAAGAATCAGTAAAGGCTACTTTAAGTTGGCCAATAATTAAAGGAGGTAAAAATTATTCATCTATTAAAAAATCAAAATTTAAAAAAGAACAAAGTAAATTAATTTTAGAAGATACGGCAAATCAGGTTAAAACCGAAGCAGCAAATGTATGGTCGGTTTACCAATCAGCTGAGAGTGTCTTAAAAGCAACTCAAGCACAAGAAAAAGCCGCTAAGATTGCAAACGAAGGAATAACTTTAGAATATGATTCTGGAAACACAAGGACTACATTAGAAGTAATTCAATCTAGAAGCCTTCTTTTAGAGGCAAGAATTAATAACGCTAAAGCTGAAAGAGATTTTTATACTTCAAAATTTAAAATTTTGGAAGCAATTGGTAAACTAACTTTAGAAAATATTAAAAATTTTTAAAATAATTATCTTTAATGCAAATTAAGAATCTGAAAAAAAATTTCATTAAACATTGTAAAAAAAATAAATTTGAAGTTAATAATAGACAAATAGAAATTATAGAACTTTTAATGAAGTTTTATCTAAAAAACTTTTCATCAAAATCTTTTATATCAAATATTTTTTCAAATAAAAAAAATAAATTAGGATTTTATTTACATGGTGATGTAGGCGTAGGCAAAACTATGTTATTAAATTTTTTTTTTAATAGCTTAAATGTAAAGAAAAAAAGAATACATTTTAATGAGTTTATGATTTCTTATCATGATTTTGCTCATAAAAATAAAAAAAAACAAAACTCTTTAACTTTATTTGTTAAAGACATCAAAAAAAAATATGATCTATTATATTTCGATGAATTTCAAGTTACAAATATTGTTGACGCAATGATACTAGGTAGACTTTTCGATACATTGTTTAATGAAAATATTAAAATTTTAGTTACTTCAAATATTCAAATAGAAGAACTTTACAAAGATGGTCTTCAGAGAAAACAATTTTTGCCATTTATAGATATTTTTAAAAGACTTTGTATTGAACAAAAATTAATAATTGATACTGATTATAGAAAATCAAATATAAAAAATTTAGATTATTTTTTTCATCCGATTGATAGTCATACAAAATTTGTTATAAATCAAATATTTAGAAAATTGACAAAAGAAAAAAAATCACAAATTAAGAAAATTAAAATTAAAGGTAGAGAGTTTAAAATTAAGAGTTATTTTGAAGGTATTGCTAGATTTAATTTTAAAGAGTTATGTAATCAAAATATAGGAGCCGAGGATTATATCAAAATTGCAGATCAATGTTCTTTTATTATTATTGAGGAGATACCTGATTTTAATGATCAAAATATCAATCAACAGCATAGATTTATTACATTGATTGATATTATTTATGAAAAAAAAATAGCTCTTCTTGTTAGTGCCAACAGAAGAATAGAAGATTTTAGCTCATCAAAAAAGCTATTAAGCCCATTCAAAAGAACTTTGAGCAGAATTTATGAGCTCACCTCTAAAGTTAGTAAATAAAGCATTATTATAGGTATTTATTTATATACTTGATAAAAAGAACAAAATGTGTACATTTATATTAACGATTCGAAACAAAAAAAAGGATATAAAATGAACAAAAACGGCTTAAAAGTAGTTAAAACTGACAACAAAAAAGACCAAGAATTAAAGGAAAAAAAGAAATCTTTAGAAGCAGCAATTAGTCAAATAGATCAGAATTTCGGAAAAGGCTCCGTTATGAGATTAGGCCAACAAAAGGCTTTAGATGTAGAGGCGATTTCTACAGGATCTTTAAGTTTAGATTTAGCATTAGGTATAGGAGGACTTCCAAAAGGAAGAATTATTGAAGTTTATGGACCAGAGTCATCAGGAAAAACAACGTTAGCACTGCAAGTCGTAGCGGAAGCCCAAAAAGCAGGAGGTATTTGTGCATTCGTTGATGCAGAGCATGCGATGGATCCTATTTATGCTAAAAAACTAGGTGTAAAAACGGAAGAACTTTTAATTTCTCAACCAGATACAGGTGAACAAGCACTAGAAATAACTGATACTTTGATTAAATCAGGATCAATTTCAGTTTTGGTAGTCGATTCAGTAGCAGCATTAACACCAAAAGCAGAATTAGAAGGCGAGATGGGTGATCATCATGTCGGATTACAATCAAGGCTAATGAGTCAGGCATTAAGAAAGCTCACTGGATCAGTTTCTAAATCAAACACAATGGTAATATTTATCAACCAGATTAGGATGAAAATAGGAGTTATGTTTGGTAACCCAGAGACAACTTCAGGTGGAAATGCATTAAAGTTTTATTCATCTGTAAGAATGGATATTAGAAGAATAGGTGCAATTAAAGATAAAGATCAAATTATTGGAAATTCCACTAGAGTTAAAGTTATAAAAAACAAAGTGGCACCACCATTCAAAGTAGTCGAGTTTGACCTAATGTACGGAAAAGGTATTAGCAAAGTAGGAGAACTAGTAGACTTAGGTGCAAAAGCAGGAGTAGTTGAAAAATCCGGTGCTTGGTATGCCTACAAAGGAGAAAAAATAGGCCAAGGAAGGGAAAATGCAAAAATTTATCTAGCGCAAAATCCTAACATAGCTGCAGAAATTGAAAAAGTAATAAGAGATAAAGCATCAGCAATAACAAAAGAGTTAGAAGGAAACCCTTCGCCAAAAGAAAAAATTAGCGATAAAGAAGACGATAAAGAAGATAAGTAGCCATCTTAAATTTTATAACGAGGAGTTAAAAACTCCTCGTTTCCCATGAAATAGCAACTTTTAATAGAATTAATCAACATTTAGTATGTGACACCTGAAGTTGTAAAATAAATTGTATACAAATAATTTAAAATAAAGTTCAATAATAAATACTCAACAAGGAGGGAAAATGAGCACACAAGCGAAAAGCTCGAAAGTGTCTTCAGCTCTAGATACTTCTCATTTAAAAGTAAAATTTCCATTTAAAGCAAAATACGGCAATTTTATAAATGGTAAATTTGTAGAACCTAAATCTGGTAAATATTTTGATAATGTTAGCCCGATAAATAATGAGAAGATCTGTTCA